>OLQM01003879.1_pt1 | contig 12323 bp, 8 predicted proteins | sample 1673161 | NCBI WGS metagenome assembly OLQM01 (sample SAMEA3136761, study PRJEB25190) | human gut metagenome | reverse complement strand
GGAGCCGCTGACGCTGGAGGGGCTGGCCCGGGACTTTTTTGTCAGCAAGAATCATCTGACCGCCATATTCAAGCGCGCCACCGGAACCACGGTAGCCAGCTATATCCTATATAAACGTATGGCGGCGGCCAGAAAGGAGCTGTCCCAGGGCACGCCGGCAGCCGAGGCCGCGGCCCGGGCGGGATTTGGGGATTATTCCAGCTTTTTCAGGGCTTATAAAAAGATGTTCGGCTATCCGCCTTCGGACAAGCGGGCCTTAAAGCTGCCGGATATGGATCAGAGCGGGGCGTTTTAAGGCGGATTGAGCGTTGGATAAAAATGGCAGTTTTTTCTTGACAGGATCAGACCTCCGTGCTATCATCAATTAAACCTATAGGCATACTAGGAATTATGGAGGAATTGACATGGGAGAGAAAATCAGGAGAAGCCAGAGAAATTTCCACTTTGAGACCATCCAATTACACGCGGGCCAGGAGCAGCCGGATCCGGCCACCGGGGCCAGGGCTGTGCCGATTTACCAGACCTCGTCCTTTGTGTTTGACAACTGCGCCCACGCGGAGGCCAGGTTTAACCTTTCGGACGCGGGTAATATTTACGGCAGGCTTACCAACCCGACCCAGGACGTGTTTGAGCGGCGGATGGCGGCTCTGGAAGGCGGCGTGGCCGCCCTGGCCACCGCGTCCGGCGCCGCGGCTCTGGCCTACACCTTCGAGAACCTGACCAGGGCCGGCGATCACCTGGTGGCGGCCCGGAATATTTACGGAGGCACCTACAATTTTCTTGCCCATACCCTGGCTGAGTACGGGGTCACCACCACGTTTGTGGATCCCTCGGATTTAAAGGCGGTGGAACAGGCCATCCGGGAGAACACCAAGGGGGTGTTTATCGAGACTCTGGGCAATCCCAATTCCGACGTATCCGATATCCGCGCCATCGCCGATATTGCCCATCGCAGCCGCATTCCCCTGGTGATCGACAATACCTTTGGAACGCCTTACCTGATCCGCCCCATTGAGCACGGCGCGGATATTGTGGTGCACTCGGCCACCAAGTTCATCGGAGGACACGGAACCACCCTGGGCGGCGTTATCGTGGACGGCGGGCGCTTCGACTGGGTGGCGTCCGGCAAATTTCCCGGGCTCACCGAACCCAACGCCAGCTACCACGGAATCCGCTTTGCCCAGGACGTGGGGCCCGCCGCCTTTGTCACCAGAATCCGGGCGATTCTGCTGCGGGATATGGGCGCTGCGCTGGCTCCGATGAGCGCGTTTCTTCTGCTCCAGGGGCTGGAGACCCTGTCCCTGCGCGTGGAACGCCATGTGGAGAACGCCCTGAAGGTGGTGGAGTATCTGAAGAGCCACCCGTCGGTGGAGGCGGTGCATCACCCGGCGGTGAGCGCCGATCCGGTTCAGCAGAGGCTTTACCGGGAGTATTTTCCGAAGGGCGGCGGTTCCATTTTCACCTTTGAGATCAAGGGCGGCGGGAAGGCGGCCAGAGCCTTTATTGACAACCTGGAACTCTTTTCCCTGCTGGCAAACGTGGCGGATGTGAAATCTCTGGTGATCCATCCCGCCTCCACCACCCACTCCCAGCTGAGCGGCGGGGAGCTGGCGGCTCAGGGGATTCGTCCGGGCACCATCCGCCTGTCCGTAGGCACGGAACACATCGAGGACATTCTTCAGGATCTGGAGGAGGCGTTCAGGGCGGCCGGGGCGGAGGTTTAAACCGAGGCCGTGATTCCGGGGGTTCCACAAAAACATTCAACATAATCAAACGAAAATCCCGTTGCTGGTTAAAGCGATCCTGTGCTATACTGAACATAAGTGACAGTTGTGATTAAATGTGAAGGACTGGGAGTATGGTACACGAGGAAAAAACAGGCTGTTTTAAGTTTGGCGACCGGAAATGGTCGGAGTATGTTTTAGATACCTCGTCCACGGGTCTGTGGAGTATGGTGACGGACCGCGAGATGCGGGAAACCAGAATGTATGTGGACCGGACAATGGCGAAGCTTCTGGGACTGCCGGAGAATTTGACTCCGGAGGATTGTTTTGAATTTTGGTACAAGCGGATCAACAGGGGAAATTATTCCTATGTGAATGAAGCTCTGAGCAAGATGTTTACCACGGAAAAGCTCTGCGAGGTACAGTACACCTGGAATCACCCGGAATGGGGCGATATCCCGGTGCGGTGCGCCGGAAAGGTCCGGGAGATGGAGAACGGCCTGTTCCTCGTCTCCGGATACCACCAGAACATGGCTAATCTGGACCAGATGAAGCGGTGGTCCTTAAACATGGGCTGGCAGGAGATTTTTGAGTACAATGTGACCAGCCGCACGGCGCTGGTGTACACGGACCGCATGTTGACCTACGGGGGCCAGCGGCAGATTCGCAATTTCCCCCAGAGCTGGGTGGAGGACGGAATCGTGCACCCGGATTTCCAGGACGCGTTTCTTCAGACCTTCGAGGCGGTTAAGAAGGGGGAGGAACAGAGCTTCTGCGAGCTGCGCCTGAAGAATCAGGAGCGGGAGTACAGCTGGTTCCGTATGGAGCTGGAGGTGACCGGAAGCGAGGAGGGAAGCCCGGAGATCATTCTGGGCCGGTTGGACGACATCTCCAAGCAGAAGGCCATGGAGACCGCCTATATCCGGGAGAGCCGCCTCAACCGGGCGCTTTTGGGCAACGCGTCGGCGTACGCGGAGGCGGACATCACGGCGGGGACCGTGGAGCGGGTGGGCGGAAACTGGATGTTCTATGAGAAAGCTTCCGAGACCAGGAGCTACGAGCAGATGATCCTGGAGGGATCCCGGCGAAGGGTCTACGGCAAGGACCGCAGAAAATACATCGAATATATGGACCGGAAGAGCCTTCTGGCCGCGTTCCGCCGGGGCAGTGAGAAGCTGGAATGCGAGTACCGGCGTCTGACGGACCAGAACCAGGTGTGCTGGGTGCGGCACACCATTTATCTTTACCGGGACCCGATCAACGGGGATGTGATGGCCTTAAACTGCCTGGTGAGCATCGACAAGGAAAAGCGGATGGAGGAGGCCGTTCAGGGGCAGCGGAGCGCGGCCTGGGACAGCACGGACGTGGAGAGCGCCTTTGACCGCTTCCTGTCCCAGGTATCCGATATGGCCTACCTGGTGGACCCTGCCACCCACGAGCTGGTCTGCGGCAACCTGGCGTTTTACCGGAGGCTGGGAAAGACGGGCCGGGAGTGCGCCGGGCACAAGTGCTATGAGCTGCTGTATGACCGCTCCCTGCCCTGCGTGTTCTGCCCCAATCTGAAGAAAAAACAGGTGCGCATGGGCATCTGGGAGAACTACAATTCCTATCTCAACCAGCGTTTCCTCATGAAAAACCGGCTGGTGGAGTGGGAGGGACGCACGCTGCTGCTGGCCTTTGCCATCGATATCTCAGAAATAAAGCAGGAGTTACAGGGCGACCATTTACAGGAAGAGAAGTCCCAGCTGATCGGGGAGGCCAACAGCCGGATCATCAGCTGCCTCTATTCCATGGCGGAGGCCCGGAACGCGCAGGCGGCGCTGGACTGTGCGGCGGACGTGCTCACGGCTCATTACCGGCCGTCCCACCTGCGGTTTGTACTTCCGCGTGAGAACGGCTTCGGTTACGCCTGTGTGAGCGGATGGGACGGAAGAGGGGAGCTGGGGCGCCCAATGGAACAGCATCTGGAGGAATGGCTGAGCCGTATGCAGCCGTCGGCCTGCAGAGAGGTGGACGGAGCCCAGGAGATTCTTCCGGAGTCCTTTGAGCTTTATCAGGATATGGAGAGCCAGCGGATCGGGGAAATGGCGGTGATACCCATGGAGATCGCGGACCGGGAGCTGGGTTATCTGGTGATGCTGGACCGGGAGAAGCAGCAGCCCCTGCAGATGGCGGAGACGCTTTCCTATTTTGTGGGCAGGGAGATCCGGCACCGGAAGGACGCCAGACAACTGGAGTAAAGCATCTACCACGATTCTCTGACCGGACTGCTCAACCGCAGCAGCTATGACCGCTACCGGAGGGATTACAACCGGGACGACAGTTCCTCCATCGGGGTGATCTGCGCGGACATCAATGATCTGCGGGCGGTAAATGAAGCCCAGGGCACCAAAGCGGGGGATGAACTGATCTGCCGCCTGGCGAACCTGCTGAAACAGCATTTCCCCAGGAACCAGGTGTTCCGCTTAAACAGCAATGAGTTTGACATGATACTGGAGAATCTGACGGAACCGGAGTTTGAGGAGAAGCTTGAACAGATGAAGGCGACGCTTTCCCTCACCGCGGGGCTGTCGGTTTCCCTGGGAAGCGTGTGGGACGACCAGGAGCGGAATCTGGACGACGTGCAGAAGCAGGCAGTGGAGCTTATGCGCCTGGAAAAACAGCGCTACTATGAGAATCAGCCCAGGACCAGGAAGCTGGGGCGGACGGAATCGCTGCGCCAGCTGCTTCAGGCCATTGAGCGGAGGTCCTTCCGGGTATTTTTGCAGCCCAAGGTATTCCTGAACAGCGGCAGTCTGGCGGGAGCCGAGGCGCTGATCCGCTATTACGACGAGGAAAAGGGGATCATTTCCCCGGCCGCCTTTGTGGGGAATCTGGAGCGGGAGAATCTGATCAGCCACATCGACCTGTTTGTGCTGGAGGAAGTGTGCCGGATGATGGAGCGCTGGAATCAATCGGGACATGCGCTGACCATTTCCTTCAACTTCTCTCGGATCACCCTGCTCTCCAACGACATCGTGCGCAGTGTGGAGTCCATTGTGAAGAAATACCAGGTGGACAGAAGCCGCCTGGAGATCGAGGTGACGGAGAGTATCGGCGAACTGGGCAAGGACACGATCTGCAAGGTGCTGCGCCGTTTTGGGGATTTGGGATACCGGATATCGCTGGATGATTTCGGCACCAAGTACAGCAATCTGGCGGTATTGTCGGATATCCGGTTCGATGTGTTAAAGTTGGATAAAAGCCTGGTGAGCAAGAGCTGCGACGACCGGGTCAGCCGCCAGGTGGTGCGCCATGTGATTTCCATGTGTAATGACCTGCACATCCGCACGGTGGCGGAGGGCGTTGAGGAGGAGGACCAGGAGCGCATCCTGCGGGAGGCCAACTGCGAGATCGGCCAGGGGTACCGGTACGGAAAGCCCATGGCAGAGGATGAGTTTGAACGGTTATGGATCAGATAAGATATGAGGGGCGGCTTAGGCCGCCCTTTTTGCGTGCGAAAAATTACACATTGTTAATGGGGGGAGGGGGTATTATAAGGTGACAATCCGGGATTTTTAAGGAGCTCTCGTGGTTGTACACCTCGTTGAATACATGGATAAAGCAGCGCGCGGCTTCGGACAGAGGAACGTATTTGGAGTAGTAGACGCCCCTGCTGCGGGTGAAAATGGGGTTTTCAATGGAGAAATAGGCCATGGGTTTTACCAAGGGGATTCTAAGGGGGGTCCGCACCGGGGTAAAGACCATGCCCATACCCGCGGAGGCCAGCCGCATGGCGGTCTCGTGCTTCTGAGTCTCCATGACGATGTTGGGGTTTAAGTTATATTTGTGAAACATGTCCCGGGCGATGGCTCCCATGCCCTGTTCCGGGATCAATACGATGAAGTCACAGTTTCGCACAAGCTCCGGCTTGATGTAATAGGGGGTCAGCGGGGAGTTATTGGACAGATCCACGCTTCCCGCCAGGGGGTGGTCCGCGGGCATCGCCAGAAGGATCGGCTCGCTGTAGATGAGGTCGTAGGTAAACGCCATGGCGGACATGCTGTAGGCGGAATAGACGATATCCACCGTCCCGGACTCCAGCTCGTCAAACAGCAGCCGGTTGTGCCCCTCCCGGATTTGCACCTCGATCTCCGGGTAACGGAACCGGAACTCCGGGAGCACGTAGGGCAGGGTGTTGCTGCAGAATTCCGTGTTCATTCCCACCGTCACCTTGCCGCGGACGTCCGTTGAAATCTGATTTAAATCATATTGCAGGCTGCGCTCGATCTCCAGGATCAGCGCAGCTTTTTCGACGAATTTTTTCCCCGCCGGGGTCAGGGAAATGGGGATGACAGCCCGGTCAAAGAGCTGGGTCCCCAGGTCCTCCTCCAGCCGTTTTAAGTATTTGGTCAGAGCCGGCTGGGTGATACACAGCTCCCTGGCGGCCTTGGAAATACTGTGATGCTTGGCGATGGCAAACACATATTCATATGCGGTAGTCTGCATAAAGACTCCTTTCCTCATGACAAAATGTTATGGGCATTATGCCTGATCTGTCATTAGACAAATAAGTTTTACTCTATTATACTAAAAAAAAGTAATTTTGCAAAAAAATGTCGAAATTTTTACATAAAATTACTATATTTTACTTAAATAAAGCAAATGTATAGGATGTATGACTTTTTGGGGGACTATTAGCAGAAAAAAACTGTTGTACGACAGTTTATTATTAAGAAAAAGAGAGGAAAAGAGCTATGAAAAAGAGAACACAAAAACTCCTGGCTATGTTCCTGGCAGTCGCAATGGCAATTTCCATGACCGCCTGCGGAGGTTCAGGCGCTCCTGCTTCTTCAGGGGGCGGAACGGGAAATACTGCGGCGGCGGGAGAAAACGGAGCGGCGGCAGGCGAGGAGAAACTCAGCAGCCGCGACACCCTGAATATGGCCAGCAAATCCGAGCCCACATCCCTGGACCCGGCGCAGACGAAGGACCTTGTAACCTGGATGTACATGTACAACGTTTCCGATCCCCTGCTTTACTTCAACTGGGCGACTCAGGAATACGAGCCCGCGATCGCCACGGAGTGGTCTGAGAGCGAGGACGGCAAGGAATACACCTTCACCATCCGCGAGGGCGTGAAGTTCCACAACGGCGACATCATGACCGTAGACGATGTGGTTTACTCCCTGAACCGGGCCATCGCCTCCTCCTTTACGGCGCAGACCAACGCCTGTATCGACCGTTTTGAGAAGGTTGACGACACCCATATCAAGGCGTATCTGAAATATGCGTACGCTCCGTTCCTGGAGATTATGACCAACCCGTCCTACGCCATCGTCAGCCAGAAGGCGGTGGAAGAGTGCGAGGCCGCGGGACGCGACTTCGGACGTGAGCCTGTGGGCGTTGGCGCTTACAAGCTGACCAAGTGGCAGAGCGGAAACCGTCTGGAGTTCGAGCGCCACGACGATTATTACCGCGGAACCCCGAAGATGAAATACATCAACTGGACCATTATCACCGACTCTTCCGCAGGAGCCATGGCTCTGGAGGCCGGCGAGATCGATTATTACTATGCAGTCAGCAAAGCGGATTTCGCTCACCTGGCAGAACTGCCCAACCTGCACTCTGAGGTTGAAGAGCGCGGATTCGGCCTGTACGACATTACGTTCAATACCACCGACGGCCCCTTCAAGGACATCAACTTAAGAAAAGCGGTGGCTTACGCGATCAACCGCGATGAGATTCTTGCAGGCGGCGCGGAAGGATACGGCGTTGTGAACAACTGTTGGTGCGCTACTGGCGCCACCGGTTACCTGGATGATTTCGAGTGGTATGAGCAGGATCTGGAGAAGGCGAAAGCGTGCCTGGCTGCGGCCGGTTATCCCAACGGCATCGACGTGGTATTTACCCAGGACAGCTCCGACACCTACATGGCGCCCGCAGAGGTTATGCAGGCTCAGCTGGCCAAGGTCGGCATCAACGTGACCTTTGAAAAGCTTCAGCGTTCCGTATGGATCGACACCGTTTCCGGCAACCGTCAGTTTGACGCTTCCCTGCGTATGACCAACCACGTGATCAACGACGCGGAGTACATGCTGCGCCGCAGACTGACCACGGAAATGCTGGGCGGCGGCAACAACTACGCGGGTTATCAGAATCCGGAATTCGACAAGCTGGTGGACCAGTCCGCAATCGAGACCGATCCGGCAAAGAGAAACGATATCTTCCGCCAGTGCTATCAGATGATCAAGGACGACGTGCCGGTGATTCCGCTGTACACCCAGACCTCCCCGATCATTATCAACAAGAATGTAAAGGGCTGGACCTTCCATCCCCTTGAGCGCAACGTGTGGGCCGAAGCTTACCTTGTAGAGGAATAAATAATTACGATAACAGTCGACGGCTAGCCGGGCGCACTCCGAGCGCCCGGCTTTTTTAACAGAGAAACCGTGTTAGCGGCCGTCCACCGGCTGTGGAAAGGATGTTTATGCTCAAATATATAGGAAAAAGACTATTGATGATGATCCCCGTAATCATAGGCGTCGTATTCATCATTTTCGCCATCATGGAGCTCACACCGGGCGATCCGGTTATGATGATCCTGGGCGAGGGCGCTCCCATCGAGGCTCAGGAGGCGCTGCGGGAGGAGATGGGGCTCAACGATCCCTTCTTCATCCGCTTTGGACGGTATGTCATGGACGCCGCCCATGGAGACCTGGGGACCAGTTATACCTCCGGCCTGCCGGTTTTTGACGAGATTGTGGCGCGTATGCCCTACACCTTAAGCCTTGCCACCTTCAGCATCTGCGTGGCGGTGATCGTGGGCCTGCCCATCGGCATATTGTCCGCGATCAAGCAGTATTCCCTCACGGACAACCTGACCCTGGCGGTCTCCCTGACCATCACCTCCATGCCAGCGTTCTTCCTGGCCATGCTGCTGATGATGCTCTTCTGTATCAAACTGGGCTGGCTTCCCATGATGGGCCTGTCGTCGCCAAAGCACTATATTCTGCCGGTAATCGCCTCGGCGTCCTCCACCACGGCGGCGCTGCTGCGTATGACCAGAACCACCATGCTGGAGGTCATCCGTCAGGATTACATCCGCACCGCAAAGGCTAAGGGCGCGGCTCCCAGAACCGTAACCTACGGACACGCTCTGCGCAATGCCCTGCTTCCGGTGGTCACCGTAATCGGCACAAACTTCGGTTTCGCCCTGGGCGGCTCCATCGTGCTGGAGCAGGTGTTCACCATCCCCGGACTGGGCCAGCTGATGATCAACGCCATCCGCCAGAAGGACACGCCCATCGTCATGGGCGCGGTTATGACCACGGCTATTTTCGCCAGCCTGATCAACCTGTTGGTTGATATTGTCTACACATACATCGATCCGAGACTGGCATCCCAGTTTACTTCCGTGAAAAGGAGTGTGAAGAAGGCATGAGTATGGTTACTATGACAGCGGACGGCAGCGTGAAGAGCAAATACAATGCCGCCAGGAAAAAAAGCCAGTGGAAGACGATCTGGCTCCGTTTTAAAAAGAACAAACTGGCCCTTGCCGGGCTGATCGTATTCGCCCTGATGGCCATCACGGTGCTCAGCGCGGACCTCTGGCTGGACTATGAGAGCGGCGTGCTGACCATGGATATCGCCAACGCCTACCAGGGTCCCAGCGCGGCCCATTTCTTCGGAACCGACCAGTACGGGCGGGATTATTTTACACGTGTGATCTACGGCGGCCGCATTTCCATGTTCGTGGGAATCGCCACCGTGGCCGTGTCCCTGACCTTTGGAGGTCTGATCGGCGCCACCGCGGCTTATTACGGCGGGCGGGTGGACAATGTGCTCATGCGTCTCATGGACGTGCTGATGGCCATTCCCAGCACACTGCTGGCCATTACCATCATCTCCGCCCTGGGCAGCAGCATGTTTAATATGATCGTGGCAATGGGTGTTTCCCAGATCGCCAGAATGGCGCGTATCGTGCGGTCGGCGGTTATGAGCGTCAAGGGTCAGGAGTATATCGAGGCCTGCCGGGCCTGCGGCACCAGCGACGCCCGGATCATTATGCGGCACATTCTGCCAAACGCCATGGGTCCCGTGCTGGTTCAGGTTACCCAGACCGTGGCCCGTTCCGTGATCACCGTTGCGTCCTTGAGCTTCGTGGGACTGGGCGTTTCCGAGCCTACGCCGGAGTGGGGCAGCATGTTGTCCTTCGCAAAGACCCAGATGAGGTACTATCCGTATCTGTCCCTGTTCCCCGGATTTGCCGTGGTAATGTCCGTTATGTCCCTTACCCTCGCGGGTGACGGTCTGAGAGACGCCATGGACCCAAGGCTGAGAAACTGATTACAGGGAAGGGAGCAAAGGTATGTCAGAAAAATTGCTGGAAATCAAGAACTTGCATGTTATGTATAAAACCGACGAGGACGACGTGTACGCCTTAAACGGGATCAACCTGGAGCTGGACAAGGGCGAGACCCTGGGCCTGGTAGGGGAGACCGGAGCGGGAAAGACCACCATCGCCCTCAGTATCCTGAAATTACTTCCGGAGCGCACCGGCTTCATCACGAAGGGCGAGATTCTGTTCGAGGGCCAGGACGTGGTCAACATGAAGGAAGAGAAGATGCGCATGCTGCGCGGAAATGACATCTCCATGATTTTCGCCGACCCAATGAGCGCCTTGAACCCCCTGCACACGGTGGGGAGCCAGATCGCCGAGGTGATCCTGCTCCACAATACGGGCATGAGCCACGCCGATGTGGAGAAAAAGGTGGACGAGATGATGGAGCTGGTGGGAATCCCGGCGGAGCGCAAGGTGGAATACCCCCATCAGTTTTCCGGCGGAATGCGCCAGAGAATCGTGATCGCCATGGCGCTGTCCTGTACGCCCAGGCTGCTCTTGGCGGACGAGCCCACCACGGCTTTGGACGTGACCATCCAGGCCCAGGTGCTGAAAATGATGGAGGACTTGAAGGAGCGTTTGAACACCTCCATGATCATGATTACCCACGATCTGGGCGTTGTGGCGCAGATTTGCAACCGGGTAGCCATCATCTACGCGGGCGAGATCGTGGAGTACGGGAAGATTGAGGATATTTATGAGGGGGAGAAGCATCACCCCTACACCGTGGGGCTGTTCGGGTCCATCCCGGATATTACCAGTAATGCGGCCAGGCTGACGCCCATCGACGGGTTGATGCCGGACCCCACGAAACCCATTCCCGGGTGCCGGTTCGCGGACCGCTGCCCGCACTGCATGGAGATTTGCAACACGAAAGCGCCGGGGATGGCTGATTTTGACGGCCATCAGATTAAGTGTTTCCTCTATTTGCAGGACGATAAAAACGGCGGGGAGGGAAAATAAATGGATACGCCATTGATTCAGACAAAAGATTTAGTGAAATATTTTAACACCAAACGGGGAAATCTTCACGCGGTTGACCATGTGAACATTTCCATCATGAAGGGCGAGACCCTGGGCGTGGTGGGCGAGAGCGGCTGCGGCAAGTCCACCCTGGGAAGGACGATTCTGCGCCTGTTGGAGCCCACGTCCGGGGAAATCCTGTACAACGGCCAGAATATTGTCGATTATTCAACAAAGCAGATGAAAGAGATGCGCAAGAAGATGCAGATCATCTTCCAGGATCCCTTCACCTCCCTGAATCCCAGAATGTCCGTCAGTGAGATCATCGCGGAGCCCATGATCACCACCAAGACGCTGAAGAACAATACGGAGCGGCTGGACCGGGTTTACCGGCTGATGGAGACGGTGGGACTGGCGGAGCGGTTTATCAACTCCTATCCCCACGAGCTGGACGGCGGCAAGCGCCAGGTGGTGGGCATCGCCAGGGCGTTGAGCATGAACCCGAAGTTTATCGTCTGCGACGAGCCGGTTTCCTCCCTGGACGTATCCGTTCAGGCTAAGATTCTGAATCTGTTGATGGATTTACAGAAGGAAATGAACCTGTCCTACCTGTTCATTTCCCATGATCTGAGCGTGGTGAAACACATCTCGGACCGCATCGCCGTGATGTATCTGGGACAGATTGTGGAGATGGCGGACCGGCAGACGCTGTTCGCGGACACGCGCCATCCCTATTCCATCGCCCTGCTTTCCGCCATCCCCAAGGTGGACGTGGACAACAAGGTGAGCCGTATCGTCTTAAAGGGCGACGTGCCCAGCCCCATCAATCCCAAGCAGGTCTGCCGCTTCGCCAACCGCTGCTGGATGAGCCAGCCCATCTGCTTTGAGCAGGAGCCGGAGCTCAAGGAAATCAGTCCGGGCCACTGCGTGAAATGTCATTTCGCCCAGGAGTCCAGAGAGCGGATGCTGCGGGCCGAGACCTCCAGCATCGAGAGTTAGGAGGGCAGGGTATGCAAGGCGACAACCATATGGCCAAGGGATCCCCTGTGGTCACTACCATGCAGGTGATCCCGGTGGCCGGGAGGGACAGCATGCTGATGACCCTCAGCGGGGCCCACGGGCCGTTTTTTACCCGGAATCTGGTGATCCTCACAGACAGCGCCGGGCACAGGGGCATCGGGGAAATACACGGCGGGGACTACACCTGCCAGGCCCTTGAAAGCTTTATTCCCCTGGTGAAGGGGGAGCCGGTT
>OLQM01003872.1_pt1 | contig 12333 bp, 10 predicted proteins | sample 1673161 | NCBI WGS metagenome assembly OLQM01 (sample SAMEA3136761, study PRJEB25190) | human gut metagenome | reverse complement strand
CAACTTTTGCTTTAGAAGCGTTGTATACTACAAAGTCTGGTTCGAAGTTCTCAAGTTCTTCAGCTGTTGGTTTGATGAACATGTTTGTTACAAAATGAGCCTGCCAGGCAACTTCGACGATGAAACGGATTGCCATACGTGTATCTTTGTTAGCGCCGCAGAATGCATCTACAACATAAAGTTTCTTGTTAGAAAGTTCTTTCTTGGCGATCTCCTTTACAGCTTCCCATGCTTCCTGTGAAGCCGGATGGTTGTCATTCTTATATTCGTCTGAAGTCCACCATACAGTGTCTTTAGAGTTTTCATCAACTACGATGAATTTGTCTTTAGGGGAACGTCCGGTGTATACACCTGTCATTACGTTCACAGCACCGAGTTCGCTGACCTGACCTTTTTCAAATCCCTCAAGACCTGCTTTTGTTTCTTCTTCAAACAGTAATTCGTAAGAAGGGTTGTGCACGATTTCTGTTGTTCCAGTAATACCATACTTGCTTAAATTGATTTCTGCCATTGCAATTAACCTCTTTCTCCTAATTCTAGTTAAATGGTTAAATGATAAAAGCTGTGAGCGCAGATTTTATCATCTGATGAAGTAAAATTCTTCACCCATTTACCATAATTATACATAATTACGCAATAAAATCAATAAAAAACCAATATTTCTTAAAAAAATTGTTTAAAAAATAACGAAATCCGAAAAAGAAAAAGGCAGTCCACTTTGGGCTGCCCTGAAATTATTGTATATCCTGCAAAATATAAAGTAAAAATCTGTCAGGATTTCTTCCCAGGAGGTCTGCTTAGTCGTCAGTTTCCAACGAGTCAGACGTATGTTCGCGGTAATTCTCCGGAAGATACAGATGAACTGTCTCAATCCGGTTTTTATCGAGCTTTTCTACGACCATACGGATTCCGTCTTCGGTGGAAACAGAGTCACCGGCTTTTGGAAGACGATCCAGCTTTTCGATGATAAAGCCTCCGAGAGAATCATAATCTTCCGATTCCAGATTCAGATCCAGGGAATCATTGAGATCGTCAAGATTGGTAGAACCTTCAATAATATATTCGTGTTTGCCTACCGCTTTGATATTTTCTTCTTCATTCTCATCATATTCATCGTGGATTTCGCCAACAATCTCTTCAAGGATATCTTCCAGGGTGATCAGACCGGATGTTTCACCGTATTCATCCAGGACAATTGCGATATTGAAAGAGGCCTGGCGCATTTCAACAAGAAGCTCGGAAATGCTCTTGTATTCATAAGTGAAGTAGGCTTCACGGAGAATGTCTTTAATCTGGAACTCACTTTTCTTACTGTCATAAAGAAGAAGATCTTTCATATTGATCGTTCCGACAACATTATCTTTTGTCTCCTGGTAAACCGGAAGACGGGTGAATTTGTCTTCCCGGAACAGGTCGATCAGTTCGTCGTAACTGCTGTCAATATCAGCAAAAGTTACGTTGACACGGGGAACCATGACGTCTTTGGCAATGGCATCACCGAGATCAAACACATTGTAGATCATCTCTTTTTCATCTGATTCGATCACGCCGTCCTGATGGCTGACATTTACCACACTTCGGAGTTCAGCTTCGGTCATGGTATTGTCTTTGGCATTCGGATCGATGCGAAGAAGCATCAGAAGACCGGTGGAGAGACCGTTTACAATGAAGATAAACGGAGTCATGATCTTCATGAAAATATTGATAACCGGTGCGTAGAAAAGAGACATCTTCTCAGCATGAATGGTTGCCATCGTCTTCGGAGTAATCTCTCCGAAAAGGATGATGAGAAGCGTCATAAGCCCACTTGCGATCGCGACGGCGGTTCCACCAAGGCGGTATGCGATTGTGGTGGCAAGGGAAGCTACCGCAGTATTAACAATGTTGTTGCCGATGAGGATCGCGCTAAGCATTTTACCTGAATTCTCAGTTACGGCAAGTACGGTGCTGGCACGCTTGTTACCCTCGTCTGCAAGGGCACGCATCCGGATTTTGTTGTAGGTTGTAAGTGCTGTCTCGGCTGACGAAAATATGCCGGATAAGAGCAGCAGGACTAGCAAAATAAGTATTTGCGAGACACTCGAGTCCACAGTTAAAAATCACTCCTTTTTGAAAATATTGATAAAATTTCTATGTTATGCCTTACTATATCGCATTTCACTTAATTTTGCAAGAGCGCGTTGAACTTGCATATTTTTTGGTGTATCATATGATGTAAGTGTCAAAATTTATTTTTGACACTTACATCATATGAGGATGATATTAAAGCGTGCTTTGGCACGTAGTAACTTCTATTTGGCGGGAGGTCTAATGGCAATTTCCTGTTAAATAAAAAAAGAAGAATGGCATAGAATATTTATAGATACTAGGAGAAGAGAATGGAACAGAATTTTGAGACATGTTTGTATAATGTGGTCGATGCAGCCAAAGTACAGAAGGATGAACTGATGAAGAAGCATACAACCTTCCGGATCGGTGGTCCGGCAGATTATTTTATCATGCCATCGAATGAAAAGGAACTGGAAGAGACAATTCGGGTGTGCCGGGAATTTTCGATACCTATATATATAGTAGGAAATGGAAGCAACCTTCTGGTTGGAGACAAAGGCTTCAGAGGAGCGATTATCCAGCTTTATAAGAGTATGGGAACATTTCAGGTAGAAGGAAATCAGATCACGGCGCAGGCAGGATGTTCGCTTGCGCAGATTGCAAATGCAGCACTTGATGCAGCACTGACCGGATTTGAGTTCGCAGCAGGTATTCCGGGAACGCTTGGCGGAGCGGTTGTGATGAACGCCGGCGCGTATGGCGGAGAGATGAAGGATGTACTGGCGAGTGTCAGGGTTATGACAGAAGAGGGCGAGATCATGGAGCTTCCGGCAGAAGAACTGGGACTCGGATACCGTACAAGCATTATCCCGGAGAAAAGATATATCGTTTTGGGTGCCGTGATTTCGCTTACAGAAGGCAAAAAAGAAGAAATAAAAGCGCAGATGGATGACCTCCGTCAGAAGCGGGTATCGAAGCAGCCGCTGGAGTATCCGAGTGCAGGCAGCACCTTTAAGCGTCCGGAAGGATATTTTGCAGGAAAACTGATCCAGGACAGTGGTCTGAAAGGATTTACAGTAGGTGGAGCACAGGTTTCTGAAAAGCACAGTGGATTTGTGATCAATAAAGGAAATGCGACGGCGGCTGATGTGATGGAGCTGATCCGGCAGGTAACAGCGAAAGTGAAAGAAGATACCGGTGTTACGATGGAACCGGAAGTGAAACAAATAGGAGAATTTTAGGGATGAGATTCGTAATTGTAACGGGAATGTCCGGAGCAGGGAAAAGTACAACTTTGAAAATGATGGAAGACATGGGATATTTCTGTGTGGATAATATGCCGATTCCTTTAATGACAAAACTGACAGAACTTTTGATCGTTCCAAATGGTGAGATCACGAAAATCGCTCTGGGACTTGATATTCGCAGTGGACAGAATCTGCGTGCACTGGACCAGGTTCTGGACGAACTTGAAAAAACCAAGATACCACTGGAGATTCTTTTCCTTGAATCGAATGATGATACACTGGTGAAAAGATATAAAGAGACAAGAAGGAACCACCCACTCTCAAAGGGCGGCAGAATTGAGAACGGGATTGCCAAAGAACGTAAGAAAATTGCCTTTTTAAAAGAAAGGGCAGATTATATCCTGGATACAAGCCGGATGCTGACCAGGGAGCTGCGCAGTGAACTGAACCGTATTTTTGCCGAGAATAAAGAATACAAGAATCTGTACATTACCGTGTTATCTTTCGGATTTAAATATGGAATTCCGAGTGATGCAGACCTGGTATTTGATGTCAGATTCCTTCCGAATCCGTATTATATTGATGAACTTCGCCCGCAGAGTGGCAATGACAAGCCGGTCAGGGATTACGTGATGAATAACGATATTTCAAAAGAATTCCTGAAGAAGCTGGTCGACATGGTTGAGTTCCTGATTCCGAATTATGTTGCAGAAGGAAAGAACCAGCTTGTGATCGCAATCGGATGTACCGGCGGAAAACACCGCTCCGTGACACTTGCCAATGAGTTGTATGAACGGCTGTCTGTGGCAGAGAAAGAGTACGGTGTAAAAAAAGAGCATCGTGATATCGAGAAAGATGCAATTACGAAAGCAAAATAGGTGATAGTATGTCTTTTTCTGGAAATATTAAAGAAGAAATATCGCGTCAGTTAAGTCCTGCAAGACATTGCCGGATTGCAGAACTTGCAGCGATCATCAGCATGTGTGGGGCTGTCATGATTGACAGCAGAGGTCATGCAGCACTTAAGATTCATACGGAAAATCTGGCAGTTGCAAGAAAAAGCTTTACTTTATTGAGAAGAACGTTTAATATAGTGGTTGATATCGCTATTCGGGTGAACCGGGAAAAAGGCAGCAGCTACTATTATATAGTTGTAAAAAAACACGAAGATGCTATCAGGGTGCTTCAGGCGGCAAAACTGCTCAATCCTTATGGAGACGTGGAAGAAGAGCTTTCTGTAGTAAAGAATGTCGTGATTCAGGAGACTTGCTGTAAGCGGTCTTTCCTGCGTGGCGTTTTTCTTGCATCGGGATCCATGAGCGACCCGGAGAAGTCCTATCATTTTGAAATTGTCTGTGCGTCGATGGGAAAAGCGCAGCAGATTCAGAAGATAATGAGATGCTTTGCTCTGGACGCAAAGATTGTATCAAGGAAGAAATCATTTGTGGTTTATCTGAAAGAAGGAGCTCAGATCGTGGATGTGCTGAATGTGATGGAGGCACATCAGTCACTGATGGAGTTGGAGAATATCCGTATATTGAAAGATATGAGGAATACGGTGAATCGAAAAGTGAACTGCGAGACTGCGAATATCAATAAAACGGTTTCCGCTGCTGTAAAGCAGATTGACGATATAAGGTATATTGAGGAAACAAAAGGACTCGATAAGCTGCCGGAAGGATTGAAGGACATGGCCCTTACAAGACTTACATATCCGGAGGCATCTTTAAAAGAGTTAGGCGCACTTCTGCAAAATCCGGTAGGCAAGTCCGGAGTGAACCACAGATTGCGCAAGTTAAGTGAAATGGCGGAAGAGATAAGGGCTAAGCAAGGAGGAACATTATGATCAAAAAACCTGTTAAGATTCAATTGTCCGAGGGATTAGACGCCAGACCGATTGCACTTCTTGTTCAGGAAGCTAGTCAGTATTCAAGTTCGGTATATATCGAAGTTGACCAGAAGCAAGTCAATGCAAAGAGCATTATGGGGATGATGAGTCTGACATTGATGCCGGGAGAGGAAATCACCGTTGTTGCGAACGGAACAGATGAAAAGGAAGCAGCAGCTGGTATCGAAAGGTTTCTTGTGAACGTTAAGAACAGATAATTGCATAAAACTTTGAAGAGTCTGCCGAAAGCAGGCTCTTTATGCTATAATGCATGTATCCGTAAGGAGCTGTGGGGACAGCCCGTATAGAGAAAAGAACAGATAACAGGAGGACGGACGTATGAAAAAAGCATTGTTTATTTATAATCCGAATGCAGGAAAGGGACTTTTAAAACCGAAGCTTTCTGATATTATTGACATTATTGTAAAAGCAGGATATGAAGTGGTTGTATATCCGACGCAGAAATATAAAGACGCTTATTATAAAGTAAAGACATTTACAGAGGAGTATGACCGTGTGATCTGCAGTGGTGGTGACGGAACACTTGATGAGGTCGTAACCGGAATGATGAAGAGAGAAAAAAAGATTCCGGTCGGTTACATCCCGACAGGAACGACCAACGACTTTGCGAGCAGTCTCCATATCCCGAAGAATCTTCTCCAGGCGGCAAGTACAGCTGCAGGGGGGAAAGAATTTCCCTGTGATATCGGACGGTTTAACGGAGATGTGTTCGTGTACATTGCAGCATTCGGACTCTTCACGGATGTATCTTATGAGACAAAGCAGGAAATGAAGAATGTTCTGGGACATCTGGCATATGTGCTGGAAGGAGCAACCAGAATTTTTGATATCCCGTCATATAAATTAAAAGTGACACATGACGGAGAAACGATTGAGGACGAATTTATTTATGGTATGGTGACGAATTCCAGATCTGTTGGCGGTTTCCGTAATATGATCGGGAAGAATGTGGTTTTTGATGACGGAGAATTTGAGGTTACCCTGATCCGGACACCGAAGAACCCGCTCGCGCTTCAGGAGATCATTGGGGCGCTTCTGAGCAGCCAGATCAATACGAAGCACATTTATTCATTTAAGACAGGTGAGATTCATTTTGAATCAGTGGAAGAGATCCCATGGACGCTGGATGGAGAGTTCGGTGGGGAACACGACAGTGTCTGCATCAAGAACGCGAAACAGGCACTTAAAATCGTAGTTCCGGAAGAGGAACAGTAAAAAAATAAAAAAAGGTCTTGTCAAATGAAAAGAAGTACGTTATACTAAGCAAGTGAGTTAGCCAGACAGCTAATGAACATACATCTGGCCCCCTGGTCAAGCGGTCAAGACGCGACCCTCTCACGGTCGAATCAGGGGTTCGATTCCCCTGGGGGTCAGCCTATAAAAGCCTTTAACAGAGAAGTGGAGGAATACAAAATGTTAGTTTCAGCAACAGAGATGTTAAAAAAAGCAAAAGCAGGTCATTATGCAGTAGGACAGTTTAATATCAACGATCTTGAATGGACTAAAGCAGTTCTGACTGCAGCTGAGGAATTAAGATCACCGGTTATTCTTGGTGTGTCTGAAGGCGCAGGAAAGTACATGGCTGGATACAGAACAGTTGTAGGAATGGTAAATGGAATGATCAAAGAAATGGACATTTCGGTTCCGGTTGCACTTCATCTTGATCATGGTAGCTATGAAGGTTGCCTGAAATGTATAGATGCAGGATTCTCATCAGTTATGTTTGACGGATCTCATTATCCGATCGAAGAAAACATTGAGAAGACTACAGAACTTGTTAAACTTTGCCATGGAAAAGGACTTTCTATCGAAGCAGAAGTTGGTTCTATCGGTGGAGAAGAAGACGGTGTTGTAGGAATGGGCGAATGCGCAGATCCTAAGGAATGCAAGATGATTGCAGACCTTGGCGTTGATTTCCTTGCAGCAGGTATCGGTAACATTCATGGAAAATATCCGGCAAACTGGAAAGGACTCAGTTTTGAGACTCTTGCAGCAGTTCAGGAGCTCACAGGAGAACTTCCGCTCGTACTTCACGGAGGTACAGGAATTCCGGATGATATGATTAAGAAAGCAATTGACCTTGGAGTTTCTAAGATCAATGTTAATACAGAATGTCAGCTGGTATTCGCAGAAGCTACCCGCAAATACATTGAAGCAGGAAAGGATCTTGAAGGAAAAGGATACGATCCACGTAAACTTCTGAAACCGGGTGCAGATGCAATCGTTGAAAAAGTAAAAGAGAAAATGATTCTGTTTGGTTCTGACGGAAAAGCTGAATAGTCTGATTTTTGATAATATCATGGACAAAGGCGTCCGAAGAAAACGGTATAAAAGGAGTTTTGCGTAAGTGCAAGACTCCTTTATTTGAATCAAAAAACGACCGTTTTGTATAAGTAGTAGAAAATGAGTAGTAGAAAAGAGAGGTACATGGGATGAGCGAATGGATTAGTGTAGCAGAAATATTTGGAGAAAACGTCTTCAATGATGCTGTTATGCAGGAAAGACTTCCGAAGAAGACTTACAAAGAGCTGAAAAAGACGATCGAAGAAGGTAAAGAGCTTCAGGCTGCAACAGCAGACGTTATTGCACATGAGATGAAAGAGTGGGCGATTGAAAAGGGTGCCACTCACTATTCGCACTGGTTTCAGCCTCTTACAGGAGCAACAGCTGAAAAGCATGATTCGTTTATTTCAGCACCGAAGTCAGATGGAAAGATCCTGATGGAGTTTTCGGGAAAAGAGCTGATCAAAGGAGAACCGGATGCATCTTCCTTCCCGTCAGGAGGACTGCGTTCTACATTTGAAGCAAGAGGTTATACAGCGTGGGATTGTACATCGCCTGCATTTGTTAAAAAGAGTCCGGATGGGAAAAGATCGATTTTATATATACCGACGGCATTTTGTTCCTATACCGGAGAAGCACTGGATCAGAAGACACCTCTTCTTCGCTCTATGGAAGCAATCAACAAACAATCCATCCGTCTTCTGCGTCTTTTTGGAAACACAACGTCCCAAAAGGTTACACCATCTGTTGGAGTTGAGCAGGAATATTTCCTGGTAGACAGAGAAAAATATCTTAAGAGAAAGGATCTTGTATTTACAGGACGTACATTATTCGGGGCAAATCCTCCGAAGGGACAGGAAATGGATGACCATTATTTTGGTGCAATCCGTGAGAGAATAGCAGCATTTATGACTGATGTCAATGAAGAACTCTGGAAGATGGGTGTATCTGCAAAGACACAGCACAACGAAGTAGCACCTGGACAGCATGAGCTTGCGCCGATCTATGCACAGTGCAACGTAGCAGTTGACCATAATCAGCTGATCATGGAGACGCTGAAGAAAGTGGCATATCGCCATAATCTTCAATGCCTGTTACACGAAAAGCCGTTTGAAGGTGTAAATGGTTCCGGAAAGCATAATAACTGGTCACTGGTTACAGATGATGGGATCAACATTCTGGATCCGGGAAAGACACCTCATGATAATATTCAGTTCCTTCTGGTTCTGACCTGTATTCTCCGTGCAGTAGACCTGCATGCAGACCTGCTCCGTGAATCTGCTTCTGACGTAGGAAACGATCACAGACTTGGAGCAAATGAAGCACCGCCGGCAATTATTTCCGCATATCTCGGAGAACAGCTTGAAGACGTGCTTGCACAGCTTATTGATACCGGAGAAGCTGCACACAGCTTAAAAGGCGGCAAATTACATACCGGTGTAAGTACGCTTCCGGATTTTGCAAAGGATGCAACTGACAGAAACCGTACTTCACCATTCGCATTTACAGGAAATAAATTTGAGTTCCGTATGGTAGGATCCAGAGACTCGGTGGCAGCACCGAACGTAGTATTAAATACAATCGTGGCTGAGTCCTTCTCTGATGCCTGCGATGTACTCGAAAAAGCAGAAGATTTTGATCTTGCAGTCCATGATCTGATCAAGGAATATGCATCCAAACATCAGAGAATCGTATTCAATGGCAACGGATATTCTGATGAGTGGGTGAAGGAAGCCGAAAGAAGAGGACTTCCGAATATTAAGACCATGGTAGAGTCTATTGAATGTCTGACATATGACAATGCGGTTGAAATGTTTGAAAAATTCGATGTATTCAGCCGTGCAGAACTGGAATCTCGTGCAGAGATCAAATATGAGGCATACTCAAAGGCAATCAACATTGAAGCACGTTCCATGATCGATATCGCAAGCAAGCATATTATTCCGGCTGTGATCCAATATGTAACTTCGCTGGCTAATTCGATCAACCAGGTAAAACAGGCAAGCGCTGCAGCATATACAGGTGTACAGGAAGAGCTTCTTGTACAGTCGGCTGATCTTTTGAAAGACACAAAAGAAGCACTCAGAGCACTGGAAGCTGTTGTGGCAGAAGTACCGGAGACAGAAGGAAAAGAACAGGCATTCTTCTTCATGCAGAAAGTTGTACCGGCAATGGAAGCTTTAAGAAAACCAGTGGATGAACTGGAAATGATCGTCAACAAGAATATGTGGCCGATGCCTTCTTACGGAGATCTGCTGTTCGAGGTCTAAGAAGTGACTGGTATAAGTGTTGAAAAAGAAGTTGAAAACTTATGAAGTTTTGTGAAAATATACACAAATTAAAAAATTGGTCTTGAAATTTGAAAGAAAAAAGAGTATCGTAAATATATCTTAAATAACAGAGATCACAATGAACGAGGAAGTTCCACAAAGTGGAGCTTCCTCGTTTTTTTGCGTTAGAGAAAGGAAGGTAATTATGAGTAGTGGATGGTTAAGCGTGGCAGAAATTTTTGGCGAAGATGTTTTTAACGATGCAGTAATGCAGGAGAGACTTCCGAAAAAAGTATACAAAAAATTAAAACAGACAATTGAAGAAGGAAAAGAGCTGGATCTTGAGACAGCAGATGTAATTGCACATGAGATGAAAGAATGGGCAATCGAAAAAGGTGCAACCCATTATACACACTGGTTCCAGCCACTGACAGGAGTTACTGCTGAAAAGCATGATTCCTTCATTTCAGCTCCGCTTCCAAGCGGAAAGGTTCTGATGAGCTTTTCCGGAAAAGAACTGATCAAAGGGGAGCCGGATGCTTCTTCTTTCCCGTCAGCCGTCAACGACTGGAAAGCCTCCGCCGACGCACGCCGCCAGATACAGCATGGGATTGTACATCACCGGCATTTGTAAGAAAAGATGCAGCCGGAGCGATCCTTTGCATCCCGACAGCATTCTGCTCTTACACAGGTGAGGCACTGGATGAAAAAACACCGCTTCTCAGATCTATGGAAGCAATCAACAAAGAATCCATCAGACTGCTTCGTCTGTTCGGAAATACAACATCAAAGAAAGTAACACCTTCTGTAGGACCGGAGCAGGAATACTTCCTGATGCAAAGAAATTCTTACAGAGAAAAGACCTTATTTACACAGGACGTACACTTTTCGGAGCAATGCCGCCGAAAGGACAGGAGCTTGACGATCATTACTTTGGAACGATCCGTCAGAGGGTTGCTTCCTATATGAAAGATGTCAACGAAGAATTATGGAAACTCGGCGTTGCAGCGAAGACACAGCACAACGAAGTGGCACCTGCACAGCACGAACTTGCACCGATCTATGCAGAGGCCAATATTGCAGTGGATCACAACCAGATCATCATGAAGACACTGAAAAAGGTAGCATGCGAGCATGGACTGAAATGTCTGCTTCACGAGAAACCGTTTGCAGGAGTCAACGGATCTGGTAAGCATAACAACTGGTCTATCACAACAGATGACGGAATCAATATGCTGGATCCGGGAAAGACACCTCATGAAAATGTACAGTTCCTTCTGGTACTGGCATGTATCCTGAAAGCAGTTGATGTACACGCAGATCTGCTTCGTGAATCGGCTGCCGATCCGGGAAATGACCACAGACTTGGAGCAAACGAAGCACCGCCGGCAATCATCTCTATCTTCCTTGGAGAACAGCTTCAGGACGTTGTAGAACAGCTTCTCAGTACAGGTGAGGCAACACACAGCCTGAATGGTGGAAAGCTGCAAACAGGTGTAACAACCCTTCCGGATCTTACAAAGGATGCAACCGACAGAAACCGAACTTCACCATTTGCATTTACCGGAAATAAATTTGAATTCCGTATGGTAGGTTCCCGCGATTCCATTGCAGGACCAAACGTAGTACTGAATACAATCGTAGCAGAGGCATTTGCAGAGGCATGCGATGTCCTGGAAAAAGCAGATGATTTTGATACAGCTGTACACAGCCTGATCAAAGAATATCTGACAGATCATCAGAGAATTATCTTCAACGGCAACGGATATTCTGACGAATGGGTAGCTGAAGCAGAAAAGAGAGGACTTCCGAATATCAAGTCCATGGTAGAAGCAATCCCGGCACTGACAACTGACAAAGCGGTAGAACTGTTCGGAAAATTTAGTGTATTTACCAAGGCAGAACTGGAATCCCGTGCAGAGATCAAATACGAGAACTATGCAAAGGCAATCAATATCGAAGCAAAGGCCATGATCGATATTGCTGCAAAACAGATCATTCCTGCAGTTGTAAAATATACAAAAGAGCTTGCAGATACGGTTCTTGCAGTAAAAGAAGCCGGAGCAGATGCATCTGTACAGGCTGAAATGCTTGCTGACATCTCAGGACTTCTGACAGAAACAAAGGCTGCCCTTAAGAAACTGGAAGCAGTCACAGAAGAAGCAGCAGGAAAAGAAGAAGGAAAAGTACAGTCTGAATTCTATCACTTCAGCGTAGTTCCGGCTATGGAAGGACTCCGTACACCGGTAGATGAACTGGAAATGATCGTGGATAAAGAAGTATGGCCAATGCCTTCTTACGGAGATCTTTTATTTGAAGTTTAGAAAATACATATAAAATTCTTATAGAAATTTAAGGACCTTAGACTTGGAAAGAAGCAGAAATTATGCTACTCTAAGTCTGAGGTTCTTTTCTATATCCGGAAATTTATTTCCGGATATAGAAAGCCTCCGGCGGGATGTGCACTGTGATACAGGGAAGATGTTGCGGGTAATGATCACAGGCGCATTTTTGTATCAGAATGATGTTGGGGTCAAAAGGTATTTTGACCCCTTTGATACCAGATTGCTACGTG
>OLQM01003867.1_pt1 | contig 12347 bp, 10 predicted proteins | sample 1673161 | NCBI WGS metagenome assembly OLQM01 (sample SAMEA3136761, study PRJEB25190) | human gut metagenome | reverse complement strand
CGGAAAAAGGGAGATTGCTCTCCCTTTTACTTTATTTCGTGAATAATAATTCGCGTCTTCCGCTGCCTTCATGAGATTAAAAATATTGTCTTCAAAAAGCTGCATATCTAGGAAATTTAACTTTTCATCCGTTGCAAATATTCCTGCTTTTAAAGTAACGGGATGAGTATTTCCAAAAAGCGTTTCTCCTGCGTTTGTGAGATTATTTCCGTCTACAAGGCCAAATCTATTTAATATGATTTGAGTATCATACGTACCTTTTGGCATCCTACCCACATTTACTGATCTTTGCCAGAAAGCTTTAATTGTAGATTCATCAACTTGATTGGCCGTTGCTTCCGATTTGGTCTTCTCCCATTTATCGCGATATTTATTAGCACCGAAGAATTCCTTTAGTTCTTCGGGCGTCACCTCACGATCTTCGTCAGCAGTTCTAAGATAATATCTTCCAGCTGCCGCATAAGGTGCGTTTTCACCACTAAATTCAACCTTAATCAAATGCTTTTTGTCATAAATAACCTCTTCTATTGCGGGGTAAATCTGTGGCTTAATTGTTTCATAAACAAGGCGAGATACGTCCCGTAATGACGATTCCGACACTTCCTGTCCAACTACATCACCATTAGGTTTTACACCAAAGTAGAGCGTGCCAATACCATGCTTATTCAGAATCGAAGCGATTGAAATCATAGCCTCTTTGACTTCGCCCGTGGTTTTCTTGAATTCGAGAGTTTCAGATTCTTTTCCAAGATTCATATGCATCTTCGCTTTCATAATGCTTCTACTAACTAATTACATGATAAGTGACATCAAACGTCACTTATCATGTCACTTATGAATATCTGTTCTTTAGACTGGGATAAAGAGCCTATCACATCTCATCTAAAGCAACGAACTTAATACTATTTTACAAAAGCTGAAGGACAATGCATACTCAATTTAAACTCAAGCAAACTGACTGCGATAAAGCTCAGCGTATGTGCCGTCGGCATCGAGAAGCTCGCCGTGCGTACCCTGCTCGATAATATCTCCATGGTCCATTACAAGGATGAGGTCGGCATCCACAATCGTGGAGAGGCGATGAGCAATAACAAAACTCGTTCGGTTCTCCATGATGGCCTCCATCGCTCGAACAATCGCCTGCTCGGTACGGGTATCGACCGATGAAGTTGCCTCGTCAAGGATGAGGATCGCCGGATCGGTGAGCATGGCGCGTGCAATGGTAAGAAGCTGTCTTTGGCCTTGGCTTATGGCTTCCGCATCATTTGAGAGCTGCGTGTCGTAGCCATGAGGAAGCGTGCGTACAAAGAAATCTACGTGGGCGGCACGGGCGGCTGCCTCTATTTCTTCTCGAGTTGCATCGGGCTTTCCGTACGCGATATTCTCGGCAATGGTACCGTCAAAGAGCCACGTATCTTGCAGGACCATGCCAAACTGGCGCCGAAGATCGCTGCGAGCCAGATTGCGCGTGTCTATTCCGTCAAGTGTGATGCGTCCGCCGTTGATCTCATAGAAGCGCATCAGCAAGTTGATGAGGGTGGTCTTGCCGGCACCCGTTGCGCCAACGATGGCTATCTTCTGCCCCGGATGAGCCACGAGATTCACATCATGCATCAGGGGATTGTTCTTGTCGTATCCAAAACGGACGTGTTCAAAGGTAATGCGGCCGCGTACGGGATCGGGCAAGGTGGCGGGAGTCAGTGGATCAGTCACAATTTCGGAAGTATCAAGAAGGTTGAAGACACGTTCGGCTGCGGCAAGAGCGCCCTGCAGCATATTTACCGTGAAAGAAAGCTGCGTAAGAGGCTCGGTTGCTTGGGTGAGATATTGAAAGATAGCTTGGAATACGCCTACGCTCAGCTGGCCTGAGATGAGCATACCGCCGGCAAAGAGTCCGATGACAACCTGTGCAAGGCGGGTCAGGAAGCGAATGGCCGGACTGATTGCGTTGGTAATGAAGTCCGCACGTTCGCTGGCGCGAGCAAGCGTTTCCGCGGCCGATGCGATATCTTCGTAACTTGACCTCTCATGTCCAAACGCTTTGATAACAAATCGTCCCGAATAAGCTTCCTCAACGCGACCGGTAAGCTCGCCGGTGGCTGCTTGCCTCTTGGCGGCTGCGTGAAGTGTCTGGTTGCTGACAATCTTGGTGAGAAGAAAGCTCATTGCGGCAAAAATACAGAAAATACCAGCCACAAAAGGGCTGTAGAGAGCAAGCATGATGGTTGCGCCGATGAGGGTAGTCGTTGAAATAATAATTTGGAGAAGACCACGTTGGAGCACTTCGGAGACTTTATCCAGATCGTTTGTGGCACGCGAAATGGTGTCGCCGGGGCGGTGTGCGTCAAAGTATGAGAGTGGCAAACGCCCGATCTTCTCGGCAATTTGCTTACGAAGCACAAGATTGAGTCGTTCGGCAAAGCTTGCCATGACAAGGGATTGCATCGTATAAAATGCCCACGCAAGAGTCCAGATGCTTAAGAATATGAGGATTTCTCGACCGCCGGTTTCAAAGGTAACCTGGTATGTTGTGCCTAAATCCCATGCAGCCTGGATATTCTTCCAGAGGATATCCACGAGTTTTGCGGAGTAAGCGGGGGCTGCCAACGTAAAGAAGACATATGCCAATGAGGAGAAGGCGGCGGTTATGAGTCGCCAGCGGTTTCCGGAGGCAGCCTTCCAGAGGCGACGAGCTGTTTTTGCGGCGTCGGCGGGGATTTCAAGTTCTTCGTCAGGTGTGCTTGCAGCTGCATCTAACGTATCCGCAGCTGTATAGGTAGCTTCGGTCTCATTGTACTTTTCGTCAGACATTCTGTTCACCACCTCTGGTTTGAGAATCGGATATGTCTTTGTAGGTTTGGCACGTCCGCATAAGCTCATCATGGGTTCCCAAACCGACGATACAACCGTCAGAAAGAACGATGATTTGATCGGCATTGCGGATGGTACTCACTCGTTGTGCAACGATAAGCACTGCCGCATGAGCGAGCTCGTCTTTGAGCGCATGTCGCAGAGCGGCGTCGGTTTTATAGTCCAGTGCGGAAAATGAGTCGTCAAATATATAGAGGTCGGCATGGCGCGCCAAGGCTCGGGCAATGGCCAAGCGCTGGCGCTGACCGCCGGAGAAGTTTGTGCCGCCTTGTGCAACCGGTGTGTCAAGGCCGTCTTTAAGCTCATGGACAAAGGCTCCCTGTGCCACGTCAATGGCATGCCACAGACGGGCATCGTCTGCATGCTCATCACCAAAGCGCAGGTTTTCGGCAATGGTTCCCGAGAAGAGCCACGCTTTTTGCGGCACATACGCAATGTGAGAGCGGAGTTCCGCCTGCGGAAGATCACGTATGTCGGCACCACCAAAGGTAAGGCGTCCTCCTGTTACGTCGCTAAAGCGAAGCAGCATCTTTGCGATGGTGGATTTGCCGGAGCCGGTGTTGCCGATGATTGCGGTAGTTTGACCGCGCTTCAGCGAAAAGCACAGGTCTTGCAGGGTATCTTCATCGGCATCATCGAAGCGGAGGCTTGCGTGATCAAAGCGAGCAACCCCGTCCGACTGGCCAAAAGATACCGTTTTCGACGATCCGTCCGCAATGGTGGGCTTTTGATCCAGCACCGCGACCGAGCGCTCAAGACAGGCGAGGGCGCGTGGAATCTCAAGCATGGCAAACTGAGCCATCATCATAAAAAACATAATCAGCATGGCGTATTCAATGAGAGCCGAGATAGAGCCAATCTGCATGGCGTGAATACCCACTCGATTTGCACCGGCCCACATAACAAGAGATTCAACGGCGTTCATCAAGAAGAACGTCGTGCAATCCGTTACGGCAAAGATCAAATTTACGCGGATGGCACGGCTTGCGTAGTCCTCAAACGTTTTTGTCATACGGGCTCGCTCGTATGTTTCTTTACCGAAAGCACGGATTACGCGAACGCCGGTGATTGATTCTCTCAGACGAGCATTTATTCCGTCGATAAAGTTTTGCATCACAACGAAGATGGGCGCCGATATCTTTACCGCAATAGCGCTCACAATCAGGGACACTGCGATAACGGCGAGAAGAATCCATCCCATTGCGGCATCGGTTGAGAAGGCAAGAACGACAGATACGATGCAGGTAACCGGTACCGGGAACATCATGGTAAAACACATAAGAAAGGTTTGCTGAACCACGTTGGCATCGGAGAGGGTCCGGGTAATCATTGAACCTGTACCAAAGCGGTTGAAATCCGAACCCGAAAATTCAAGAGAGTGCTTGTATACGGCCATGCGCAGGTCGCGACCAATGCGCGCAGCAAGCCGTGATGCAAGCCAGTAAGAGACGATACAACCGCCGGATCCCAAAAGCGCCGCCATAAACATACGGATACCGTGAGAGGTAAGCGCTACCATATCGTGATTGGTGACCGCCGCGTTTATAAGTGCCGACAACTCAGTGGGGATATAGAGCATTCCCACGATATCGCAGAGAAGGGTCAGCAAGGTAAGGATGGCTAAGCCCTTATATGGAGCAATCAGGGTGCCAAGAAATTTCCAAGGAGATGTTCCGGTGACAGTACTCTTCTTTGCGGTAGTGTTGAAATGAGTAGATTTGGTAGACATCAGAAGCAACTCCTATAAAATTATCAGGTTTGCACAGGTTAGACTGAATTTGTATAAAAGTCAAAACATATGGCCGCTTCTCAAATGCTATGCTCAAAATAACAGAAATACGTAGCATAAAGCTATCCGCTACAATAACAACAGCCACCCAAATCCTACGAAGGAGACCATATGTTGAGTGCAGTGCAAATTAAGCCTGATGTGTATGCCGTTGGTGCCATTGATTGGAACGCCCGGGAGTTCCATGGGTATACCACTGAGCAGGGCATTACTTACAATGCGTATCTTATTTTGGACGAGAAGATCACGCTTATCGATACGGTTAAGTACACCATGACAGATGAGCTTATCGAGCGCATCCAAAGCATTGTTGACCCGGCGAAGATTGACGTTGTGGTATGCAACCATATTGAGATGGATCACTCCAGTTCGCTGCCTGCCATTCTCAAGGTGGCGCAAAATGCTGCGGTGTATGCGTCGGCTCCGCAGGGCGTTAAAGAACTTAAAGCCTTTTATGGAGAAAACCTTGAGGTAAACGGCGTAAAAACGGGAGATACCCTGAGCATTGGCAAGCGTACCCTTCACTTTGTGCAAACGCCGATGGTGCATTGGCCCGACAATATGGTTACCTACTCCGATGTCGATAAGATTCTCTTCTCCAACGATGCGTTTGGACAGCACTATGCTTCTTCCACACGCTTCGACGATGAAAGCGATTACTGCGAGGTTATGAAACAGGCGCGCAAGTACTATGCCAACATTGTACTGCCGTACAGCCGTCAGGCAGACTCGGCGGTAACGGCGGTCAAAAAACTTGGTTTGGAGAACATAGATATTATCGCCCCCGCTCACGGCGTTGCGTGGCGCTCACACGTGAAAGACATTATCGATGCGTATGAGGGGTGGACATCCGGCGCACTGAAGGAAAAGGCACTGGTTGTCTATGATTCCATGTGGGGCTCAACCGACAAGATGGCTCATGCGCTGGTGGATGGCTTTTTGGCACAGGGAATTCCCGTACAGCTTTGCGACCTTAAAGAGACGCACGTCTCCAATGTGATGTATCACTTCCTTGATTCCAAGTATGTTTGCGTTGGATCCCCTACGCTCAACTCCAAGTTCTTGCCCACGGTGAGTGCATTTTTGACATATATGACAGGCCTTTCTCCTAAAAATGAGCATCGTATTGGCTTTGCATTCGGCTCATACGGCTGGGCGCCGCTTGGCCCCAAGATGGTTGAAGAAGAGCTTGAGAAGGCCGAGTTTACTCTTCCATATGGCAAGGCATATACCATCGGTTGGCTGCCGTCTGAGGAAGATTTGAAGGACGTTCGCGCTCAGGTGGAAAAGCTCGTACAGTAAAAGCTTGGAGCAAAAGTTTGTACAGTAAAAGCCTGGAGTAAAAACCTGAAGTAAAAACCTGAAGCAAACGGCAAAGTGGAAAAGTCCGTGAATTGGTTACGCTTTTATAAAGAATTGATCAGGAAATAGCCACGTAGAGTACAATACCTACGTGGCTTTTTAACTTCGATTAGGCAGGTGCCCATACCACATATGGACGTAGCGTTAAGTATTTTAGTGACACTGCTTCTGACCTTGGCAAACGGCTACTTCTCGGCCTCCGAGATGGCCGTGGTCAGTGCAAGGAGGACGTCGCTTGAGCCGGAGGCCGAGGAGGGCGATGAGCGCGCTCGCGCGGTTCTCGACCTCACCAATGACTCCGGGCCGTTTTTGGCAACGATTCAGGTGGCCATTACGCTGGTGGGTTTTGCATCGTCTGCTTTTGCCGCAACGAGCCTTTCCACTCCGCTTGGCAGCTGGCTTTCGAGCATGGGCGTACCTTCGGATTTTTCGCATCCTACCGCCGTGGTGGTTATTACGCTGATACTCTCGTATGTTTCAACGGTTATCGGAGAGTTGGTGCCAAAGCAGATCGCCCTTGCCAATGCAGAAAATGTTTCCAAGGCAGTTGTTGGTCCCATCCGTTTCTTTATGACGCTGGCAAAACCCATTGTTATTTTGAACTCAGCTTCCGCAAACGGCATCGCAAAGCTCTTGGGTATTGACGTGCATGAAGATCACCAAGATTTTTCTGAGGAGGAGCTTCGCTATATTGTCAAAGACTCCGACGAGCTCTCCGAAGAAGAGAAGTCGATGATCCATGAGGTTATCGACATGGGCGATACGGTTGCGCGTGAGGTCATGGTGCCGCGCGTTGACCTTACTACCATGGAAGACACCTCCACGTTGTCTGAGGTCCTTACGGTCATGCGTAAGACCGGCTATTCTCGCATTCCCATCTACCACGACAACGTTGACCGTATTGTGGGCATTGCGCACATCAAAGATATTATCGAGCCCATTCTTGAAGAACATGCGGGCGAGAAGCACATCGCACAGTATGTCCGCGCGGCAAATTACATTCCCGATACAAAAGATATCATTCCGCTTCTCTCCGAGATGCAATCTTCTCGCGATCAAATGGTGATTGTCGTTGACGAATATGGTGGCACTGCGGGTGCCATTACGGTTGAAGACATTGTCGAGGAGATTGTCGGTGAAATTGCCGATGAATTTGATCCCGACAACAAGTACCTTACACAGTTAAGCGATAGGGAATGGCTGGTTGACGGCCGCTTCTCGCTTGATGATGCCGTAGAGCTTGGATGGCCGGTTGAGGACTCGGAAGAGTATGAGACCATTGCGGGGTTCGTGCTTGAGCTTGCCGACAGGCTTCCGCGGCCGGGCGACACGTTTGAGAAGGACGGTTGGCAGTTCCGCGTGCAGATGATGCGCAGGCGCAGGCTGTCGCTCTTGCGGGTGATTGCGCCGGAGCCCCAGCAAACTTTGGAGGAAAAGACTGGCGTACATGAAGACACTGCGGAAAAAACGACCGCTAACGGATGAGCTTATATATAAATTGCAATTTTTGACTACAATATTATAAGTAATTCTCTCATTTGAGCAGGAAGAGGACGAGACATGGCAGAGCTGATTCACATTAAAAAGGTTGTCGTAGGACCAAGAAACCTTGACGCTACGATTCAGCTTTCAGATGATGCACCACGTATGACCTCTGATGATGCTATTGGCACGCGGCGCGTTGTGGACCTTCTTCCGGGGGTCGAGAAGCACGCGTGTCTTGGTGATACGGCACCTCAGTTTGGCGATGTCGTTTCCGATACGGAAGTGGCGCACCTCCTTGAGCATGTGGCAGTGGAACTTCTCGCCCTTACAAACAGGGCAGGAGACATTACGTCCGGTCGTACGACAACGCTTGACGAGAAACTCGGTCTGTTTGAGGTAAGCCTTGCGTGCCCCGATGACGTGCTGGTGGCCGGAGCTCTTTCAAGCGCGGCGTGGATTTTGAACTGGGCCTATGCAGACGGGGAAGATCCCAAACCAAACATTGAGGCAATTACGCAAGGCCTTGTGGCGCTTGTTAAAAGCGTTGACGGTGAGGATGCGTCTGAGGAAGACCTTTCGGAAGAAAGCCAATCTTCCGGTGTTTTGGCCGGCGAAGGAGACGGATCTTTTGAGGGTTCTGAGAGAGATGAAGTTGCCGAGGAGTTTGCCGAGGGCGAACTTGTAGATGAAGCGGCTTACGAGGCGTCCGGTGAGCATGATTATGACGTGGAAGACGTTGAGGATGCTTCCTACAACGAAGTGAATCCCAATGAGTCAACGCGCGCAACATTTTACGACGATCAATATAGAGAGGTGTCGTCTGATGCGGAAGACGGTGCCGTTGACGATGATTGGTACGATGACGAGCAGCTCGATTCCCCTGCGGAAGGTGCCGATGATCGGAGTTTCGATGAAACGTATGATCATCCATACGTAGAGGAAGATGAAGATGCACCAACTGCGGACGCCACCGATGCCGCCGCTTCCGATGCTGAGGATGATTCTGCGTCTGCAGAGCATGTGGATGCCGCGGATTCGCACAAAGGTACGTCGTTTGACGATGACCTGCCCGATGACTGGAGTATGATTAACGTACCGAGGCCACGGCCTGTGAGATAGGCGCGTGAGCGGTACGTTTCGGAAGAGCAGCACATACTGCTCTGATAGGAGGTTCCCATGAGCAAGAAGTCTGCCGGATTTTTAGCCGGGGCTATTTTTGGTGCAGCAGCCGGTGCAGCTGCAGGTCTGTTTTTGGCACCGCGACCAGGTGAGGAAACCCGTGCAATGGCGGCTGACGCAGTAAATGACGCATGGGATTCCGCACTTGATTCCTATGAGCGCACTTCTCGCGTGGTAAGCGATAAGATCGACGAAGTTCGCCCAACGGTTGATGCCAAGACCGATGAGCTCCGTGCAAAGGTTGATCTGGCACGTGAGCGCATGGATCAGCTCCGCGAATCGCTTTCCGATGCGGTTGCTTCCGCTTCCGAGCAGGTACAGAACGGCGCTGAGGCTGTGGCGGATTCCGTTTCGGCTCAGGTTGCTCCAAGCCCCTCCGAGGCAGAAGGGGTAACCATCGAAAACGTTGCCGGCGAAGAGCACGAAGCCGAGCATACTGAGTTTTAGGGTTTAACCGCTCAAGGAGTATGTACTGGAACGGGACGTCCATGGGCGCCCCGTTTTTGTCGAAAGGGTTTGCGTGAAAACAAACGAGCTTGTAGGTATTAAGGTATACCTTCCCAAAAAGCAGAATAAAAAGGATAAGGAAGCCGGACAGCAGCGCTCGTCAAAACTTGGACGCATCCATGTGATTGTGTTTGACTCTGACCTTCCGCAGGTGGTGGGCGTAATGGTTAAACGTCCCGATATTGTGGGTATGGTAAAGCGTAATGACGTGTTCGTTGCTTTTGATGCACTCACCACATTTGACAAGGGATTTCTGGTTGCTCAGCCTGAAGGATCGCTGGATAAAAAGGCGATAGTGCGTCTTGGGCTTGACTGGGATCGCTGTATCATGTGGCACGGTATGCAAGCCGTGACCGAATCAGGAAAAACGCTCGGTTTTGTCAGCGGTGCAGACTTCAATCCGGCTACCGGCCACGTCAATAACTTCCTGGTGGATAGCGGATCTTCTGCCGCGGCGCTTATCGGCTCGTTTGAAATTAAGCCCGAATGGGTTTTGGGTTATCGTGACGACGCCATGATTCTTACGGCCGACGCGGAGAGCGCGGCGCTCTCGGGAGGTCTTGCCGGTAAGGCGGGTGAAGGGTATGCCGCAGCCGTTGCCAAAGGTTCCGAGCTTGCCGGAAAAGCAGGTAAGGCAATGTCTGAGGCAAGCGTCAAGGGCGGGCGCTCGCTTGGACGTATGATCGGCAAAGCAAAGCGAGCTCTTGAAGACGCCACCGAGCCTGAGGATGCTACCGAGCCGCGACCGGATCCGGTACCCGCCGAGGCCGTTGCGCTTGAAGAACCGAGTGCCGAGAAGAGCCTTGGCGGCACGGTGTCTCAGGAACCCGTGAAGACGTATGCGCCGACATCGCAGAAGAGCTCATCGACAAAGAAGAAAGCCTCTTCTCGAGTAACATCCGATGGCGCAGCAAAGAGCTTTGGCAAGCAGTTGGGGCGTATGGGCAAGATGTTCTCGTCCTTTAAGGATGAGTTTGATGAGGCAAGTAAGTAGCTGCAATGTTTTTTGACAACGAAGTCATAGAGCTCATTCTTTTCTTCATAGTCTTTGCTGCATTTAGCCTCTGTGTCATGGCTTTTGTGTTGCAGATCTCTTCCGTGCGTAAGAGATACAAGGAGCTTAGGGGGCAAGATTGCATCAAGAAAGCCGTTGAGGAAGTCTTTTCTCAACGGTCGATGCTTCCGCGCTTGATTAAAAATATCGCAGCTTGCTTTTTTATAGCAGCACAACTCTTTGTTTTTAAAATGATCCTCAGGAGAATGCCGCTTGTTTGGGTTATGGGTTTGGCTTCGGTATATCTTGTCGTGTTTCTTACTTACGTAGTAATTTCCTCTAACGACAAACGTCGTAAGCGTTTTATCCGGCGCATTAGGCGTCTCTTTAAGCCGGAGCAAAAAGAGAAAGAGCCAGCAAAAGAGCGACAGGCTCAAAAGAAACCCTCTAAAGGAAGCCCATCTGCGAAAAAGTAATCTCTAGAGTCCCATGGCCTGCAAAACAAACATGACAACGGTCAAAATGATAACGGTGACGATAGTGAACCACGTGAGTAAATTCCACGCACGTCCGTTGGCAAACGTCCCCATGATGTGCCTATCGGCTGCAATAACTACCATAAAGATGAGTAGGACGGGTAGCAGGATGCCGTTTATGACCTGGGCGACAAGCATGATTCCAAAGAGGCTTACACCCGGTATCAAAATGACTATGGCCGAGACAACCAAGACCAATGTGATAATGCCATGATAGAGCGGAGCTTCTGACCAGGTCCGATCTGCGCCGCGTTCCCAACCAAATGCTTCGCAGATGGCGCTTGCCGTAATACCGGGCAAAACGCATGCGGCAAGAAACGATGCGCCTACCATGCCCAAGGCAAAGAGTGTAGAGGCATATTGACCTGCAAGCGGCACCAAAGCAGACGCAGCTTCGGCGGCGGAATCTACGCGAATTCCCGCGGGAAAGAGAACCGTTCCCGTGGTGAGCATGATAAACCAGGTGATAATCTCCGCCAGGACAGCTCCGGCAACATTGTCGGCACGTTGCGCGGGAATGTCGCTGGTATCGAGGTTCTTCTCGACAACGTTTGATGCAACAAGAAACATCATGTATGGGCTGATGGTGGTACCAATATTCGCAACCAAAAGCGAGATATACGAAGGGTCGGTGGACATCTGCGGGATGGCGGTGACGCGAAGTGCTTCAGGCCAGTCGGGTTTTGCGAGGATGCCCGCCACTACATACGTAACAAAAATGCAACTGATAGCCAAGAGGATTTTTTCGATACGGCGATACGATCCTCCTACGGTAAGGATCCAGACGAGAAGAGCGCTGATGGGTACCGAAACATAGGTTGGGATGCCAAAAAGATCCATACTTGAAGCGATACCTGCGAACTCCGAGAATGTTACTGCAATATTTGATATCAAAAGTGCAAACATTGCGAGGGTTGAGAGACGGATGCCAAAGCGCTCGCGTATGAGGGAAGCGAGGCCTTTGCCGGTGACGCAGCCCATACGGGCCGAAGTTTCCTGCACCACGATAAGCAAAAAACACATGATGGGCACGGTCCAGAGCTGCGTATAACCAAACGACGCACCGGCGCTGGAATACGTTGCAATGCCACCGGCATCGTTACCTGCAAATGCCGCGAGCAGCCCCGGCCCCATGGCCATGAGGATATACTTCCATGCCAGGCAGCGTGAGCTGCCCGAATGAAAGGAGCAAGTTTCTATGTCTTTTGTGGACAGCCTGAAAAAAGGGCTTTTCGGCAGTGAGGACGATTACGACGATCAGTACATGGACGACGGTCCTCAGATGGTGAATAACAACAACGGTCTCGGCGTCGCAGGCAACGAGGAAGAGGACGAGCCCGAAGAGGGTGCAGCCCCCAAGCGGAACGGCAAGGTGGTCAACATCCATGCTACCACCCAGCTCAAGGTCGTTCTGGTCAAGCCCGAGCACTTCGAGGATGCCAGCACGATTGCAGACCACCTGAACAACAAGCGCACCGTCGTGCTGAATCTGGAATCCACCAACAAGGAAGTTTCCCGCCGTCTGGTGGACTTCCTGTCCGGTGTGGCCTATGCCAACAACGGCCAGATCAAGCGGGTGGCCAACAGCACCTTCATCATTACCCCGTACAACGTATAAAAAATC
>OLQM01003864.1_pt1 | contig 12359 bp, 8 predicted proteins | sample 1673161 | NCBI WGS metagenome assembly OLQM01 (sample SAMEA3136761, study PRJEB25190) | human gut metagenome | reverse complement strand
GCTGGCGCTGGACTACGCCCGGGTGGAGCGCTGCGCCCCGAACGAGGCCGCGCCCCGGGTGAAAGCTCTGCTGCAGAAGCAGCGGGACGCGCTGGAAGAGATGAGCCTGCTCATGCGCCAGATCGACGCCAGCCACATCCGCTACCGCAAGCGGGCCGTTCAGCGGGCGCAGTTCCTGCTGCTGAGCGACCGCTCGGCCCAGGGCAGCGTCACCGCCCTGCTGCGGCGGTATGCCGAGGACATCAAAACGCCCGACCAGCTCTTTGAGCCGGACGACGGCCCACTGGCCGCGCGGCTCAAGCTCTGGCCGGTGCAGGTCTTCGGCGAAAAGCCGCTCTATCCTCCGGCCGCACCCCGCACCGACGCGCCGCTGGCCCCGGTGCAGGCCGGACAGCTGGACGAGGAGCAGCTTCGCCGGGAGCAGAAGCTCCTGCTGGACTACGCCCGGATGGCCGTCACCGAGGAGAACGTGGACATCCTCGCCCGGCAGGCGCTGGCCGCACGGCCTTCTGTCTCGGCGTCCACCCTCGCCGACGAATACCCGAACGACTTCGCACGCATCATCGGACTGCACACCTACTCCCAGTCGCCGCGCCGCTGTTATGACATCCAGCTCACCGGCGAGTGGGCCACGCGGGGCGGCTTCCGGTTTGAAGAATTTACTCTGACACCCCGCAAGGAGGACGCCGAAGATGACCGAAACGAATAAAATGCTGGAAGAGTGCGCAAATTATCTGCTCAACCACTGCTTTGTGCTGGGCGGCGTGGAGGATCAGCGGGCAAAATACCTCTATGTGCAGGATCATCTGCCCGAGGTGCGGGCCGTGTTCGCGCCGCTGGGCTATGCGGTAACGCTTTACCCGGCTCCGCTGCAGGCTGCGGCGCTGGTCAACGAGCATGAGGGCAGTCAGGCCCGGCTGCTGAAATACGAGAGCATCCTGCTGCTGGTGCTCCGCCTGCTCTACCTGCAAAAGCGGGAGAGCCTTGCCGCCAGCGCCGATCAGGTGCTGGTCACGGTGGAAGAGGTGCAGACAGAGCTGCAGAAGATGAACCTGCCCCGGCGGCTGGATCAGCGCACGCTGGAGGAGCTGATGCGCACCCTGCGCAGGTATAATCTGGCCCGCCCGGTGGGGCGGCTGACCGGTCTGGACAGCCGCATCGAGGTGTTCCCCACCGTGCTGCTGGCCCTGCCGGACGCAGACCTTGCCGATGCCGCCGCCGAGAGCAGCCGCACCCGGGAGGAACTGGCCCTCTACGAGCGGCCTGACGGAGATGCCAGCGGGGAGGAAGAAGAATGATCGAATTAAAGCGCCTGAAACTTATCAACTGGCACAACTTTGAAAATGTCACCTTCGATTGTGCCCGTCTGACTTATATGATCGGTGTCAACGCGGTGGGCAAGACCACCATTCTGGATGCTATCCGCTACTGCCTGACCACCAACCGCAATTTCAATGCCCTGGGCAATAAAAAGAGCGGCCGCACCCTGCAGGGTTCTGTCCACGCCAAGCAGCGCGGCGAGAACGCCTACCGCCGCCCGGGCCGTACGGTGGCATACATCGGTGCAGAGTTCTGGGATACCGTCAAGCGGACAAACTTTGTCATCGCTGTCCGGGTGGAATCCGAGGGCCCCATGCAGGAGCTCCACCCCGGCGACCAGACCTGGTACATCTCTGAGGACGGCATCACGCTGGAAAAGCTGCCCTTCCTTGATCCGCGCACCGGTGCCCCCAGCGCCAAGGAGGACTTCAAGCCTGCCGTGGGCCGCCTGTCCTACACCCGCAGCCCCAGCGAGGCCCGGGACCGCATCTGCCGTGCCCTGGGCATTGGCCGCGCCTCCAGCCCGCTGGGCAAAAAGTTCAACGAAGTGTTCCAGATGGGCACCAGTATGGACGAGATCCCCAACTTCCGGGAGTTCCTGTACCAGTACATCCTGCCCCAGCCGGAGCTGGATCTGGAAGCGCTGCAGGGTGACCGGGTGGAGCTGGAAAACCTCCACGCCGTTCTGGCCGAGGCCCAGACCCGTGCCGCCGCACTGGAACAGATCGTGGCGTATGGCCGGGAAGCCGCTGCCAAAGAGACGGATGCCCTTGTCAACCGGGGCGCGGCCCTGCTGGCCTGCGCCGAAGCGGATGCCGGTGAGGATGCCTCCTGGCAGAGCCATCTGGATGCAGGCCGCCGCCAGCTGGCCGACCTGAACGCAAAATACGAGGCCGTCAAGAACGCCGAAGCCGAAGCCCGCCGGGCCTATCTGGCGGCCCACGGTGCGGCCGGTGACAGCGGCGCGGGCCGGGCGCTGGATGCCCTGACCGAGGAGCTGGCCCGGAAAAAGAGCGCGCTGGATGCAGCGGCCCGGACAAGGAACGATCTGGAAGCAACTGCAGATACCATCACCGGCCTGCTGACCCAGCTGAACCGCAGCGGCTTTGCGGTGGAGAAGGAGCTCTGGCCCCAGCGCCTGACAGCGGAACATCTCCCCGCCCTGACCGAGGCGCTGGCCCGCATCGAAAAGCCGCTGGAGGAGCAGTATTTCGCCGCCCGGCAGGCTTCGGCGGATCTGGCAAAAGAGCAGGAGGGCCTGCGGGCCGAGCTGAACGCCGTGTCCGGCGGCAAGTGGGTCTACCCCCACGGCGATGCCGCCACCAAAGTGCGGGATGCCGTGAATGCTGAGCTGAAAAGCCGCGGCATGACAGCGGATGCAAAGATCTTCTGTGAGCTGCTGACCGTGGCCGACGAGAGCTGGCAGGACTGTGTGGAAGCCTGCCTGGGTGACCGCCGGTTCGATATCCTTGTGCCGCCTGCCCACTACGCCGCCGCCAAGAGCGCCTTTGTGGCGCTGGGCGACCGGGTGGGGCCCATCAGCCTGCTGGATACCCCGGGCATCCGCAAGGCGGACCGCCATGCGGAGACAGCCCCCGCCGACAGCCTTGCCGCCCAGGTCACCAGCGAGAACCCGCTGGCCGCACAGTATGCGGACACCATCCTGCGCCGCATCGTCTGCTGCGATACCCCCGATACGCTGGAGCATTTCCCCGACAGCGCCACCCGGGACCTGCTGCGCCACCATCCCTTCCGGCTGGAACGCCTGCGCAGGCCCCAGCGCTATATCGGCCTGGATGCCCGCAGGGAGCGTGCCGACGCGCTGGAAGCACAGCTTGCCGCTCAGGCCGACCGCTGCCGCGAAGCCGCCCAGACCGAAAAGACCCTGAAATCTGCCTACGGCCAGTACCAGAACGTCCTGCGGGGCCATGCGCTGGAACAGCTGGCCGAACTCTGGGCCAGCCGGGCCGCGCTGGATGCCGCCCGTGCCGACTACGCCGCGCAGGAGCAGAAGCTGGCGGACTGCCGCGAGAACCCCATGCTGCAGCAGCTCTACCGCGAGGAAGAAGCCCGGGAAGCCGCGTGGGAGACTGCCCGCAAGGCCGTGGAGCAGGTGGGCGGCGATATCCGCGTCTGCGAAAAGCAGATCGCATCCTGCGAGGCAGAGCAGGGTAAGGCGGTGGAGACCGCCGCACAGAGCCGGGAGGCGGCAGAGGCATTCTTTGCACAGCACCCGCTGCTGGAGCCGCTGGCACAGGAACGCAAAAAGAGCCTGATGACGGGCGGGCGCACGGCCCGTGCCGCCGCACAGACTGCCGAAAAGGCACAGACCAGGCTGGACGATGCCCTGCGGGCTTATCTCACTTCCACGCTGGAACCCGCCCAGAGGGATTACAACGAGCACTACGTCTGCGATTATCCGCTGGGTCTGGCCGGGGTGGAGCAGTACCGCGCCCAGCACGACAGCCTTGTCCGCATTGATCTGGAACGCTACGCCGCCCGGCTGGAGCAGGCACAGCGGGACTGCAAGGATCGCTTCCGCAAGGATATCCTCTTCCGGATGAAGGATGATATCTTCAATGCCCGCCGCCAGTTCCGGGAGCTGAACAAGGTGATGGAGCAGCTGACCTACGGCGAGGAAGTCTACCGCTTTGAGCTGGAGCCCAGCCGTGACCCCCAGCTGGCTGCCTTCTATCAGGTCATTGTGGACAAGGGCAACCAGCAGATGACCGATGGCGACTCGCTGGACAACCTTGCCGCCACCGCCGACCCCGTCTACGAGCGGCAGGTGGACGCGCTGATGGAAAAGATCATGGCCGATGTGGACGAGAACACCCGGGCCCGGCAGGAGGGCCGCACCACCTCCGGTGCCACCCTCTCGGATTATGTGGACTACCGCACCTATCTGGACTATGACATCAAGGTGACCAACACCGTCTCGGGCCAGCAGGCCTATCTTTCCCGCGTCAGCCGCGATTCCTCCGGCGGCGAGAACCAGGCTCCCTTCTATGTGGCCATCTGCGCCAGCCTGCTGCAGATCTACCAGAAGAGCGAGAACAGCATCCGCCTTGTCCTGCTGGATGAGGCCTTCAGCAAGATGACCAGTGACCGCATCCGCCCCATGATGGAGCTGTTCCGCCGCCTGCAGCTGCAGGTGCTGCTCATCTCCACTGTGGAAAAGAGCACGGCCATCCAGCCCTACTGCGACATTACCTATTCCATCGTGCGCCACGGCGATGCCAACGCCATTGCGCCGTTCTACCGGGCCGGCACCCTTGCCGATGCCCCGGAAAAGGAGACTGAATATGAATAACACCCTTGCAAACATCTGGCTCTTTGCCACCCACTGGACCAAGCTGGATGCCTTTGATACCGAGGAAGAGCTCAACGATGAACTGGAGCTGCTCCAGCGCCAGAGCCTGCCCACCAAAGTCCGTCAGGTCACGGACAAGGAAGGCAGGGAACAGTTCCTCCTTTACGTCAAACAGGCCGACCGCGATTACGCCCGCTACTGCACCGGCTGGCGGCCCGGCGGGATGATGTGATCCACCTCTGCAAAAAGGAGAATCTATGTCAAAACAGAAAATCCAACTTTCGGATCACTTTGATTATTCACGGCTGATCCGTTTTGTGCTGCCCTGCATCGGCACCATGCTGTTTACTTCCATTTACGGCATTGTGGACGGCCTGTGCGTCTCAAACTTTGTGGGCAAAACGGCCTTTGCGGCAGTCAATCTCATCATGCCCGTGCCCATGCTGGTGGGCACAGTGGGCTTTATGCTGGGCACCGGCGGCAGCGCCATTGTGGGCATCACGCTGGGTGAGGGCGATAAAGCCCGTGCCGACCGCTATTTCAGCCTGTTTATGTCAACGGCGCTGATCGCCGGCATCGTGCTGTCCGTGCTGGGGATGCTGCTGCTCCGGCCGGTGGCCCTGATGCTGGGTGCAGAAGGTGAGATGCTGGACTACGCCCTGCGCTATGGCCGGGTGCTGATGCTCAGCCTGCCCACCTTTATCCTGCAGAATATGTTCCAGAGCTTTTTTGTCACCGCCGAAAAGCCGCATCTGGGCTTTTACTTCACGGTGGGCGCGGGCTGCACCAACATGGTGCTGGACGTGCTGCTGGTGGGCATCCTGCACTGGAGCGTAGAGGGTGCCGCCATTGCCACCATGCTCAGCCAGGTAGTGGGCGGCCTGCTGCCGGTGTTCTACTTCCTCAACCGGAAAAACACCAGCCTGCTCCACCTCAGCCGCCCGCAGTTTGAGGGCGGTGTGCTGCTGAAAGCCTGTGTGAACGGCTCCTCTGAGCTGATGACCAATCTTTCCATGTCGCTGGTGAACATCCTGTACAACTACCAGCTGCTCCGTTTTGCGGGCGAGGATGGTGTGGCCGCCTATGGTGTGATCATGTACGCGTCCTTCCTGTTCGTGGCAGTATTTGTGGGCTACGCCGTGGGCAGCGCGCCCATCGTCAGCTACCACTATGGTGCCAATAACCGCAAAGAGGTCAACAACCTCTACCGCAAGAGCCTGAAGCTCATCGGCGTGGTTGCGGTGGTAATGACCATCGGCTCCATGTTCATCATCCCCCATGTGGCCCGCTTCTTTGTGGGCTATGATGAAAACCTGCTCATTCTGACCACCCGGGCCTTCCGGCTCTATGGCCTGAGCTTCCTCATCATGGGGTTCAATGTCTATGCGTCCTCCTTCTTCACGGCCCTGGGCGATGGCGTGACCAGTGCGCTCATCTCGTTCCTGCGCACCCTGCTGTTCCAGGTGGCGGCGGTTTTGCTGCTGCCGCTCCTGCTGGGCATCGATGGCATCTGGCTGGCCGTGACTGCCGCCGAGCTGGCCGCTCTGCTGGTCAGCATCGGCCTGTTCATCACCAGAGACCAGCAGTTCCATTACCGCAAGGCAGAATAAGGATAGAGAAGAACAAAGCGGCTTTCCGCACAGATACGGGAGGCCGCTTTGTTTTTGTCGAAACATGTGTTATACTGTTTGCGCTGCCCCTTTCCATTCTGGCAACAGATGGGAGGTGACATTATGTATAATCTCGTAACCGATTTGGTTGTAGCCGTCGCAGCAGGTGTAATTGTCCGCTACATCTGCAAGTGGCTTGACGACTGGATCTAAGGGTCAGCAAGCACAAAAGAACCCCTTCAGAGTGTCCACCTCTGAAGGGGTTCGCTTTTGGTGACATTATGAATCTCGTAACCAATCCATTGTCCACTTTCAGTATATGCGAATTTGAAAAAAAGTCAATAGCTGCATAAAAAATTCATTTTCACATTAAACGTTGTGTTGAAACGATTGTTCCGAAATGAAAATCAGACTGGTGAACAATATGGACAGGGAGCATAGCCTAGATATTGGCAATACTCGGAATTGTGAACCCAAAACTCACCGCTATAAGCTTTAACTAAGGGGCAGTCATAAAAATGATAGTATTTTGTTCCATCATCGAGAATATAAAAGGCATGGTATTTTAGAATAAAAAGGGAATATGACGATTCGGAATATTTTTCTTGAAGTTCTTTGTATTTGTTTTCTTGGCTGGAAATTGTTCTTTTCTGACTATCAACCTTTTCTTGAAGAGCAGAAATATCCTGAAGAGATTTTGAAATTTCAGAACGATTATTTTGAGTAATTAAAAACTGATAGAAATTTAGTATACCAGAAATCAACAGCAAAATAGTTAGAACAAAAACGATTATTGTGCTGTTAATTTTAAAAGGAGAACGTAATGAGGCGGAGACGGTGGCAGATTGATTATCCCAAGGCGGTCGAGGAGAAGGAGAGCTGGATGAAGCTGTGTTTGTGGCCGTTTTTAAGAAGTGGGATGAACGGCTTTCTAGAGAAGTAGGTCTATACGTGTTGAGGGATGAGGTGGTAGCTGTCGGATTGGAAATTATGGGGGCTTCGACGGAAGAAGACGTAGAAGAAAACGGTGACTTCCAAGAAGTTACTCGTTCGACGTGAAAGTAAGCCGCAACTTTTTTGCTGAAATGAAAATAACACCACCAAATAATAACCGCAATAAAATAGCCAATGATATTTGAACCGAAAGCTGAAAATAAGCGGTCGAATCCATAAAGGAGCCCTCCAGAAACATACTCGATAATATGGAGGCAGACTGCGCCATAAAAGCCAACCAAGAGCAAACGATTGTTGCGAGAGAAAAAAGCAATAAATTGAAGGATAGGGGGAATGAGAAAGAAAAGATAAAAGAAAATATAGTTTCCACTCATCGACAAAATAGTTGATATTGTGGTAATGCCTCCAAGAATAACCGTGCAACAATATAGCAAAGTAAAACCAGGTATTTTTGCGTTAGCTTGGGTTTTCATATCAAAGCCTCCTTACTTGTTAAATGTAAACTCCACGAATTCGCAGTTTTTGATGCCTGCCGCCGCGTACTCCTCGTTGGTCATATCGTAAAAATAGGACTGCACCACCCGGGCAATGCCGTTGTGGGCCACCAGCAGGTAGGTCTTGTCGGTGTCGGCCCGGAGCTCGTCCAGCAGATTGTAGATGCGCTGGGCCAGCTGCATCATGCTCTCGCCGCCGGAGTAGCGGTCGGCAAAGTGGGTCTTGGAGATGCGGAACTCCTCGCCGTCCCGGGGCGTGCCCTCGTAGCGGCCAAAGCACTGCTCCCGGAGCCGGGGCTCACACCGGGCAGGAATGCCGGTGGCCTCCGCAATGGCCCGGGCGGTGTCGGCGGCGCGGGACAGGGGAGAGTACAGGATCTCATCGATGCGGAGGCCGCTGGTCCGGAGCTTTTCGCCCAGCTCCCGGGCCTGGGCGCGGCCTTTTTCGGTCAGGGGGCTGTCGGTCATGCCGCAGATCTTGTTTTCCACGTTCCACACGGTCTCGCCGTGGCGGGTGAAATAGACCTTATGCGCCGCTTTGGCCAGCCTGTGATCCCGCAGGGTGACGGTGCTGCCCTCGTTGATGTCCAGCCGGGTCAGCTCGGCATCCGGGTAGGGGAGAACCCGCTGCGTGCCGTCGGCAGCCTCCAGCAGGACATCACAGAGCACGGGCTGGCCCTCGGGCAGTTCCTCGCAGCCATAAAGCTGCTCCTCAATGCGCAGAACGCGGTAGTTTTTTTCTTCCATCCTCTTCGACCTCTTTCGGGCAGATTGTTTCTTACATTATAAAACGGCAGCGGGGCCCCGTCAACGCTTGACAGCCCCGTGTGCCGCCTGATAAACTAGGCGCAAGGGATAAAAACGCCAAAAGGAGAGAAAAAGTTGAACATTACAGAACTGCGGTATCTCGTCGCCATCATGGAATGCGGATCTGTGAGTGCGGCGGCAAAGCGGCTGTATGCCGCTCAGCCCAACGTGAGCAAGGCGCTGAAAAATCTGGAAGAAGAATACCATCTCCGCATTTTTGAGCGGTCATCCACCGGCATGATCCCCACGGAGCAGGGGCGGCACTTCATCGAGCAGGCCGAGCGGGTGCTGCGGGAGGTGGACCGGCTGGACCGGAGCGTGCAGGAGGAGCAGGAGCGCTGCGCCGAACTGCGGGTAATGATCCCCCACGCCACCTATGCCTCCTATGCGGCGGTGGATTATCTGGAGCAGGCGGCCTCCATTGAGCGGCTCCACATCCACATCCGGGAGGGCGGCTCCATGGAGGCGCTGGATCATGTCCTGCGGCAGGGGTATCATCTGGCTCTGCTGCGGTACGCCGTGGAGGATGACGAGCACTATACCCATTACTGCGCCCGGCGGGGCCTGAAAATGGAACCCATTATGGATTTTGAATACAGTCTGCTGACCAACCGGGACGGCCCGCTGGCCCGGAAGGCGATCCGCGACCTGTCTGAGCTGGACAAGTATATGGAGATCCTCCACGATGATTTTCAGCTGCCCGGCGAGGAGGGCGGCGACGGTGTGCGCTGGCATGTCAACCCGGAGCGCCGCATTCATGTGTATGAGCGGTGCAGCCAGTTTTCGATCCTGCAGCGGCTGCCCACGGCTTACATGTGGGCATCGCCCATGCCCCGCAGGGCACTGGAGCAGTATCATCTGGTGCTGAAGAAGTGCCCGGCCCAGCGCCAGCAGATGCGGGATGTGCTGGTCTACCCGGACAAGGGCCGCCTGCGCCCCGAGGAGCAGGCCTTTGTGGATCTGCTCCACAAGGAAGCGGCTTCCACCGTGAAATAAAGGGGCTTTCCGGCTAAGGCGCGGCAAAGGTTGCTTCCTTTGAAATTGACAGAAAAACCAATAAATGGATGAAAAACCGGGCGAAAATAAGCGCCCGGTTTTATTTTTGCTGATAAATGGTCAAAAAATAAACGGAAAAGCGGCAAAAATTCTTTGCAGCTATATCGGAAACCATATAGCCCCATGCCGGAAAGATATTTCTCCGCTGGAAAAAAGTGTGCTACCATGAGGCCAGAAAAGAGCCCCGGGTATGCGGCAGAATGGGGCCGCGGCCGGCAGGGGCAAAAAGGAGGTTTCTGGTATGATTAGTTTCCTGCTCTGTCTTGCGATCCTGGTGGGCGGATACTTCGTCTATGGCAAGATCGTGGACAATACCTTCGGCCCGGACGACCGTGAAACGCCTGCTGTGCGCATTAACGACGGCGTGGACTATGTCGTGATGCCCCAGTGGAAGCTGTTCCTCGTCCAGCTGCTGAACATTGCGGGCCTTGGCCCCATCTTTGGTGCCATGCAGGGCGCTTTGTGGGGCCCCGTGGTGTTCCTGTGGATCACCTTCGGCACCATCTTTGCCGGTGGTGTGCATGACTACTTCTCCGGCATGATGAGTGAGCGCAACGACGGTGCTTCCATCGCGGAGATCACCGGCAAATACTTAGGCCCCGTGATGCAGAACGTGATGCGTGTGTTCTCTGTTGTGCTGCTGATCATGGTGGGCACCGTGTTCGCTGTCGGCCCTGCCGGTTTGATCGTTGAGCTGTGCAGCCAGAGCGGCGCATCCGGCGTGATGACCTCGCTGCTGTTCTGGCTGGTCATCATTCTGACCTACTACTTCATCGCGACCTTTATCTCCATCGATGCGGTCATCGGCAAGATCTACCCCGTGTTCGGCATCTGCCTCATCATCATGGCCATCGGTGTCATCTTTGGCATCTTCACCAACCCTGCCTATACCATCCCCGAGATCTGGGATCACTTCGGCAGCATGCACCCGTCGGGCACGCCCATCTGGAGCTTTATGTTCATCACGGTTGCCTGCGGCGCGATCTCCGGCTTCCACTCCACCCAGTCGCCTCTAATGGCCCGCTGCATGAAGAGTGAGAAGCAGGGCCACTTCGTGTTCTATGGTGCCATGGTCTGCGAGGGTGTCATTGCCCTGATCTGGGCCGCTGCAGGCTGCTCTCTGTACGAGGTCACCGATGGCCTGAACACCGGTCTGGCCCAGGCACTGGCAATGGGTCAATCCAAGGCCATCTATGATGTCTGCTCCAAGACCATGGGCGGCGTGGGCATCGCGCTGGCCATGATCGGCGTGGTCGTCTGCCCCATCACCTCCGGCGATACCGCCTTCCGTTCTGCCCGCCTGACCCTGGCCGACTGGTTCAAGATCGATCAGGACAGCTACGGCAACCGCCTGAAGCTCTGCATCCCCGTGCTGGGCGTGGGCGCTTTCCTGGGCATCGGCAACGCGCTGGGCTTCATCAACTACACCGTGATCTGGCGTTACTTCAGCTGGACCAACCAGACACTGGCCATGATCGTTCTGTGGGCCGCTTCCATGTACCTGTTCAAGGAGAAGAAGAACTACTGGATCACTGCAGTGCCTGCTACCTTTATGAGTGCCGTGTCCTCTACTTACTTCGTGCTGGCTCCCGAGTGCCTGGGCGGCCTGCTGAACCATAAGACTGCTGAGGGCGCTATCGTCTATAACACCGCAGTTGCTTACCCGGTGGTGAAAACGCCCGCGAGGGCGGCCTTGTGCGCGTGGAAACCATTCTTTCCGTGGATGCCGAAGCTCTGGGCGAAGATGTGCTTGAACGCCTCTGCACCCTGCTGCATGAGGATGTTGAGCCGCACCATCCATGGGCCGATGTGCTCATCCTTGTGCGCAGCAACGGCAAGGCCACCCTTGTGGCAGACAGGCTGATTCGCGAAAATATCCCCGTGATTACAGAAAACAGCCTGCGGCTTGCCGCGCATCCGCTGGTGGTGCAGGCTGTGGCCCTGCTCTCCTTTCTTGATAATCCTGAGGACGACATCGCCTTTATGAGCCTTGTGTGCGGTAGCATCTTTCGGGAGCATCCAGAAGCTGCGGCCCTTGCGCACGAAGACATTGCGGGCTGGTGCGCGGCATCCAGAGGCGGGCCGCTGTTCCAGCGGTTCAAAAAGCGCTGGCCAGAAATCTGGCAGCGGCTGCTTGCCCCGTTCCACAGTCAGTCAGGCCTCATGACGCCCTATGACATGACGCTTGAATGGTTTGCCCGGCTGGATGTGGAGCGGCGCTACCCCGAGGCGGAGACCTTTTTGCGGCGCTTCATGGAAGTGCTGCACAGCGCGGAAGAAAAGGGCCTTGCCACCCTGCCCACATTTCTGGAGCACTGGCGCGCCAAAAGCGGCGAAGAAAAGGTGCCCATGCCCGAAAACATGGATGCCGTGCGCGTTATGACCATCCACAAATCCAAGGGCTTGGAAGCCCCGGTGGTTATTGTGCCGTGGACAGACCTGCGCGCCCGTATGGGCAATGAAACCGTGATGGTCGAGCGCGAAGGCCTGCGCCTTGCCGTGGGCAACAGAAAGCATCTAGGCGCGCCCTATCATCAGGAGCTTGCCCGCCAGTGCCGTGAAAACGTCCACCTGCTTTACGTGGCCTTTACACGCGCACGCGATGCGCTCTATGTGCTGCGCACAAGCACCGTGGGCGGGCGCGGCTCTACCAGTGACGTGCTGGACATGCTTATGGAAGAGGCCGGGTTCACAGCCCCCTACACCGTGGGCGAGGAGCCAGCCACGCACGATGCCGCCCCGGCTGCTAAAGCCGCGAAGGCTTCTGCCGCAGCCCCCTGGGGCAGCAAGGCAGAGGCTGCGGAA
>OLQM01003862.1_pt1 | contig 12362 bp, 7 predicted proteins | sample 1673161 | NCBI WGS metagenome assembly OLQM01 (sample SAMEA3136761, study PRJEB25190) | human gut metagenome | reverse complement strand
TTTCATCAAGAGGCGCGGAGCGCCATATGAAGCAAGCAGTTTGAAATAACGTTCCCGCGGGATATTGAAAAAGCCGTTTCCCAACATGACGCCTATTGCGTTTCCGCCTTGCTTTAGCTGTCCGGACAGATCGAAAGTGACATACAGCGCACATTTATCATATTTTGTCCATCCCGGATCGAGAAAGTTGTTACCCACCTTCTCTCCATTCAGGAACATATCGAAATGTCCGAGTCCGGAGACATAGGCGGTCGCTCGTTTTACCGGTTTTTGAACCGTAAATTCTTTTCGGAATTGGGGGAGGCGGTACATACCGATCTTTTTGCCTTTGAGTTCCCGGTCCACGTTGGCCAGTCCGTGCAGCCCTATCGTGACGATTTCGTCTTTCCTGTCTTTTTCCAGTGCAATCCATTTGGCATTGCTCCAGTCTTTTTCCGAAAGAAGCCCCATGCCGAAGGTATGGATACAGCTCCAGCGGGAAGGGCTGTCCTCCTTATCCCAACTCCTTACTTTCCAGTAGTAGGTCTGTCCTGCTTTCAATTCTTTTCCTTTGAAAGGAACAAGGATCGAGGCGGAAGAAAGCGTTTTTCCGCTGTCCCAGATATTTCCATTGCCGGCCTGTAGTTTTTCCGGAGAATCGGCCACTAATATCTGCCAGGCCGATTGTTCGAAGTTCCGTTGTTGTGCCTGTATCTGCCAGCTGAAACAAGGTTGTCCTGTTTCGATTCCTAACGGGTTTTCTTCCTGTTCGCATCGCAGGTTATAAACGGAATGTGTGTCCGCTGCCTGTAGAAAGAAAGGAAAAACCATACATAAGATACAAATGTTTAAAAGTCTATTTTTCATGCTGCCGTCCTTTTTTGAAAAAGGTGCCATGCTTTTCCGGAAAAGCACGCACCCTCTTTTCGTGTATGTTTAATGAATTAATTCAAAATCTTCCATCAGCCCGTAATCCATCATCTGGTATTCTTTTCCGGATATCGGTTTGTCTACGTTTTTCCAATGCCAGGGAGATGCCAGGCCGGGAGCCGGATTCCGGTAATGCGGGCCTAACAGGTTCTTCAAACTGCCGATCACATGTACATCGATCGTGTTGCTGCCTTCTTTCAGGTAGGATGTTACATCCAGTTGCCAGGGGTCGAAGGCGATCATACCGGCTTTCTGTCCGTTGACGTATACTTCTGCTACCGTCCCGTTCCATTTGTTCAGTTTGACGGCATATCTGCCTGTAAGGTCATCGAGGGTATATTCTTTGCTATAGCTCATATCCCATGAGTAGAACGGTTGCTTTTGTTCTTTCCAGCTACCCAGTGTGAACGATTCCTGTGGTGCACCGATGCTCCATCCCTCTTGTTCGGGTACGACCGAGAAGTTTCCGATGATGTAGACCGGTTCTATCTCTGCAAAAATACGCATCGGGTTGATGCTGAGTTCTACCGTATTGCTACCTTTTTTCACCTGTCCGCCTATCGGATAAACGCCGAAAGAACGGTCCAGCCACCATTCACCTGGAAGAGCGTTCACGAGATTTCCGTTGATTTTTACGGTAAATAGTTCGGGGCGTTCGGAAACCAGTTTGATACCGGAATAGTCGAAAGCATCGTTTACCGTAAAATGATAGGAGGCCGTGAAGCCGCCATCCTTAAAGTGGTCGCGGTCGAGGATATTCCGTTTGTATTGTACGGAGGTATTCCAAGGATTGCCGTTGGTGAATCCGTGCGCTTTGAAGGCGATATCGGCGGCACGGGAGAAATGTTGTTTCTTGTAAGTCTTTCCTTTAACCGTAACATCGCAAAAGTCAATTGTCAGAGCATTGTCGCGTAAACGGCTGACGGTGGTCCGGCTTGTTGCCGTCACCGGGCTGCTTCCCGCTTTTCCGGGGCGTTCCGGATAGTTTTTAGGGTTCTTGTCAGAACAGTAAAGCAAGAGGCTTCCTGCCGGTTCGATTCGGAAAGATGTACTTAGTATGTCTCCTTCTTTTGAAGACGGATATGTATAGATTTCCCCGTTCAGAGCATCCATTTCCAGCATGGCTTTTCCCTGCGTCGAAAGGGTGCCGTCAACAACTTCATCCATAGAAGAGTTGACGAGAAAAACCAATTCTCCGTCTGCAAACTGGCGACGATGGTGATACAGGTTACCACTGTTGAAAGTAATCCTGAAGTTATCGGAAGAGAAATACCGGGCGATTACATCTTTGGATAGTTCCGGGAGTGATGTGACGGTTGTACCGGTCAACAGTCCGGCCAGTTCGTCATTGACAGCCCCGTCTATCCGGGTGGGAGCGGAGAAGGTTATGATCTGTCCACCTTGTTCTACAAACTGTTGCAAGAGGTTGAAGGTAGGCTTGTTTAAGGTCTCCATCATGGGAGGCAGAACGACAGTCGAGTAGGAGGCATTGCCGACGATGAAACGCCCGTTTTCTACCTTTCCGAGGTCTTTGATGATGTTTTCGGAACCGAGGTCATATTCTACCTGGTTCTTTTCCAAAGTTGTAACAAAAGCTTGGAAATTGGTTCCTATCTCCATGAGTTTCGGGGAACTTCCTGCATGGACGTAATAGCTCCATAAAGTCGAGTTGGGTTCCAGAACCAAAATATCGTTTTTCTGGATGCCTTTGCTCATAACAAATGAAAGGCGTCCGTAATAGTCATTCAGTTCGCGGTAGTCGGGCCACCAGGGAGAATGATAGGTGAATACCGGCGGATAGTCGTATTTGCGTGCTCCTGTTAGTGTCATATGGGCTAAATGTTGGTTCATGAAGTTGACCCCGAGTGCATACTCCCAATCACCTAACCGTTTGAAATCTTTAAAAGTTTCGTCCCAACCTTCACCACCATAAGTTTCGCTGAGGGTACGGTTACAACCTGTTTGGTTGGCGGCACTGCGCAATTCTTTTACTGCACGGATATTGCCGAACTGTGCTTGCGGGTTGGTTTCGTCGAACTGATTGAACAGCATGTCGATAGCGGGTACCTGATGCCAGGCGTACATTGCCATATTGTCCGGTCCGTCGTTCATTTGCGGCCAACCGTGTTCCCAATAGTGTCCGGTCCATTTCAGGTTGTTCGTCTCGCAGTAGTGGTGCCAAGGTTTGGACCAGCGGTCGACAAACATTTGCAACAGGGTTTCCATATAGTTATGACGTACCTGTTTCCAATTGCCCGTCTCTTCGTCCAGAAGGGGAAGTAGTGGTTTTAGATCGTATCCCCACTGTTTCCGGAATACTTCGAACAAGTCTGGTGTCCAGCGCAAGCCTCCGGGACTGCTGATGTTGGGCTCATCTGTGAAGATACCGAAAACAGATTTGCCAAATTCGTCCTTTATTGTTTTTTCGTATCCTTTCATCGTGAGGTCGATGAACTTTTCAGTCACACCGGGTACGAGCAGGTCTACGTAAGAATACCCTCCGTACCAGTCTGATTTGCCTAAATAGGTCTTTTTGTAGAGGTAATATTCTCCTTTTGCTTTTTTATGCTGGCTCAGGGCGTTCGTGATATCTGCCCATTTGTCCCCTTCTTTTTTAAGGATGATGAAATATTCGTCTGTCTTGTCAGGCAGAAGATCTGTTTTTGTCAACTCAAGTCCTTGTCCTTGGTTGTAGGATTCGGGCATATCTTCGGGAACATGTCCTCCGGCAAAGCCGCTGGGATAGGAGTTTTCATCGTAAATCCAGATGTCCAGTCCCATCTCTTTTCCTTTATCGACGGCATAACGGTAGAGGGAATACCATTCGTCCGACATATATTCCGTGATCATGCCCGGACGGGGATGGATAAACGCACCTCCGCAGCCTGCATCTTTAAAGTCTTTCAGCATACGGTCGATTTCAATTTCTGTAACTTTTCCGTTCCAAACCATAAAAGGGGCTGTACGGTACTCGGATGAAGGGTTGGAAAACTGGGCTTCCAAAGTGGAAAAACTGTCTGTCGTTTCCGCTTTGTTGCCACTGCAACCAGTCGTTCCGAGAGACAGGATACCTCCTACGACGGTATATATAAAGTTTTTGATAATACGTTGTGTATTCATGGTGCTAATAGTAAAAAGACCTCTACTACAAAAGTAAAGGTCTTTTTGTTAATATGATAATTAATAACCTGGATTTTGTTTGAGCTGGTCATTTAATTGCAACTCGTTATAAGGTATCGGATAAAGCAAATATTCCGGCTTTATCTGATAGGTACGTTCAGGAAGTTCCGTATCAATCGTTTTGATATATTTTCCGTAGGCAGTCATTACTTCAATAGCTTTTCCTGTTCTCAATAAATCATACCAACGATGGTTCTCAAATGCGAGTTCGTGACGTCGCTCATTGGCAACTACCTCGGCATTGATTGTTGTAACAGCAGGTAAACCTGCACGCGCACGTACTTGATTGACATAGGGTGCTGCGTCTCCTGCACGTCCTTGCTCCACCAGACATTCAGCTAACAATAACAGGCAGTCCGCATAGCGGTAAACAGGCCAGTTATCGTCTGTATTTTCTATTTTGGAGTGTGCGTGACGGTATTTATTGATAAATGGATAATTAACTTGATAATCATTGATCTTGGGATCACCGACTTTTAGTACATCAGCTACGACTAAGGCGTTTGCTGCATCCAGTGTACCGACTGCAACAGCGATAGATGGGGCGACACGCAGGTCTCCAGGTTCGTAAGAAGCGATCATTTCCGGTGTCGGAACATTCCAGCCTCCTGTCAGTAACGTACTACAATCCGGAACACCTGTAATAATTTCTGCATTCGTTGTTTTGGGAATAAAGTAGTATAACCAATCACTTTGCTGTCCCTGATCTCCCATTTGATACTGGATTTCGAAAATCGATTCTTTTCCGTTCTTTTTGGATGTGTCATATATATCGGCATAATTGGGAAGTAATTCATATCCCATATTCATGATATCTTTTAACTGCGTTTCCGCTGTTGCATAATCTCGATCTGGCTTTGTCATTAATACATAAGCGTAGAGCATTTTGGCAGCTCCTTTGGTTGCAGCACCATTTTGCGGGAATTTGACCGTAGGAAGTTTCTCTATGGCATCTTTCACATCATCAACGATGGCTGTATAGATATCGTTAACAGATGAACGAGGTAAGAATGCGTTGTCCGCTCCTGTCACTTCTTCCAGATGCAAAGGGACGTCTCCGTAGCATTGCACCAATTGGAAATACATGAAAGCACGGATGAATTTAGCTTCTCCGATCGTTTTATTTTTGAAATCATCGGGAAAAGTCGTCCCTTCAATGCGGTTCAGAATGGTGTTGGCTCTTGAAATGCCCGTATAACATGCATAATACATTTCATTTGTCCATTGGTTCTGGTCATCTACAACAAAATCCGCGATATTTTCACGATACAAGATGTGTAGACCACGGTCTGCTTTATAGCGGGTGTAATGTGTATTGTCGGAACGCATTTCTCCCATCAGGTATCCTTGTCTTGCCGATACTCCCCGTAGAGCGGAATAGGCTCCGTTCACTGCTTGAGTGAATTGCTCTTGAGTTTTAAAGAATGTCGCATCATTCGGATAATATTGAGGCGTCAGATTCAGAAAATCTTCCGAACAAGAAACCAAAGTCAACAATGCAACAACTAAACTAAATATCTTTTTCATGATCTTTCGCTTTAAATTTATAATTTGTTTTTCTTTCAGAATGAAATGTTACATCCGATACTGAATGTTCTTGGAACCGGGTAAGTTGTACGATCTACTCCTAAACCGTTCCATCCCATATCTTCATTCATGGCTATTTCCGGATTCATACCTGGGTATTTAGTGAATGTGACTAATTGCTGAGCTGTTACATATACCCGGAGTTTAGAGAGGTATTGACTCGGTTTAATCGGAATTGTATAGCCCAGAGTGATATTCTTTATGGTCAAATAAGAAGCATCATATACCCAACTGCTATTATTGAAGCGGAATAATTCCGTGGTACCGGCTTTTGTTCTCGGAACCTGTCCGTCACCCGGATTTTCCGGAGAGCGCCAACGATTGGCAACTTTTTTCAATACATTGAAACAACCGTCGATATTCAAGGTATGTTCGTAGTTTGAATTGATAATGTCACCACCTACTTGTCCACTGATCAGAATGCTCAGATCGAAGTTCTTCCAGGAAAATTCATTTGTCATACCATAAATAAAATCCGGATTCGGATCACCAATTTTTACACGGTCATTGTTGTCGATTATACCGTCAGGAACACCGTTAGGACCACTGACATCTTTCATGCGGACCGTTCCGATCTCAGATGAGGCGTGCTTTGGTTGGGAATTAAACTCTTCTTCGGTCATATATACGCCGTCAAATACATATCCCATGAATATACCGATAGGTTCTCCTACTGCTAAACGGTTGAAATCTTCCTGATTGGAATATCCACCTTTTGGGGTGTTGTTTGTTCCCATTTTGGTTATTTCATTCCGGTTGAAGGCTATATTCAAGTTGGTAGTCCATTTGAAATCACCGACAAGATTACGAGATTGCAAAGTGATTTCATGTCCCCATGCTTTGTAATCACCGATATTGGAATAAATGTTGGAAAAGCCGGAAGCTCTTGGAATATCGACTTGATACAAAAGTCCATCGACTTTTTTATTATAATAGTCATACATCAAATAGATACGATCGTTTAGGAAACCGATATCGACACCTAAGTCCAGTTGCTTTGTTTCTTCCCAAGTAAGAGCATTGTTCCCTAAATTACCTAATCCTTTTCCCGGAGCTAAAGAGCCACCTAAGACATAGTTATAAGTGCTAACTCCCGCAATATATCGGTAATTACCAATGTTGTAGTTACCAGTTAGTCCATAACTGGCCCTTATTTTCAGGTAGTTCATAACATTGGTTACTGGTTCCATGAAGGCTTCGTCAGATACAATCCATCCGGCGGATATGGAAGGAAAATTTGCATATTTATTGCCTGCCCCAAAACGGGAGCAACCATCTCGGCGGAATGTCGCCTGGAGTAAATAGCGGTCTTTGAAGCTATAATTCGCGCGTGCGATGACAGAGGCTAATGCCCATTGCTCGATGTTGTTGTCACCGTTTTTTGTAGCACCGGCACCCATCCAAGGAATATCATCACTTGGAAAGTCAGTTGCTGTTAGCTGGTTATATTCGTTGGAATATTTTTGTGCACTATAACCGACCAGTGCATCTATATTATGGTTTCCGAATTTATGGTTATACATCAACATATTTTCGATAGTCCAACTATAGTGGAAGTTGGTGTTGTATTGTCCACTTGCTTTTTGAGGGGGAGCAGTAAACATGGCTCCACCGGCTGTCGAAGGTGTAAAATCTCTATAGTTCTTGGCACCTAAATCGAAACCAGCCTGGAATTTATATTTGATACCGTTCCATATATCCAGTTCTGCAAAAGCATTGCTTAATAAGGCCAAATCCTGTGTTTTACTTGTTTTTTCATGTAAAACACGTATCCAGTTAGGTTGAGGGAACATCCCTGGAGAGTTTAGAGAAAGAATAGGTTCTCCATTTTCATCGTAAGGATTTACAGTTGGGTCAGCCAAGAACGCAGCACTTAATATCTGCCAACCTCCGTCTGTATTTTGGTTGTTTTTGATTTGCAAGGTGGGAGCTATGTTCAGTCCTAATTTTAAGCGGTCGTTTACTTGATAATCATTGTTTGCACGTAAAGAGTAACGTTCGAAATTAGAATTGTACATAACACCGTCTTGGCGGAAGTAGCCTAATACGATAGCTGTATTGAACTTGTCTTTATTGGCTGTCACACTGATACTGTAATTCTGTGTGGCGGCATTGCGTGTCAGTAAGTCATACCAATTGGTACCAGTACCGTATTGGGATGGATTTTGATATTGTTCTGGAACTCCTCCGGTATAACCTTCATATCTGGCAGCATCTTCGTAGTATTCTTTTTTGTATTGGGCAAATTCTTCCCCGTTCATAACATCCGGAGTCTTTAGTCCCTTTAAAGTCTGAATACCGAATGAAGCATTCACATCCACTTGAGTTTTACCTTGTTTTCCTCTTTTCGTTGTGATCAGTACGACACCGTTGGCGGCACGTGATCCATACAAAGAAGTGGCAGCGGCATCTTTCAAGATGGAAAAGGTTTCGATTTCATCCGGATTGATACTGCTTAGGTCCATATTGATAGGGATTCCATCGACCACGAATAAAGGTGAACTACCACCATTGATAGATGCTGCACCACGGATACGGAATCCCATACCTTTACCCGGCTGTCCTGTAGATTGGTTAATTTGTACACCTGCTACCTGTCCTTGAAGTTTTTGGGCAAATTGTCCTACAGGAAAACTTTCTAATTCTCCTGCATCTATCTTGGAAACAGATCCGGTCAAATCCCTTTTTTTCTGTGTACCGTAGCTAACGACAACAAGTTCGTCCAGTTGGTTTACAGTTTCTTGCAGAACGACATTTAATGTTTTCTGGTTGGAGACAGGGATTGTTTTTGTTTCATATCCGATAAAACTGATGGTGAGTATTTGATTGGGGTTAACATCAATGGAAAAATTACCGTCCATGTCTGTAATGGTACCGATGGTGGTGCCTTTGACGGAAATGTTTGCACCTGGTATAGGTTCTCCTTTTGCATCGATAACCCGTCCGGACAGTTTACCGTTCGTTTGTTCTATACCACTGATGGAATCTGTGTTTGCATGAGCTTTTGAAATCACATATCCGGGGCTTAAAAATACTGATAATAGTACAGCTTTAGGCAATAAGTTGCTGTATATCGATTTGATCATAATATTAAAATTTAATTTAACAGTTGAAATACTCTAATTTTCTCTACAAAAACTTTTTAGGTGTGTTATTTACTTCTCTCCATAGGCTAATGATTTAAGATTGCAATTGAATTTGTTCTGGTAGAACTATGAACTATACAGTACGGATAGTTGTAAAAAAGTAGGCTCGATTATCGGTTTTGGCTTATCTGTGGAGGTTATTGGAGTCTTCTGGAAGGGAAAAAGGAGAATATCTTTTTTGAAAGAATATCAATTTGACTAATTTTAATATCATTTTTGAAAACATCTAGTAGTTTTATATAGCTAATTTTGTCACGGTAGCAAACAACAGACAAGAATAGCCTTAGTTCTACCAGAACTAAGGTATTCACAAAAGCATAATTATCTTTTCGGGATATTTATACTTTTCCGGTTTTAGTTGTAACTGATCGTTACCTCTTTTTTATCGTTTTGGGAAAAACTTTTCGCCACATCTTGTATATCCTGCAAGGTGAATTTGCCTGTTATCCGGATGACCACATAGTCTGAATCTGTGTCGGCCAGCATGATCATTTCGTTGATTAGGTCACCGTTCTGGACGATGTAGAAAGAGGCGCGTGTATCGTTGTCCTTGACCCGCATCAGTTCTTCATGTGATTTGCTGATAAGGCTGCTGAATTCTTTTCGCATCTGGTCCCGGACTTCCTGCTTGTCGGAAGTGACGATTTGGAGGTTGTTTATTTTCCCTTTCAGATTCATCAGGTTGAGGCCACCACTTTCTACATTAGGGATCATGTCGAACATTTTTTTGGAGATGAAGACGGATGTAACATTATCCATATCGGCATATTTTTCGAACAGTTTATCCTGGGCAAAGCACAAGCTGGTGCAACAAAGAAATAGGATCAGGAATGTATTCTTTAATTTCATAAGATTAATCGTTTAAGTGTTTGTTTAAAATATTGTTTACTTTATCTATCTCCTGCCCGGCGTTATCCACCTGGCTGATGCCTTTGTTGAGGTTCTGCGAGAGTAGGAGTAAAGCCTTTTCGGCAGCGGCGGCGGCATCTTTCGGATTGGTGTAAGTGTCGCTGAGCCGGTCGTGAGCTTGATACGACGATTTGTATTGTAAAAAGCTGATGCACAACAGGATGGAGGCGGCAACTCCACTTAACCAATATAAAGTCCGTCTACGGGTCAATGAACGGGTCTTCTTTTCTTCCGTGGAAGCCCAGGTGTCGATCTGCTTTTCCAGTCTACGGGAAAGTCCTTCGGGTAAAGCTGGTACTACGTTCAGATCCGTTCCCGGGGAATTTTGGAATTTCTGGTGCGTATATTTGTGAAGTCATCACCGTCAGACCGATCCAACAATATGAATAACACGGCAAACCCCGCCAATCGGACCCGTCCGTTTCACAGCACTTGTTATTATCGTTTTATTTGCTTCCGACAATCGGGCAAACGGGTAGACCGTGCCCACAGTATCAACCATCTAAAATCCATGTACAATGAAAAGTGAACCGACTGAAAAACCGAGAGGAAAGAAAACGGCGGCATCCGAAACCACAGACAGAAAGAACGGTCGTAGTCCTAGCCCCGGCCACGACGAGTGGTGGGAAAGACTCATGATGGAACCCGGTCCGGGGGAATCCGCCGGTACGGATGCTTCCGTGACGGAATCGATGATTCCATCCGGGCTCGTTGCGGAGGAGGTATCCGGGGAGGCGAGAAGAAAGGACACCCCGCCGGAACCGGAAGACCCCGTGAGAAGAAGAACGAGCGGCAGGCAACGCAGGGCCTCGCTGGAGGAGTACCGGGAAACGTACCTCACCGTCCCGAAGATCAGGAACCGCAAGACGGTGTTCGTCAGTGAGGATGTGAGGGACGAACTGGACGCCGTCGTCCGCAGGCTCGGCGGGCGTGGCATGAGCGTTTCCGGACTGCTGGAGAACCTTGCCAGGGAGCATCTTGCCGCCTACCGTGGGGACATCGAGCAGTGGAGAAAAATCTGACAGCCTGTTACCGGGCGTGGAGTATACCCGATGTATGCACTGTTCCCTGTATACCCGCTTCAATGTGGAAAATGCGGGGGGGGATTTTTCTGTGGGGGGAGCAAGGGTATGTTTCCGGATTCCCGAAAACCCTTGCTCCCCGCGCCCGGCGGTTGCTGGGAGGGCAAATCCGCTCCCGCCGGTCGCAGATTTTGGAATGAAAGAAGTACGGACGAAAAAGAAAAAACATATGACAAACGATGTGAATGGGATGAAGAAAAAATGTGGCCGTCCGGCACTGGGCAGGACGCGTAAATTGACCAGAGGCGTGACGGTGAAGTTCTCCCCCGTCAGCTACGAGGCTCTCAGGTTCAGGGCAGGGAAGTCCGGCCGGAGTCTGGCGGTCTATATCAGGGAGGCAGCACTGGCGGCCACCGTTACGGCAAGGCATACACCGGAGGAGAACGCACTGTTGCGCAGCCTGGCGGGAATGGCTAACAACCTGAACCAGCTGACAAAGCTCTCGCACCAGACCGGCTTTTACAGGACAAGGCTGCTGATAGAGGGGCTGCTGGGAAAGCTGAAGCGGATCATGGATGATTACAGACCGAAAGGAGGATAGCCTCATGATAGGGAAGATCAGGAAAGGCCGCTCGTTCGGCGGCTGCATACGCTACGTGACGCAGAAGGACGACGCAAAAATCATCGCCTCGGAAGGCGTGCTGCTGGGAACGGCAGAAGAGATGGCGCGAAGTTTCCGGTGGCAATGCCTGCTGAATCCGGACGTGGCGAAACCGGTGGGACACATCGCGCTCAGCTTCAAGCCGGAGGACGCACCGAGGCTGACCGACGCGTTTATGGCAAGGCTGGCGGGGGAATACCTGGAACTGATGGGGATACGGAACACGCAGTTCATCGTGGTGAGGCATCACGGGACGGACAACCCGCACTGCCACATCGTCTTCAACCGGGTGGACTTCGACGGGAAGGTGATTTCCGACAGCAACGATTTCAGGCGCAACGAGAAAGTGACAAAAATGCTTAAGGACAAGTATTCGCTCACCTATTCCGAAGGCAAACAGTCCGTTAAAACGGAAAAGCTGCATGCTTCCGAAAAGGTGAAATACGAAATATACCGTGCGGTCAAGGAAGCTTTGAGGAGTGCAGATACATGGAAAGAATTTCAAAATAAGCTCTTAAAAATGGGCGTGGAAATGGAATTCAAGTACAAGGGAAACACTAATGAAGTGCAGGGCATCCGCTTTATAAAGAACGGTCTGTCATTCAAGGGAAGTGGGATTGACCGCAGTTTCAGCTGGTCAAGGCTGGATGCGGCATTGGACCATAACCATGTCACGTCCCTGGAAAATGACGTTTCCCAAAAGCAACCGTACCATGAACAAAGTCATGGTTCTGTTATTGATAACCTGGTCGAAGTCACCGGTACGGGTGGCGTGTTCATGCCGTCGGTGGCACCGACGGAGGACGAGAAAGAGGCGGAACGCCTGCGGAGAAAGAAGAAGCGCAGGAAAGGAAGGAGTTTGTGAACCATATGTATAACAAAAAACTTTGAAAGATGAAAGAGGAAAATTATCTGGAAGGCATCTACGGATGCCTTGAAAGGATCGAG
>OLQM01003831.1_pt1 | contig 12477 bp, 9 predicted proteins | sample 1673161 | NCBI WGS metagenome assembly OLQM01 (sample SAMEA3136761, study PRJEB25190) | human gut metagenome | reverse complement strand
GAGCTTCGGCGCGGGCAACATCGACGCCTGCTGCGGGGCGATCGCCGAAAAGCTGTCGTTAGCAAGGGAGACCAGGTGTTAGTAGGCCAGAAGGTGGCAGAAGCTGGAGGATTTGTATCCGCGAATATTTTCAGCTCTGTTTCAGGAACTGTAAAGGCGATCGAGCCAAGAATGACTCCAGCCGGAGCAAAAGTTAACTCTATCGTAATTGAGAATGATGGAGAATTCAAAGAGGCTGCCTTTGAGGCAAAACCTTATGATCAGATGTCTAAAGATGATGTTTTAGCAGCGATCAAAGAAGCTGGAATCGTAGGACTTGGTGGAGCCGGATTCCCAACACATGTGAAATTAGCGCCAAAAGATCCAGATGCGATCGAATATATCATCGTAAATGGAGCGGAGTGTGAACCTTATATCACAGGTGACTACCGCATCTTAATGGAGACACCAGAACTTTTAATTGAAGGATTAAATATCGTACTTGATATGTTCCCAAAAGCAAAAGGTATCATTGGTATTGAAGATAATAAAAAAGATGCAATTGCTAAAGTAGAAGCATTAGTAAAAGGTGATGCAAGAATCAGCGTTGCTACATTAAAGACAAAATACCCACAGGGTGCAGAACGTTCTTTGATTTATGCAACAACAGGAAGAAGCATCAACTCCAGCATGTTACCAGCAGATGCAGGATGCATCGTAGATAACGTAGCTACGATCGTAGCGATCAAAGAAGCTGTTAAAGATGGTAAACCATTATACGAACGTGTTGTGACAGTTACTGGAGATGCGATCAAGAATCCAAGCAACTTTAAAGTACGTACAGGAACAAACGTACAGGAACTGATCGAAGCAGCCGGTGGATTTAAAACACAGCCTGAGAAGATCATTTCTGGTGGACCTATGATGGGTATGGCAATGTTTACAACAGATGTACCAGCTGTCAAAACATTCTCATGCTTCTTAGCATTCACAAAAGATGAAGTTGCTGCGAACCAACCAAGCAATTGTATTCGTTGTGGAAGATGTGTAAGCGTCTGTCCACAGAAGCTGATGCCAGCAAAATTATCTGTATTAGCAGATCATAATCAGTTTGACGAGTTTGAGAAACTTTATGGAGCAGAATGCGTTGAGTGTGGATCTTGTTCATTTGTATGTCCAGCAAAACGTAACCTTGCACAGTCCATGAAGACAGGTCGTAAACAGGTATTAGCTAACCGTAGAAAGAAATAAAGGAGAGATACATATGAGCGAAACATTATATCATGTGTCAGCCAACCCTCATGTAAGAGATAACGGCTCAACACAAAAGATTATGTTAGATGTTATCATCGCATTACTACCCGCTACAATTTTTGGTATCTATATCTTTGGAGCATCTGCGGCACTGACAGTTGCAATTTCTGTTGCTACCTGTGTTGTCGTTGAGTATATTTACCAGAAACTTATGAAACAGCCAATTACTGTAGGTGACTTAAGTGCGGCATTAACCGGACTGTTACTTGCATTAAACTTACCATCAGGAGCACCATTCTGGATGCCGATCCTTGGTGGAATCTTCGCGATCATCGTTGTAAAACAGCTCTTCGGTGGTCTGGGACAGAACTTCATGAACCCGGCACTTGCAGGAAGATGTTTCCTGATGATCTCTTTCGCAGGAAAGATGACAGACTTCGCAGTAAGCGACAGCTTCAGAGGTGTGGTAGATACTGTATCCGGTGCAACTCCTCTGGCAGCTCTGAAACAGAATGGATTTACAGACAGTTCTGTATCTGTATTACATATGTTTATCGGTGATATCCAGGGAACTATCGGTGAGACTTCTGCCCTTGCGATCCTGATCGGAGCAGCAATCCTTCTGGTTTTCAAGGTGATCGATCTGAAGATTCCGCTTACCTATATTGGAAGTTTCGCAGTATTTGTAATCCTTTACATGCTTGGAACAGGCAAGGGATTTGACGTGAACTATCTGTTCAGCCACATCTTCGGCGGTGGTCTTATGCTTGGTGCATGGTTTATGGCTACAGACTATGTCACAACACCGATCACACCAAGAGGACAGTATGTATACGGTGTCTGTCTTGGTGTACTGACTGCGGTCTTCCGTCTCTTCGGCGGTTCCGCAGAGGGCGTATCTTATGCGATCATTTTCTGCAACCTGTTAGTTCCGATGATTGAACGTGTGACTCGTCACCCGGCATTTGGGAAAGGGGGCAAAAAGGCATGAGTAACAGAATTATCAAAGATACCATTGCCATTACAGTGATCACACTGGTGGCAGGACTTGCCCTTGGTGTAGTCCAGGATATTACAGCAGATCCTATTGCAAAGCAGGAAGCTCAGGCGAAACAGGATGCTTATAAGGCAGTATTTGCAGATGCGGACAGTTTTGAGACAGTGGATGTGGATGCGGATGCCATGCAGTCTTATCTGGATGAGAACGGATATGCGGCACAGTCCATAGATGAGACTATGCTTGCCAAAGATGCTTCAGGCAATGAACTGGGATATGCATTTACAGTAACCACTTCCGAGGGTTACGGCGGAGATATCCAGTTTGCAATGGGTATCCAGGATGACGGTACCTTAAATGGAATTTCCATTCTTTCCATCGGTGAGACCGCAGGTCTTGGTATGAGAGCAAACACAGATGCATTTAAGGATCAGTTCAAAGATAAGAACGTAGACAAATTTGAATATACAAAGACCGGTGCCACAGCGGATGATCAGATCGATGCGTTAAGTGGTGCCACTATTACAACGAATGCCATGACAAACGGTGTTAATGCCGGATTATGTGCATTCCAGTATGAGAAAGGGGGAAATCAGTGATGAAACCAAACACACCTGCTGAACGTTTATATAACGGAATCATCAAAGAAAATCCTACCTTTGTACTGATGCTTGGTATGTGTCCTACACTGGCTATCACCACATCTGCAACCAATGGTATCGGAATGGGACTTACTACAACAGTGATCCTTGCAGCATCCAACTTAATGATCTCTCTTCTGAGAAACTTTATTCCGGACAGAGTGCGTATGCCTGCATTTATCGTAGTTGTTGCTTCCTTTGTAACAGTTGTACAGCTTCTTTTACAGGGATTTATTCCAAGCCTGTATGACTCCCTTGGAATCTATATTCCTCTGATCGTAGTTAACTGTATCATCCTTGGACGTGCAGAAGCATATGCATCCAAGAATAAACCGATTGCCTCTCTGTTTGATGGTATTGGTATGGGCCTTGGATTTACCTTAAGTATCACCTGTATCGGTGCAGTACGTGAGCTGATCGGCGCAGGTTCTCTGTTCGGACATCAGATCCTTCCTCTGGCAGATGCTGCAGCAGGTAAGGCAGGTTATGAACCGATTACAATCTTTATCCTGGCACCCGGAGCATTCTTTGTTCTGGCAGCGCTTTCTGCATTACAGAACAAATTCAAAATCGGTGCAGCCAAACGTGGCATTGATCCAAGTAATCCTGATTGCGGCGGAAGCTGTGCAGCCTGTGGCAATACCATGTGTAAGGGAAAAAGGGGGTAATGGATTATGAAAGAACTTTTGATCATACTTGTAAGCTCAGCGATTGTAAATAACGTAGTCCTCAGCCAGTTCCTTGGCCTCTGTCCTTTCCTTGGTGTTTCCAAGAGTGTTGAGACAGCAGCCGGCATGGGCGGTGCGATCATCTTCGTTATTACACTGTCATCTTTTGTGACAGGTATTATTTACAATGCTATCCTGGTTCCTACGAACCTGACTTATCTGCAGACTATCGTATTCATCCTGTTGATTGCGGCGCTGGTACAGTTTGTAGAGATGTTCCTTAAGAAGACAATGCCTTCCCTGTATCAGGCACTTGGTGTGTATCTTCCATTGATTACAACAAACTGTGCGGTTCTTGGTGTTGCCCTTACAAACGTGCAGAAAGAGTATAATGTTCTTCAGGGAACAGTGAACGGATTTGCAACAGCAGTGGGCTTTACTATTTCCATCGTGCTGATGGCTGGTATCCGTGAGAAAATCGCATACAATGACATTCCAAAATCCTTCCAGGGATTCCCTACAGTTCTGCTGACAGCCGGACTGATGGCAATTGCCTTCTTCGGATTTTCAGGACTGATTTAAGGAGGGGACTGGTATGAATATAGGAGCAATTATCGCGGCAACTGTACTGGTTGCGGCAGTAGGTCTTTTTATCGGTGTTTTCCTTGGCGTTGCCGGTAAGAAGTTTGCTGTGGAAGTGGATGAGAAGGAAGTTGCTGTTCGTGAGGCGCTTCCCGGTAATAACTGTGGTGGCTGTGGTTATCCCGGCTGTGATGGTCTGGCAGCAGCGATCGCCAAAGGTGAGGCACCTGTAAACGGATGTCCGGTAGGCGGTGAGCCTGTCGGAAAAGTAATCGCAGCGATCATGGGACAGGAAGTTGTGGAGACTGCCCGTCAGGTGGCGTATGTGAAGTGTGCGGGTACCTGTGAGAAGACGAAGGATAATTATGAGTATACAGGTGTGGAAGACTGTGAGATGATGGCTTTCATTCCCGGTGGTGGTGCGAAGTCCTGTACTTATGGATGCCTTGGTTTTGGAAGCTGCGTGAAGGCCTGTCCGTTTGGGGCGATTGATGTTGTGAACGGTGTGGCGGTTGTTGATAAGGAGGCGTGTAAGGCCTGCGGTAAGTGTGTTGCCAAGTGTCCGAAGCATCTGATCGAGCTTGTGCCCTATGAGCAGACTACGTTTGTGCAGTGTAGTTCTCATGCGAAAGGTAAGGCTGTTACTTCTGCGTGTGAGGTTGGCTGTATCGGATGTAAGAAGTGTGAGAAGACTTGCCCGAATGGGGCGATTACGGTTGATAATTTCTGTGCGCATATTGATTATAGTAAGTGTACGAATTGTGGGGCTTGTAAAGAGGTTTGTCCGAGACATATTATTCAGTAATGGGAGAAAGAACTGCTGTGTGAAGGCATGGCAGTTCTTTTTGTTCGATTAAGGGACGCGAATATATGTTTGCGTTATGGGGTGGGATGTGGTATGATGAATCGGAAGTGATGAATTTGGGACGGAGGATGTATCATGATTGCGTTTGTTCATGGAATGACTGTGGATATGACTGAGAACTCGGTGGTTGTTGAGGCCGGGGGGATTGGTTATGAGATATATATGACGGGGGTGGATTTGTCTGAGATTCGTATGGGGGAGGATGTGAAGGTCCATACTTATTTCAGTGTGAGAGAGGATGCCATGAAGCTGTATGGGTTCAGGGCTAAGGATGATCTGCAGATGTTTAAGCTGCTTCTTGGCGTGAATGGTGTGGGGCCGAAGGCTGCGCTGGGAGTTCTGGCGGGGATTACGGCGGATGAATTGAGGTTTGCAATTCTTTCGGATGATGTGAAGACGTTGTCGAAGGCTCCGGGTATCGGGAAGAAGACGGCTCAGAAGCTGATTCTTGAGCTGAAGGATAAGATGAAGCTGGAGGATGCGTTTGAATTGAAGCTGGCTCATGAGCAGGAGAGGGCAGCAGTGGGAGCCGGTGAGGTTTCGGATGGCAGGCAGGAAGCTGTTGAGGCTCTGGTTGCGCTGGGATACAGCAGTGCGGATGCGCTTCGTGCGGTGCGTAAGGTTACGGATGTGCCGCCGGATGATGTGGAAGGTCTTTTGAAGGCTGCACTGAAGAATTTTTAATTGAAGCAGGATTTCACGCTCTGGTAGATTGGATTGCCTGTATTGTTATAGAATTGTTATAGGTTAGGATGGGTAACAGATGGAGAAACGTATTATAACTACGGATGTGACGGAGGAGGATTTTTCTCTGGAGGGGAATCTCCGGCCGCAGACGTTGGATGATTATATTGGTCAGGAGAAGACCAAGAGTACTTTGAAGGTTTATATAGAGGCTGCGAAGCAGAGGCATGATGCGTTGGATCATGTTTTGTTTTATGGTCCTCCGGGGCTTGGTAAGACTACTCTTTCGGGGATTATTGCCAATGAGATGGGGGTTCATATGAAGGTGACTTCCGGGCCGGCTATTGAGAAGCCGGGGGAGATGGCTGCGATCCTTAATAATCTGCAGGAGGGAGATATTCTGTTTGTGGATGAGATTCACCGCCTGAACAGGCAGGTGGAGGAGGTCCTTTATCCTGCTATGGAGGATTATGCTATTGATATTATGATCGGGAAGGGAGCTTCTGCCAGGTCTATACGTCTGGATCTGCCGAAGTTTACACTGGTGGGGGCGACTACCAGGGCAGGACTTCTGTCTGCACCTCTTCGTGACCGTTTTGGTGTGATGCATCATCTGGAGTTTTATACTCATGAGGAGCTTAAGACGATCATTATCCGTTCTGCTCAGGTTCTTGGAGTGGAGATTGATGAGAAGGGTGCGGCTGAGATTGCCAAGAGATCCAGGGGAACTCCGAGGCTTGCCAACCGTCTGCTGAAGAGGGTTCGTGATTTTGCGCAGGTGAAGTATGATGGACGGATTACTTATGATGTGGCGTGTTTTGCGCTGAATCTTCTGGAAGTGGATCAGTATGGTCTGGATAAGATTGACAGAAGGATTCTTCAGACTATGATCGTGAATTTTCAGGGTGGTCCTGTGGGACTGGAGACTCTGGCTGCGGCGATAGGGGAGGATTCCGGTACGCTGGAGGATGTGTATGAGCCTTATCTGCTGCAGAATGGGTTCCTGAACCGTACGCCGAGAGGACGTATGGCATCGGCGCTTGCGTATGAGCATCTGGGCTATCAGATGCCGGAGAAAAACTGAAGTTAAGGGCGTAAAAATATAAAAAGTAAAAGTTTTTTAAAAATTCCTATACATTTCGACTGCTTTCGAGTATAATGAAGTAAATGTCCGGGGTTCCGGGCAGATTGAAGGAAGATACAGGAGGCTCGTACGGATGGCGGTCAAAAATACAGCAAAGGTAATCATAGGTGGTAAGATTATTACGCTGGGAGGCTATGAATCGGAAGAATATTTTCAGAAAGTAGCATCCTATATAAATAAAAAGATGGATGAGTTAAGTGCTATGCCGGGTTACAGCAGACAGCCCATGGAGACCAAGCATACACTTATCAGCCTGAATATTACAGATGACTATTTTAAGGCAAAGAAACAGGCGGAGGTTTTTGAACAGGATTTACAGCAGAAGGATCAGGAGATGTATGATCTGAAGCATGAGCTGATCTCGCTTCGTATGCAGATTGAGGAAGCGCAGAAGCATGAACAGGAAGCCCTGGAACAGAAGAGCCTTCTGGAGGGAAAGAATAAGGAACTGGAAAAGCAGATTGATGAGCTGCTGAAATAACAGAGGGGGGATTACTTCGGTGATTTCCCCTTTATGATTTGTTTCATATGTATTCGATTTGAATATTATAGCAATGCTCATAAATAATGCATTTAAGATGACTGTTATAGAAAACGTGAGGTATAGAATTGAGAAGAGAAGAGATTGAACTTCTGGCACCTGCCGGTTCCTATGAGGGATTTGAGGCAGCGATCGGTGCAGGTGCAGATGCGGTTTATGTAGGGGGAGCAGCCTTTGGCGCGCGGGCCTATGCGAAGAATTTCGGAGAGGAAGAGCTTTTGCGTGCCATTGATACTGCTCATATCCATGGCAGGAAACTTTATCTGACAGTGAATACGCTGTTGAAGAACAGGGAACTGTCTGAACAGTTGTATGATTATCTGCTTCCATATTATAAGGAAGGTCTGGATGCGGTGATCGTTCAGGATATGGGTGTGTTTAAGATGATCAGGGAGATGTTTCCGGGTATGCATCTTCATGCCAGCACGCAGATGACTGTGACAGGTCCGGAGGGGATGAAGTTTCTGGAAGAACAGGGTGCTTCCAGAGTGGTAACTGCCAGAGAGCTTTCCCTTGAGGAAATCCGGAGGATGCATGAGACAAGTCCTATCGAGATTGAATCTTTTATCCATGGAGCTTTATGTTACAGTTATTCGGGACAGTGCCTGATGAGCAGTATCCTGGGTGGAAGAAGCGGTAACAGAGGAAGGTGTGCACAGCCTTGCCGTCTGCCTTACCAGACGGCACTTTGTTGCGGGGAAAATGGCAGACGGTCAGAGAAAAGGAAAGCGCAAGAACTATGTCCTCTGAGTCTGAAGGATATTTCTACGATAGAGATTCTTCCGCAGATTCTGGAGGCTGGTGTTACTTCTCTTAAGATAGAGGGCAGGATGAAGCAGCCGGGATATACAGCAGGGGTAACTTCTGTATATCGGAAGTACCTGGATCTTCTTTTTGAGAAGGGAGCTGAGAATTACAGGGTAGCAGAGGAGGATAAGAGATATCTGCTGGATCTGTTTAACAGGGGAGGTTCCTGTACCGGTTATTATCAGATGCAGAATGGTCCGTCCATGATGGCATTCAGCAATGAGAAGAAAACAGGAGATGTCAGTCCTGTATTAAGAAAAAAGAAAGAAAAAATTCAGGGAACATTCATTCTTTTTCCGGGAAGTCCTGCTATACTGGATGTGTCATGCAGGGGAATCCATGGATCTGCGTCTGTGGGTGAGGTACAGTATGCGCAGAACCAGCCGCTGACAGAGGAGCGCATCCGTTCACAGATGGAGAAGCTTGGAAATACAGAATATGAGTGGGAAAATCTGGAAATCCAGATGGATGAGAATATTTTTATCCCGATGAAAATGCTGAATGAGGCGAGAAGAGAGGCACTGGAATCTCTGGAAAATGAATTGCTCAAACCATATAAGAGAGAAGAAAATAATGGGAAGAAACGCTTATCAGAGGATGCCGGAAGAAAAGCAGATTCGCCAAAGCAGAAAAATCTTCCGATTTATATTTCCTGTGAAGAAAAATCCACTGCACTGGCGTTATATAAAAGAGAGGGGATACATGGAATGTATCTGAACGCTGATGCCATGGAGGTCTGCCTGGATGACTGTGTAAGCAGAGGAATGGAGATGTATCTGTCTCTTCCGCATATTATGAGAGGTGAGATGCCCCGGGAACTTCTCACCAGGATCAGAGAGTGGATGGATAGAGGAATGACAGGATTTCTGGTAAGAAATCTGGAGACTTTTGCAGTTCTGCGAAAGGCAGGTCTGGCTGAGAAATGTGTTCTGGATCACAGTATGTATACATGGAATGATGAATCTGCTGATTTCTGGAAAGATCAGAAAGTCCTCAGAAATACGGTACCGCTTGAGCTGAACGAAGGGGAAATCCGCCACAGAGATAACCGGGACAGCGAGATGCTGATCTATGGATATCTGCCTCTTATGATATCGGCCCAGTGTGTGCATAAAAATCTTTACGGATGTAATCATAAGGAAGAAGGGGTAACTTTAAAAGACCGTTACGATAAAGAATTTACGGCGAAATGTATATGTAACCCATGGAAAACTGAGAATACAGATTTCTGTATACCCTGCTATAATATCATTTACAACAGTATCCCTTACGGCCTGTTGAAAGAGAAATCACAGATAGACAGACTTGGTGTCTCTTCCCTGAGACTTGCATTTACCATTGAGAAGCCTCAGGATGCGGTGAAGATATATGAAGAGTTCAGAGATGTTTATCGTGATGGGAAGAATCCTCCGAAACGGGAATATACAAAGGGACATTTTAAAAGAGGAGCCGAGTAAGGCATATGATTAATGTAATTGTAGAATTATCCAAGTATGTGATCCTTACCCTGATGGTGATTTATACCTTTCACTGTTTCTATCTGGTGAAACAGCAGAGTGAGGAGGAGAGAAACGAATCGCTGCGCCAGCAGCTGATGCTTATCTTTTTTATGGATTTCACTGCGTTTCTGGTCATCTACCTGAAGACAGGTAAGTTTCAGGTCGTGTTGTTTTATATCGAAATGATGGCATTTTTTGCGGGAATCCAGATTTTGTACAGGATTTTTTATAAGAAAGCATCGATTTTACTGCTCAACAATATGTGCATGCTTCTCAGCGTAGGATTTATTATGCTGTGCAGGCTGGATGTTTCCACAGCTACCAGACAGCTGGTGATCGTGGCAGGCGTAAATGTGGTGGCATTGATCGTACCTGTCCTGATCAGGAAGATGAAATTTCTCAAGGACCTGACATGGGTTTATGCGGGAATCGGAATCGTTTTGCTGGCGGCGGTATTTGTGCTTGCAAAGACAAGCTATGGAGCAAAACTTTCCCTGATGGGAATCCAGCCTTCAGAGGCGATAAAGATTACATTTGTGTTCTTTATGGCGGCATTGCTGAGAAAAGGTGCTGATTTTTCAAAAGTGGTCCAGGCTACGGTAGTGGCGGGACTGCATGTGGGGATTCTTGTACTTTCCAGAGACCTTGGAAGTGCAGTGATCTTCTTTGCGGCATATCTTGTGATGATTTATGTGGCATCCAGAAATGTGGGATATCTGGCACTTGGTCTTGCAGGCGGATCTGCAGGGGCAGTTGTCGCATATCATCTGTTTGGCCATGTGCGTCAGAGAGTGACAGCCTGGAAGGATCCCATGGCGGTATATCAGAATGAAGGATACCAGATCGTCCAGTCACTGTTTGCCATTGGAACCGGCGGATGGTTTGGAATGGGATTGTGTCAGGGTTCGCCTGAGAAGATCCCTGTTGTCAAGAATGACTTTATATTCAGTGCAATCTGTGAGGAACTGGGTGGGATTTTTGCAATCTGCCTGATCCTGGTATGTATGAGTTTCTTTTTGATGATCGTAAATATTGCGCTTAAGATTAAGAAACCATTCTACAAACTGATCGCACTTGGACTTGGTACGGAATATGCATTTCAGGTATTTCTGACAATTGGCGGAGCAACGAAATTTATCCCTATGACAGGTGTAACTCTTCCTCTGGTCAGCTATGGAGGAAGTTCTGTCGCGTGTACAGTACTGATGCTGGCGATCATTCAGGGATTGTATATTTTGAGAGAAGATGAGGACGAAGAAATTGAGAGATATCGAAGAAAAGGAACGGCGCAGAGAGTTGAAGAAGCGCCAGAAGCGCAAAGCCCGGGAGATTTCTGAAAAGAGAAGGCCCCGTAACAGAGAGTATACACTGGTATCCTGCTTTTTTGTGCTGATCTTTGTCAGTATGATCGGATATCTGATCTACTTTAATTATGCAAAGAGCGATGATTTTATCAATAGTCCCTATAATACAAGGCAGGATACTTTTTCAGACAGGGTTGTAAGAGGTAAGATCATATCTGCAGATGGGCAGGTGCTTGCCCAGACCAATGTTTACGAAGACGGAACAGAGGAACGTACTTATCCCTATGCAAATATGTTCGCTCATGTAGTCGGATATGACACTAATGGAAAAAGCGGACTGGAATCAGAGGCGAACTTCCAGCTTCTGACTTCTCATGAATTTTTCCTGAACCAGATGAAAAATGAGTTTAAGAATCAGAAAAATACGGGTGATTCTGTGATCACGACGTTAAACGCAGATCTTCAGTCAACTGCCTATAATGCACTTGGTGACAGGAGAGGGGCGGTTGTTGCCATAGAACCCTCTACAGGTAAGATTCTGGTGGAAATGAGCAGACCGGACTTTGACCCGAATACTATTTCCCAGAACTGGGACACACTGGTAAATGATTCCAATGACAGCAGTCTGTTGAACAGAGCTACAAACGGAGCCTATCCTCCGGGATCTACATTTAAGGTGGTAACTGCCCTGGACTATTTCAGAACCAATGGCAGTCTGGAGGGATTTTCCTATCTCTGTGAGGGAAGTATTACCAGAGAAGATCACACGATCAGGTGCTATGGCGGAACTGTTCATGGGCAGGAAGATTTTTACAGTGCTTTTGCCAATTCCTGTAACAGTGCATTTGCAGAGATCGGAACCATGCTCGGAGGCAGTTCTCTGAAAAAAACAGCCGAGGATCTTCTTTTTAATAAGAGTCTTCCGCTTTCTTCCTATAAAAAGAGTACTTTTACATTAAATGGAAAATCTTCTGTTGCAGAGGTTATGCAGACTGCCATCGGACAGGGTAATACGTTGGTATCACCTATGCATATGGCGCTGATTACCAGTGCGATCGCCAATGGCGGGGAGCTCATGAAGCCTTATCTCATTGATTCTGTTGTAAGTTCAGACGGAGAGACAGTGAAGACAACAGAGCCGGAGAGCTATAAACGTCTGATGACAACAAATGAGGCGAATATCCTTGGAAAGCTTATGAAAGGTGTTGTGGAAAACGGAACCGCATCGGCTCTGAACGGAAGAGGATATACAGTGGCAGGCAAGACCGGATCAGCGGAATTTGATGAGAATGGTTCCAGTCATTCCTGGTTTATCGGTTATTCCAACGTGGATGATCCGGATCTGGTAGTTGCGATCATTGTTGAGAATGGCGGTACCGGAAGTGAAGCAGCAGTGCCCATCGCAGAGCAGATATTTGATGCGTATTATTATGATAAGCAATAATAAATTCCATGTTGCAGGCAATCTGGAATGAATTTTGGCTACGTTACTGTGAACGGAGTGAACAGTAA
>OLQM01003826.1_pt1 | contig 12486 bp, 15 predicted proteins | sample 1673161 | NCBI WGS metagenome assembly OLQM01 (sample SAMEA3136761, study PRJEB25190) | human gut metagenome | reverse complement strand
TACGACCATCACAAACGTGCGGCGGTAGAACTCGATGGTCAGTTCTGCCAGCTCCCGGGGCGAAAAAGTGGCCCGGGGAACGTCGTTGGACTTCCGATTGACGCAGTAGCTGCAGTCGAAGGCGCAGCAGTTGCTCATCAGGACTTTCAGCAGGCTGACGCAGCGGCCATCAGCGGTAAAGGCGTGGCAGCAGCCCGGCGCATAGCAGCTGCCGATGGTGCCGCGCCTCGCCGGGTGGGATGCGCCGCTGGATGTGCAGGCTACGTCATATTTTGCGCTGTCGGCCAAGATGGTGAGCTTGTCCATCAGGGACTGTTCCATAGAAAGATACCTCCCAGAAGGGTATATCTCCCCCTTACCCCCACAGCTGCGGATCGGAAGCGCCGTGGGGCAGGGGAGAGACTCACCACTTGGCCTTCGTCTCGACCACGCGGCCCGCGATGTGCAGGCGGTTCAGGTCCTCACCTTTGATGACCAGCTCGTTGTAAGCGGGGTTGAAGGGCTGCAGAACGACGCAGTTGCCCCGCTGGATATACCGCTTGAGGGTGCCTTCGCCCTCGTCGCCGTAGACCAGCACGACCTTGGCATGGCTCTCGCTTCTTTAGGCCTTGAACCCATGATTATTCCCGGAGAAATCGAAGCCGCACTTACTTTTCTCGGGGTTGCACAAGACTTTGGCGGTCGACAGATTCTTGTGGCCGACAGCGGTGGCGGATCTACGGAATTAGCACTGGGAAATGTTACCAACAACATCATCAACCTGCCGTTTATTCGTTCGCTTGATGTTGGGTGCAGGCGCGTAACAGACCGCTTTTTATCTGAGGGCGATATTCCTACACCCGCCCATCTTGGGGCCGCCCATGCCTTTGCTTCACGGCTCATGCGAGATGCGCTTGTGGCTCCCGAGTATCAAGAGGCCATACGGCCGGAAGTGCTTGTGGCAACGGGAGGCACCGCTACCAGCCTTATTGCTATGAATGCTCAGCTGGAACCCTACGATCCCGCTTTCGTGCACTTAAGAGGTATTTCGGTTGAGGATGTGCAGAAACTTGAAGAACTTCTCGCCAAATTGCCGGTGGAGGAGCGCGCAAAGCTTCCGGGACTTCAGGAAAAACGTGCACCGGTAATACTGGGCGGGACAATCGTACTTTTTGAGCTTATGCAGGCAACGGGCTTTACTATGATGATTGCCAGCGAAAGCGACTTACTTTTTGGGCTTCTCATCACTGCGGCAGCCGTGCAGGAAGGAAGGCCTTCTCCAGTGGTTTGGAAGCCGATTTTGAAACCGCTTGGCGGGATGCTTGGAGAACCTCCCCAGAAAACCGTTTAAGGAGAAATAAAACTTCTAGTGCACGTGGGGGCTACATCGTGCGATAATATCGATGCATTCGGGGGCGTGGCGGAATTGGCAGACGCAGGGGACTTAAAATCCCTCGACTTCGGTTGTGTGGGTTCGAGTCCCACCGCCCCTACCAGGTAGTTTATAAATTATGTAGACGTTAAATGGGACTTTATAAAATCTCAAAGGTTCAATCTGTCTGAACTTTACAATTTGTATGTAATGCCTGAACAGAGCTTTACATTTCTGTAGTTTTGGGTATAGTAAAGACAGTGATATGTTCCGTTGTATTTTACGAAACCGAAACCAAAAGATAGCTGCTTCGCGTAGCTATCTTTTTTTGATTGAAAAGACTTCTGCTGGCTTTTAGTTATAAGTACCGCAAAGATATGAAAAAGTGGACATTGGTGTCGAAAAAGTGGACATTGAGGGTTTGCTTCCCGGGAAAACAGAGGGCTTCTCGAATAAAACGATTCTTCATATCAAAACTTTATATGGGAGTTTTGGCGATAACAAGATTTTTGGAAGAAATGCAGTTATGGAACTTCTCGGCTTAAAGAGCTCGGGAGCATCCAAGTTAATTTCCAATTTGATGCAGGCGGATATTATTGAGTCTGTATCAGGTTATGGAAAAGGAAAATATAGATTCAAAATTTAATCAAATGGCTTTCAGCGATCCCTCTTTTTTCAAAGCCTTCGATGCATGCTCTTGTAGTTGCCGATGGTTGGAATGGCTTTGTGCGATATGTCAATGTAGAATATGCAAAATATACTTACAATGATAGTGTCTTTTTCTCCAGATAAGATAGGAGGTCTGTTTGTATGTCTGTCTTAATAAAGAGGAAAGGTTTTATCATTTTTTCGGGAGTCCTGCTATTTGGAGGAATTGCCTTGGCTATATCGACCTCAAAAGAGAGCAGCAAAGAGGGTACCAAAGAGAATAGCAAAGAGAAGGCTATTTATGATACAGATGACAACCATGCTTCATTTTCGTATATGCTTTTTTTGACAGGTCATATTGTCAGTATTGATGAGGAAACTAATACCTTCCGATTGCGTGTGATTGTCGAGGATGATTCCGAGAGAACCTTGGAAGTTCATTTTGGTGAAAAACCTGCGAGCGGTGTTTTGGTGAATGTCTCTGATTACAAGGTCGGCGATCACGTTACGATAGCGTACTTTCCCTATGATCGCAAAGGATCGTATATCAATGCCGATTCTGTCGACATATTCCATGAAGGTTACGATCGAGTACGGAAGGATGATCGCATACCGGAATACATCTATTGAGGCTGTCATAAGATGACCCCCATACACCTATAGGTATTCTTTTCACGATAGCTGGTGAGGTTACGAGCGTTTTGAAGAGGTACTTTCGTGTTTTTCTGGCAGTGGAGTCTTCTTTCTGGCCGTGGTCGTTTTTATGCTCTACAAAAAGGCTGATGAGGAGAGGAATGTCAGTCAGGGAGTAGAAGATGTATACAGGCTCTAAAGGGTCTCTTTCTACCAACCTAGACGATTCTTTAGCGTAACCCACCAACTGTTCAGTGTTTCTTGCAGATTCTTGAAAACGAAGGAGTGCGCGCAGAAGGCGACAAGTGCAACCGCCCTGACGAGAAATACCAGGGACTCTCTACCTGCGTATATGTCCCATACCATCTTCCGATGCTATCCGGCGCACACCCTCCATGGCGTTCTATCTGGCACAACCTTTCTATAACTTGTATACTACTTGTCTATAAGCGTGACCATCATTTGTTCGATTTTTATAGGTTAGAAGGTTGCAGTGTCCAAAAAGGCTAAAAACGACAATAGAATATATCCTCATTTTCCCACACCGGAAAAGCTAACCAATCAAGATAAACCAACAAAGGCTTTGATTACCAGCAGCGCTACATCGCTCCACTCACAGCTGGCCGACCAAATCAGGGAAATGATTTATTCGCGTGAGTTGATCTCCGGAGAGAAGATTCTTTCGGAGCATGAGCTGATGAACCGGTTTGGTATCAGTCGAGGGACCGTACGGCATGCGATTGAAACGCTGGTTAACGAAGGTCTTTTGCTTCGTGTTCACGGAAAGGGCACATACGTTGCTGAAGAAGGACTTTCCCATCCGGCGGGAGTCCGACCTCTTTCGTTTGCCGAGTCTCTTAAGAACCAGGGAATGGAATTTGAAACAAAGGTCCTGGAAAAGAAAGTTTTACCCACTCCGGAAAATGTAAAAAATGAGCTGCAGGCGTCGTCCTCAGACCTTATTTGTTTTTTGCGCAGGGTCAGATATGTTGATGGCGAGCCCATTTTATGTCAGGAAAGCTGGACTAACTTATCGGAGTGCCCCGGCTACGAAAAAGCGGACTTTAGTGTAGAACCTGCCTTTTCAGCTGCGGAAAGATGCAGCGGAAAGAAGATTGCGTATTCAAAGATCCGCTATACGGCCCGCGCGGCAGGAGTGGAACATGGCTGCTATTTGAATTGCGATGAGAACTCACCGATTCTGGTTCTTGAACAAACAATCAGATTTGCCGATAAGACCCCCTTTGAGTGGAGTCTTACGTGGCTTACATCAGGGCAGGCGGTAGTGGGGGATGCAATTCAACCCCGAAATGCGCGCTCACCGATAAAATTCATCGACAAACTATCTTGTATATAAAATTGTGTACAAGTTGATATATACTGCTTATATTGAACTTGTCGTTTTGTATGCATGCTTTGGATAGAGGGGATTTGTATGGAAAAGCACAAGTTGAGAAGCCCATTTTTTGTAGTTAATCCAAAGTCGTATTTGTATGGTGAGGAGCTTCGCAAGCTTGCCGTCAAGGCGGATGAACTTTGCGAGAAGTACGATTTTGATTGTCTCTTTACGGCTCAGCTGATTGACCTCGCATGGGTTGCTGAGCACTGCCCACATCTTATTCCGTGCGCTCAAAATATGGAAAGCTTGAGGCCCGGCCGCGGTATGGGTCATATCTTGCCTGAGGCGCTCGCGGCGGCGGGAGTGAAGGCTACATTTTTGAATCATGCCGAGAACCCCATGACTGTCCATGAGCTTGCTTCAACCATAGCTCGCGCTAATGAGGTGGGGATTCTTACCTGTGTGTGCGCGGATTCCGTCGAAGAGGCAAAAGCCATTGCAGAGTTGCATCCCGATATTATGACCTGCGAGCTTACGAGCCTTATCGGAACCGGACAAATTGCCGGTGAAGATTATATGCGCGCTTCGACCGAGGCGGTAAAGGCCATCTCTCCTGCCACTAAGGTACTGCAGGCGGCAGGTATCAGTTCCGGAGAAAATGTGTACGACGCCATCAAATACGGCGCCGATGCAACTGGAGGAACTTCGGGTATTGTCGCGGCCGACGATCCGTTTGCAATGCTTGACGAGATGTTTGAAGCGCTTGATCGAGCCCGTACTGACTTTGCAGAGTAAGAGAAGGTTGGAGAAGAGATATATGGCTGTTTATCAAGATACGATTACGGTATCAACTGCAGCAGGTCGTCCTGATTTTATCGATATCAAGCAGCAGGTGATTGATATCATTGCTGCATCCGGAATCTCAAACGGTACTGTGACGTGCCAAACAACACATACTACCTGCTCGGTTATTTTTGAGGAGTATGTGCATGATACGAATTGGCAGGGGCAGGAGTTTCTCCAGGGAGACCTTATTCGTTTCGTGGACAAGATGATTCCCCGTGAGGTTGAAGAGGATCGAGACTATCGTTATCCGGGACCAAAACACGTTCAATTTCTTGTGGACTACCACAATGAGCATCCCGAGTTTCCGGGAGAGGCAAATACGATTTTGAACGGAGATGCGCATCTGAGGGCATCGCTCTTTGGTAGCAGCCAAACTTTTGTCGTTACTGACGGCATGCCCGCAACCGGAGAATTTGGTCACATTTACTTGGTTGACTGGGATCAGAACAGGGAGCGTAACCGCAAAGTCAAAGTTTGCGTAATTGGTGAGTAGTTTGTAAGAACAGAGAACGAGCATTTATCAAAAAGCCACCGGATATGTATTCGGTGGCTTTACCTGATTATTTGGTATCGATATTCTTACGGCCGATGATAGAGCAGCAGATTTCCAGTTAGTCTTGAGAAGCGGTCTCAAATTGCATAAATTCCTTATGCGTTTCTGAAATTGCCATTTCCAAATTAGCATTTCTATCAAAGAGTCCTCGTCCTAGAACTAAAGCATCAGCTCCGGCGTCAAAGAGACTCTTGAAATTTGATTGGTTACAACCTCCATCAACAGTAATCATGTATCTAGAAGAAGATGCGTCTCTGAGGGATTTCGCATCAGCAATTTTTTTAAATGTTCCTTTGACGAAGTCTTGTCCACTAAAACCTGGATCAACAGATAACAGAATCAGCTGATCAAGTACATCTGAGTATTGCTGTATTTCGCTTACAGACTGGGAGGGATTAAGAAATACTCCTACTTTTGCTTTATGATCATGTATGAGTTTACCGAAGCGATGTATTGATCGTCCAACAATATCCGAAGGCATTGTGATGATGTCTGCACCACACTGCAAGCAATAATCTATCAAATCTTCTTCTAAGTTGTCTACATAAAGGTGAGCCTCTATAGGCTTATTTGTCACTTTTCTAATTTCCTTAATGACTTGAGGAGAAAGACACATATTTTTGACATAATGCCAGTCAAGAATGTCTGCATGATAAAAATCGGCATAGGGGTCTAACTGTTTGATATCCTCTTCTACGTGGAGTAAGCCCATGTTCATGAGTGAAGGTGCGATCTTCATATATTGACTGCCTCCTTTAAGTTGAATATGTTTCTTTGTACAATCATAACTATTGAACGCGAATGGTCTACAAAGAAAATCAACTGAACGGGGAACGGTATGAACAAGAACGTTAAGAGGACGACAAGAATGAGCAGAAATATAAAGCAACAAGATAACTTTGTGTCACGTAGAGATAGTGCGCAAAATAACACAAGGGAAAATATATCTCGCGGTGTGATATACATTGTGATAACGGGTCTAGTTCTCTTTGCACTACTCTATGTGTTTCCTGTGATGTTGAATTTTGACATTTCGGCATTTCTCCAAGGGGAGAAGCAACTTGGGATCATGAGAGCTATTCTTGGTGTTGTGCTTCTCACTATTTTATGTATAAGTCTAGTGAGAATTGTGCATGCAAATACACTTGATGGAGAATCTTTTTTTGAAGGCTTGAGAAATGCATTTATTGGTGGACAGATCTCGAGAAATCTCCTTTCGATTGTGATATTAGCCATTGGCGGAATAGTACTTATTGTGTGGGGGATTACAGGTATCATGTTATAGGAGAAGTTCCAACATAATTAGGCAAGAAGTTTTTCGGAGGTAAAGGTGGCACAACAGCTTTTTAAAGAAGAATCCAAACCTTTGCATATACAGGTGTCAGACTTTATCCGTGAAAAGATATACTCAAAAGAATGGGGTGTACATACAAAAATTCCATCTGAGTACAGCCTAGTAAAGGAGCTTGGAGTTAGCAGAGGGACTGTTCAAAAAGGCATTAGAGCTTTAGCTGGGGAAGGGCTTCTGACTCAGATCCGCGGGAAGGGAACTTTTGTTACTGAACCCAGTCTATATCATCCTGTAGGAGGTAACCTTCTTTCATTTGCTGAGTCACTAAGGATGCAGGGTATATCTTTTGTTACAAAAGTTGTGACTAAAGAAATCGTTGAAACAGATGAGATTACGAGCGAAAAACTTCAAGTACCTTTTGGATCTCCGATTCTTTTTTTAAGAAGGCTTCGTCTTGTTAACGATGAACCAGCCTTGCTTATGGAAAGTAAAATGAGCTTGCTTACATGTCCGAAGCTTGACGCATATGATTTTACAAAGGCAACATTGTTCAGTGCAATTGAAGAGACATCAAAAAGAAGAATAGGATTTGCTAAGCAATGGCATGGAGCACGTGTTGCAGGGAGCGAAAGAGGGGCGTTGCTGCGCTGTGATGAAGCCTCCCCTGTATTAAATATTGATCAGATATGTTATCTGGAGAACAACGTTCCTGCTGAATGGGGAAATATCTGGCTTCCTACGAATCGATATGTTCTAAGTTCTGTTTTACAGAGAGCTTAATACCTGATTCAAGTTAAGGTATATAAGGTAAAGTGATATGTTATATAGTTGCATCTATTTTTGTATGCAACTATATAACAGGTTATAGAGAAGTGAAACAGAGGGGCTCTTTTAGTTAGATTAGAAATAGTATTCAATTTATAGTTAAAAAAGAGCTGGATTTATTCTGCACTAATTGCTGTTAAAAGCTATATTTTTAGTAACCATACCGTTTACGGCAAATTTTATCCGTTCACGGAATGGATAAGTTGACTAGATATTTCTATCTATCTTTTTGGATATCATGATGGAAAGAGAGAGGAGTCAACTTATGATTGGTATAGTAATAGTAGGTCATGCTGATTTCCCGAAAGGAATTAAAAGTGCCGTAGAGTTGTTGGCAGGGAACCCTCCTCAATTTGAAACGCTTGGCCTATATCCGGGGGACGATCCACTGGAATTTAAAAATAAAGCGATTAGGACAATTGACTCGGTGAATACAGGCAATGGAGTTCTTGTTCTTATTGATTTATTTGGCGGAACGCCATGCAATACGACTGCTCAGCTTCTTGAATCAAAAGATATTTATGCTGTTGCTGGGGCTAATCTGCCCATGACAATACAGGCAGTCTTTACTAGAGACGAAATGACCATTGAAGAATTGGTTGAAGATATTCTCAAAACAGGCAACGCCTCATTGGTTGATGTCCGGACTCACTACCAAGTGATTTCGGAGAATGATGACGAAGAGAACTTTTAGGAGGTTTTGGAATGGATGTACAAGGAATGAAAAACATCGTGCTTACCCGAGTGGACGACAGGCTTGTCCACGGGCAGGTGATGACCTCTTGGTCAAAGGCCACTAATGCGAATAAGTTTATGGTTATTGACGATGAAGTTGCCGCAAACGACTTAATGAAAACCGTGTTAAAAGGTGTTATTCCCGGCAATATAAAGCTTGGTATTTTTACCATAACTAAAGCCGCCGATCGCCTCACAAAAGGTTTTAAGCCTGATGATCGCGTCATTATTCTTGTTAAGACGCCGATTACTATCCTCAAGTTACAAAAAATGGGGATTAGCTTCAAACATTTAAACATAGGCGGTATTGGCACTCGTTCTGATCGTGAGACTCTTTGGAGAAATATTGCCGTTACTGCAGATGAAAGGCAGGCAATTAGGGAGTTGATTGCAGAAGGGACCGAAGTTTTCATACAGATTACTGCGGATGATTCGAAAGTTGACGTAGCGAAATTGGTCGGTTAATGGATTGGAGGAAGAACAATGCAAATTACGTTATTACAAGCTTTTCTGATTGGAGTGATCTATTACTTTGGCTTTGTAGGAACTCCGTGGTTCCTTCTTCTGGGCGGGATCTCTATTGTTCAGAAGCCTTTGGTCGCAGGTGTGTTGGTGGGAATAATTCTTGGCAATCCGGTCCAGGGAGCTATTGTAGGCGCGGCTGTTCAGATGCCATTTATTGCGTATATATTTGCAGGAGGTGCGCAGCCAAATGATCCTGGGCTTGCAGGAACCTTAGGCGTTGCTCTGGCTCTTGCTGCAAATCTTGATCCTGAGTCCGCAGTAGCCATTTCTGTTCCAATTGCGCTCATCGGAACAATTATCAACGTTGTGCGAATGACCCTTGACGTAACGTTTGTGCATATGATTGATGCTGCTGCAGCGCGAGGGAATATGAAACAAGCTGTATTTCTACACATAGTGCCGCCGCAGATTCTTTGCTTCGTTCTTTGTGTAGTCCCTGTCACTCTTGGATGTTATTACGGCGTCGGTGCTGTCTCTAATATTATTAACATTATGCAGGGCAGACCTCTATATACGTTGCAGGTCATAGGAGGAGTCTTGCCGGCGCTCGGTATTGCGATGAACCTTCGTACTCTGGATCGTCCGGGTACTCTAATTTGGTTTATTTTCGGGTTTATATTGAGTGCCTATTTAGGATTGGGCGCGATGCCTATTGCAATTATTGGTTTTGTCATTGCATTCTTCTACGTGCAGCTTGAAATGAAAGCAGAGGAAGGCAAGGCCGTTCCTGCACTTGCGTCCTCAGGTGGCGTCGTATCACCAGCTACATCAGATATTGCTTCTGATAATTCTGATGACGATTTCGAGTAAAGGAAGCGATAGTTATGACTAAGAATGACGATACAAAAGCCACCGCAACGATAAATGAGAAGCACTTGACAAAAAAAGATGCGACTCTTGCATGGTTTAAGTGGATTGCTCTATCAAATTGTAATTATAACTATGAGCGCCTGATGGCTTCTGCTCTGTTATCCTCTTTTTCGCACATTCCTGAAAAGCTTTATCCTGGTGACAAGCAGAAGAGAATCGAATTCATGCAAAGGCAGATGGAGTTTTACAATACAGAACCTCATTTCGGCTGTATTATCAATGGCCTTGCCCTTTCAATGGAAGAGGAGATGGCAAGTAACCCAGCTGTTACGCCAGAAGCTATTACTGCGGTTAAGACTGGATTGATGGGGCCTTTTGCAGGTATTGGAGATACTCTCTGGCAAGGAACCCTAACACCGATTCTTTTAGCGATATGTATGCCACTAGCCAGTTCAGGTAATCCATTGGCTGCATTACTGTATGCGGTTCTAATGTACGCAATTATGGTGCCTATATCTCATTTCATGTTCTTTACTGGTTACAATCAGGGTAAAGAAGGCGTTGAGAACATGATGGCCTCTGGGTCAATGAAGAGACTCATTGCCACTGCCTCAACAATGGGAGCAATCGTATTGGGCTGTCTTGCAAACCAGTATGTCTCTTTAACCTCATACCTTTCCATTCCGGTAGGTGAAGGAGCTATTGATTTACAAGCAACCCTTGACTCGATTCTGAAAGGCGGAGTTCCTTTAGCAATTACTATTTTAAGCTGGTATTTGCTTAAAAAGAAAAACGTCAATTCAACAGTTGTTCTCTTAATCTTGGTTGCAATTGGCATATTACTTGGGGCAACTGGTCTATTTGGAGGAGTAGCTGCATAAGCTCATAAATCATGTATCCCCTCCTTTCGAGTGGTCCTTGTAAAAAGAGGACCACTTTTTTCTAGTCAAATATATGAGATTTAGCGAGAGTTTGCAGTACTATATGAAGGGACGAGCTAATAGTTTGCGCTAGCAGGGTGTAACTATCAAATCAGCTCGAAAGGAGAACACAATGAAGGAAATTGTAATTGCTTGTGGTTCTGGTATTGCGACCTCCACTGCTGTTGCAGCGAAGATTGCTGAACTTTTGGATTCAAATGGCTTCAATGGTCAGTATCACCTGCAGCAGTGCTCCATTGCAGAGGCAGTTGGCAAATCAAAGGGGGCTGATCTAATTATTGCGACTACAGCTAAGCCTGATGGAATTGAGTGTCCTTTTATTTCCGGCATTGCTTTTTTGACTGGAATGGGAAAAGCAGCAGTTGAACAGCAAATTGTTGATTTCATGAAAGAATAGGCTGGGGAGTAGCTTTTTAAGGCGGTACTTTTGAAAGTGTAATGATTTTAAATAATACCCGTCGATCTTCTTGGTTGTTACTATGAAGGGAGCGCGTCTCGTGGATTTCATCGTTGGATTCTTTGGCGGTCTTTCAAGTCTTGGAGTTTCAGTTGTCATGCCTATTGTGCTGACAATTATTGGTGTTTTGTTTGGTGCCGGTTTTGGAAAAAGTCTCAAAGCAGGTCTTACCGTAGGCATTGGCTTTATTGGTCTAAACCTGGTCATTAATCAACTTATGGGCACTGACCTTGCAGGAGCTGTGACAGCAATGGTCACGCGCTTTGGTTTGGGTCTTTCCGTCTTGGATGTTGGTTGGCCTGCGGCTTCTGCAATTGCCATGGGATCAATTGTAGGGACAATTATTATCCCGCTCGGACTCGTGGTTAATATCGTTATGCTTCTGACCAATACTACCCAAACTGCAGATGTTGATATATGGAACTACTGGCACTTTGCCTTTACCGGCGCTCTTGTTGCCATTGTTACCAACAATGTCATGTTGGGCATCTGCGCTGCAATTATCAACGAGGTTATTGTGCTTATTATTGGTGATGTTACTGCACCTCTTGTTGAGAAATCGCTTGGTCTTCCAGGAGTTTCCATTCCACATGGATTTTCTGGAGCTTATGTTCCTATTGCATTTGCCGTCGATTGGATTTTGGATAAAATTCCTGGAATCAAAGATATCAATATCGATATTCGTGGTCTTCAAAAGCAGTTTGGTGTTTTTGGCGATCCGGTTCTTCTCGGATCCATCATTGGCTTAATCATAGGTATTCTTGCCGGTTACGGTTTTCTTCCCCAGAAAGGTGCTGACGGAACAACTACTCCCGGCTTTTTGGCAATTGCAGTTTCTATGGGCGCTGTTATGGTGTTGATTCCGAGAATGGCAGCTCTGTTAATGGAAGGTCTTCTCCCTATTTCTGACGCTGCTTCAGCCTTTATACAAAAGCATTTTTCACATCGCGGCAAGATTTATATCGGTCTTGATTCAGCGGTTGGTACCGGCCATCCCGTTACGTTGACTCTCGCGCTTATTTTGGTGCCGGTTGCTGTTTTTCTGGCTGTTATTCTTCCCGGCAATAAGGTTGTACCGCTTGCCGATCTTGCATGCATTCCCTATATGTTGGTTCTTGTTACTCCAATCGTTCGTGAGAACGGATTTAGAGGTCTTATAGTCGGTATCGTTGTTCTGGCTGTTGGTTTTTATATTGCGACCGATCTTTCGCCTCTCATTACAACTGCTGCTGCAAATGTTAGCTTTGACATGAACGGCGCTGCGGCAATTTCATCAATCTGTGATGGCGCAAACCCGCTCAGCTGGCTTATTGTCCGCCTTGGTACTCTCGGGGTGTTTGCAGGTATGATTATTCTTGCGGTAGGTGTAGTTGCTTTAGCGATTTGGAACCGCAGTAGAATTCTTAAGCAAGCTGCTGAGCTTCATGAAACATCCGATGCAAAGACGGCGTAGGATTTCGGATTGCATTCGGTTTTATGCTTTTTCCGGACTGTGCGATATGTTCGATGGAAAAATTGCGCGGACGAAGAAA
>OLQM01003817.1_pt1 | contig 12502 bp, 9 predicted proteins | sample 1673161 | NCBI WGS metagenome assembly OLQM01 (sample SAMEA3136761, study PRJEB25190) | human gut metagenome | reverse complement strand
CAACTTCTACCTGATACTCTCGATCTCGTCGATACTGGTCACCGTGGCGCTATTTCTCTGCTACGGGCGTATCGAGCTGACGCTGATGTCGCTGCTGCCGATGGGCATCAGCTGGGTCATCATCCTGGGACTGATGGCGATGTTCGGCGTGGAATTCAACATCGTGACGATCATCCTCTCGACCTTCATATTCGGCATCGGCGACGACTTCAGCATCTTCATCATGGACGGCCTGCTGAGCGAATACAAAACCGGGCGCAGGATGCTCGACACGCACAAGACGGCCATCTTCTTCTCGGCCTTCACGGTCGTCGTGGGACTCGGAGCGCTGATCTTCGCGCGGCATCCGGCGCTCCATGCGCTGGCGCTGATCTCGCTCTTCGGCATCGTCGCCGTGGTGCTGGTATCCTACACCGTACAGCCCGTGCTGTTCCGGATGCTCGTCTCGTCGCAGACCGAAAAAGGCGGCGCGCCCTACACGCTGGGCAGCCTCATCAACACCCTCTACGCATTCGGGCTGTTCGTGACGGGATGCCAGCTGCTGCAGGCGCTGATCTTCACGCTCTGGCCGCTGCCGATGGCGCGACGACGCAAGCAGCGCATCGTGCAATGGTCGATCCACCACATGACGCGGGGATTCCTGCGGGCGATGGTCACCACCAAAACCATCCGCCTGAACGACACGGGCGAGACGTTCGCCGAACCGGCGGTGGTGATCGCCAACCACCAGTCGTTCATCGACATCCTCGTACTGCTGAGCATCTGCCCCAAGGCGGTGATGGTGACCAACGGCTGGGTGTGGCGTTCGCCGGTCTTCGGGCGCATCGTCCGCTATCTGGGCTTCTACCACGCCGCAGACGGGTACGAACGCCTCGCTCCCGCGCTCGCGCAGAAGGTCGCAGAGGGTTACAGCGTCATCGTCTTCCCCGAAGGCACGCGCTCGGCCGACGGCAGGATCAAGCGTTTCCACAAGGGCGCCTTCTACCTCGCGGCGGAGTTAGGACTGGACATCCTGCCGATATGCCTCTACGGCAACGGCATGATCTCGTCCAAACGCCAGCCCATCTACATCAAGCACGGACTGGTCGTGAGCCGCATCCTGCCGCGCACGGCCTGCGGCGACCCCGCGGACTACTCCGCGCAGGCCAAGTCCGCATGCCGCCAGATGCGCCGGGAGTACCGCAAACTCTACGAGACCTACAACCGGCCCTGCAACCCCTATTTCCGCGACATGCTCATCAAGAGCTACACCTACAAAGGCCCCGTGCTGGAGTGGTACATGCGGGTCAAGATACGGCTGGAGAAGTGCTACACGCTCTTCGACCGCATCGTGCCGCGCGAAGGAACCGTCGTGGACCTCGGCTGCGGATACGGACCGCTGAGCTACATGCTCACCATGCTCTCGGACCGCCGCCGCATCGTGGGCGTGGATTACGACGCGGAGAAGATCGAAACGGCGCGGCACAGTTTCCTGCGGCGGCCCGAAACGGAGTTCGTCCACGCCGACCTGCGCACGGCGGAGCTGCCCGAAGCCGATGCGTTCCTGCTGCTCGACGTACTGCACTACATGCAGCCCGAAGAGCAGCGCGGACTGATCGCACGCTGTGCGGCGCGGCTCAAGGCGGGCGGGCGGATCATCATCCGCGACGGCGACGCGGGGAAGGCCGAACGGCACAAGACCACGGCCATGACCGAAGTGTGGTCCACGAAGATCGTCGGATTCAACAAGACAGACGGCGAACTGCACTTCACCTCGACGCCGGAACTGCAGCAGACGGCCCGCAGGCTGGGGCTGGAGATCCACGCGGCGCACACGGACGCGCACACGTCGAATACGGTTTACATACTGACCCGACCGGAATAAGATGCAGGAGGAGTTCGACATAATCGTCATCGGCAGCGGGCTGAGCGGACTGGAATGCGGCGTCATGCTGAGCCGCGAAGGGGTGGGCGTCTGCGTAGTCGAACAGGCGGCGGTCCCCGGCGGCTGCCTGCAGTCGTTCCGCCGCCGCGGCCATTCCATCGACACGGGGATGCACTACGTGGGCAGCATGCAGCAGGGCGGCATCATGCGCCGCTATTTCGACTATTTCGACATCGGGGATTCGCTCGAAATACGGCCGCTCGACGAAGCGTTCGACATCGTATCGCCGGGCGGAGCCGGAGAGTTCGCCTACATGCACGGCTACGACGAATTCCGGCGACACCTGACCTCCCTCTTCCCGCGCGAGACGGCGGGAATCGCCCGCTACTGCGACAAAATCAGGGAGATAGGAGACAGCATAGGCGTCGAAGTGCACCGTTCGGGACGGCTGTCGTCCGGCGGGGTGAAATACCTCGGCGCATCGGCGGCGGAGTTCATCGGCGAATGCGTCGCCGACCCGCTGCTGCGCAGCGTTCTGGCCGGGACCAACCCCCTCTACGGCGGCGTGCGGGAGCGTTCGCCGCTCTACCACCACGCCATGATAAACCATTCGAACATCGAAGGCGCCTGCCGCTTCGCCGGCGGGACGCAGCATATCGCCGACGCGCTGGCGGCCAAAATCCGCGAGCACGGCGGCACGATCCTCACCGGATGCCGGGCAAGCGCGCTTCACACCGAAGGCAGACGCATCACGGGCGTGGAACTCGCCGACGGCAGGATACTGCGGGCGAAGAGCGTCATTTCGGCCATCCATCCCGCGGCGACGTTCGGCCTGATCGGGCCGACGCCGGTGCTCCGCCGCGCGTTCCGCGACCGGATGGCCGGCATGCCGGGCACGTACGGCCTTTTCTCGGTGTATCTGCTGCTCCGGCCGCAAAGTTTTCCCTATATCAACCGCAACCTCTATTATTACGCCGAGGGCGGAGACGTCTGGGACACACTCTTCGACACGGAGGCCATGCGTCCGAAAATGGTATTGTTCAGCGCGCAGCCGCCGTGCGCCGATCCGGCGTGGAGCGAGGTGGTGACGCTGATGGCTCCGATCGCCACCGACATCTGGTCGGCATGGAGCGGATCGGCGCCGGGCCGCCGTCCTGAAGCGTATACGGCCCTGAAAACGGCCATCGCGCAGCATCTGACGGACTTCGTCTGCAAGCGGCTGCCCGGCCTGCGGGCGGCGGTCGAACAGACGTACGCGGCCACGCCCCTCACCTACCGGCATTACACCGGAATCCCCCACGGGGCTGCCTACGGCCTGCAGAAAGACTGCCGCAACGTCATGGCGACCTGCATCCCCGTACGGACGAAATTCGAGAACCTGCTGCTCACGGGACAGAACCTGACCGTTCACGGCGCGATCGGGGTGACGCTCTCGGCGGCGGCGACCTGCGCCGAGCTGCTGGGCACGGAATATCTGGCTAAAAAAATAGGCAACGCATGAAACGATTTCTCAAATACACGCTCATCACGCTCCTTGCGCTTCCGCTGCTGGCGGCGGCGTTCCTCTGGGGACTCTACCTCACGGCCGACATGGAGCCGCCCGCGATGACCGTAGACACGGCGGCTTACCGCGTCGCGGACCACGGCGGCTACACCTCGTGCCGCGGAAGTTTCCTGCGCCATAACAGATACGGTCTCTGGGAGCTTTACACGGCCGGGTCGCCCGAAGAGTCGGGAGCGGCGGCAGGAGCGCTCACGGCCGGGCTGATGCGCTATCAGGAGCAGGTTTTCGTGGACCAGATCCGCCAATTCATCCCCTCGGACGGTTACCTGAAGTTCCTGCGGGGCCTGATCGTGATCTTCAACCGCAATCTGGGACGGCACGTCCCCGAAGAGTACCGGCGCGAGATATACGCCCGGTCGCTCTACTGCTCGCACGACTTCGACGCCATAGGCACCCCTTACGAGCGTCAGCTCAACTACCATGCGGCGCACGACATCGGGCACGCCATGAGCCAGTACATGCTCGTCGGGTGCAGTTCGTTCGCGGCATGGGGCGGCATGAGCGCCGACGGGGAGCTGGTGGTAGGCCGCAATTTCGACTTCTACATGGGCGACGACTTCGCCCGCCACAAAATCGTCACCTTCTGCCGTCCGCAGGCCGGGCACCCCTTCGTCAGCATCGGCTGGGCCGGGATGATCGGCGTACTGTCGGGCATGAACGACAAGGGGCTGACCGTGACGATCAACGCCGCCAAAGGTCCCGTCCCGCTCTCGGCGGCGACACCGATTTCGATCCTCGCGCGCGAAATCCTGCAGCACGCGGCCACGATCGGCGAAGCCCTCGAAATCGCCTGCCGCCGCGACACCTTCGTCAGCGAATCGCTGCTCGTCGCCTCGGCGCGCGACGGAAGGGCCGCGATCATCGAGAAAACGCCCCGCAAAACCGCCCTGTACGAAAGCGGCGGCGAATACCTCGTCTGCACGAACCATTACCAGTCGGCCGAACTGGCCGGCGACGAACACAACCTCGAAAACCTCGCCCGAACGGACAGCCCCTGCCGCTTCGCACGGCTGGAGGAGCTGACGGCGGCAAACGCGCCGCTCACACCTCAGGCGGCCGTGGCCATGCTGCGCGACCAGCGGGGCGAAGGCGGCACGGACATCGGCGTCGGAAACGACTGCTCGGTCAACCAGTCGATCGCCCACCACTCGGTGGTATTCCGGCCCTCGGCGTTGAAAATGTGGGTTTCGACCTCGCCGTGGCAGGGCGGCGCCTATATCTGCTACGATCTGGGAGCCGTCATGCGCGATCCCGATCCGGCCGGAGAGCTTTGCGACGCGGCACAGGAGATAGCCGCCGACACGGCCTACCTCGCACACGACTATCCGCGCGTGGTGGCATACAGGCGGCTGGACGGAGAAATCCGCAAAGCCATGCGGGAAGAGACCGCCGCCGACGCCGCGACGCTCGACCGTTTCGAACGGACCAATCCGCAGAATTTCCACACATGGAAACTGCTGGGAGAATACTACCGCTCGCAGGGCGACGACGTCCGGGCGGCGCAATGCTTCGACACGGCGCTGCAGAGCGGAATCCCGCGCGCCGACGAGCGGGAAGCGGTTGAAAGACTAAAATCGGAATGCAAGCCATGATAAGAAATCCGGAAATACAATTCGCATCGGCGGATGCGATCGCCGCGTTCCAGCAGGAACGCCTGCGCGAAGAGATCGCCTATCTGTACGAAAATTCACCCTACTACCGGCGAATGTTCGACCACTGCGGCGCGCGTCCGGGCGACATCCGCACGCAGGAGGACCTGCGGCGGCTGCCCGTGACCACCAAGACCGACCTGCAGCTCCACCCGCAGGATTTCATCTGCGTACCCCGCAGCCGCATCATCGACTACGTGACCACTTCGGGAACGCTCGGCGACCCGGTGACGTTCGCCCTCACGGAGGAGGACCTCGACCGGCTGGCCTACAACGAAGCCGAATCCTTCACCACGGCGGGATGCACGCCGGAGGACGTGCTGCAGCTGATGACCACCATCGACCGCCGCTTCATGGCGGGGCTGGCCTATTTTCTGGGCGCGCGGAAACTCCGGTGCGGCGTGATCCGCGTCGGGAACGGCATTCCCGAACTGCAGTGGGACACCATACGGCGCATCGGCCCCACGGGCTGCATCGTCGTGCCGTCGTTCCTGACAAAACTGGTCGCCTATGCCGAGGAGCACGGCATCGACTACCGCTGCTCGTCGCTGCGCCGTGCGATCTGCATCGGCGAAGCGCTGCGCGACACCGCCTTCGGCAACAACACGCTGGGGGCCAAGATTACCGAGCTGTGGCCCGAACTGGAGCTGTTCTCGACCTACGCTTCGACCGAGATGCAGACCTCGATCACCGAGTGCGGGCACCACTGCGGCGGCCACGTGCCGGCCGACCTGATTCTGGTGGAGCTGCTCGACGAGCAGAACAACCCTGTCGCCGAAGGCGAGGAGGGAGAGGTCGTCATTACGACGCTCGGCGTGCGGGGCATGCCGCTGCTGCGCTTCCGCACGGGCGACATCTGCATCGGATACACGGAGCGGTGCGCCTGCGGACGCGGCACGATGCGGCTTTCGTCGGTCATCGGCCGAAAGGGGCAGATGATCAAGTTCAAGGGCACGACGCTCTATCCGCCCGCGCTGTACGACATACTGGAGAACATTCCGGGCGTGAGCAACTACATCATCGAGGTCTTCACAGGCAGTCTGGGCACCGACCAGATCGTGCTGCGCATCGGCAGCGCGCGCCGCGACGAAGCTTTCGAAAAGGAGATAAAGGACACGTTCCGCTCTAAAGTGCGCGTCGCCCCGGAGGTGGTTTTCGAACCCGTGGAGTACATTGCGAAAAAACAGATGCCCCAAATGAGCCGGAAACAAATTAAATTCGTAGATTTACGCGAACAAACCAAATAAAAAATCCGACAATGAAAAAGTTACTGGCCATGGCATTGTGCCTCGTCGCAGTCAGCGGCTACGCCCAGAAGGGAAAAGAGAAGATCGCAGCCGATTTCTACGGCGTGGATTACAGCTGCGTCGACGTCAAGGGCGCCGACGAGGAACCGGGCGCCTTCATCAAGGCGTTCGAGGCCATCAACAGGCTCTTCCTGAGCGAACCGAAGAAATACGACGTGGCCGGGTTCACCGGCATCGACATCCTCTCGACCGGCGTAGAGCAGGCCAACGAATCGCTCGGCGCACTGGCCGCGGAGCAGTTCACGCCCCGCAGCGCAGCAACCGACTGGCAGACGCAGCTGCCGCAGATCGTCGCCCGCTACGACAACGGTTCGGGCAACAAGGGGCTGGTGCTGGTCGCCACGACGCTCGACAAGGGCAACGGTCTGGGCTACTACACCGCAGTGCTGTTCGATCCCGCGACGCACGAGATAATCACCCAGATGGACATGGTCGGCAAGCCCGGCGGCTTCGGCCTGCGCAACTACTGGGCAGGTTCGGTTTACAACGCCCTCAAAAAACAGGGAAAATACCTGACCAAGTAGGACAGGTCCCGTCCTGAAACGATCCCTGCACGTCTCCGTGCAGGGATTTTTCATTGCCCGGCGGAACCGGAACCGCGCAGGCCGTGCACGGCGGACCATTGGAATTCGATACGAAACAGCGGAAGAGTTCCGGTCGGGCCGGAAGTTTCACAACGAAAGATTATGCGGCGGTTTTTTGACCGCAACGCAATTTTTTCGTAACTTTATCCCCACACAACGAAAATGCGCTGTACGCGTGTGCACGTATTATCCTAAACGTAACCGACTCAAACCTATGAAAAAACTGCTGAAACCGCTCTTCACGGCCCTGTTCGCGGGCATGGTCTGCACCGGCGCCAAGGCCGCCGAACCGCAGGTCATCAACATCCGGACCAACGACCTTTCGATGGTCATGAGCGTCGCTCCGAACGGCGAAGTGCTGTTCCACCACTTCGGAGGACGCATCGACGACGCATCGCCCGCCGCAGGCATCAAAAGCTACCGCCGCACGGACCACGGCACCGACAACCTCGCCTACTCGACGATGGGCGGCCGCAACTTCCGCGAACCCGCGCTGCGCGTAACCCACGCCGACGGGGACATGAACACCGAACTGCGTTACGTGTCGCACGCCACGCGCACGCTGGCCGACAAGAACGTCAGCGAAACGGTCGTCAAACTCACCGACACCGATCAGGCGCTGGACGTCGAACTGGTCTATACGGCCTATGCCAAAGAGAATGTCATCACGACCCACACCGTGATCCGCAACCGCGAAAAGGGCGACGCCGTGCTGCACGCCTTCTATTCGTCGTCGCTGCCCGTAAAGGCGCGCAGCTACCTGCTGACCCACCTCTACGGCTCATGGGCGCGCGAGAGCCAGACCGACCACACGCTGCTCACCCACGGCTCGAAGAGCATCGAGTCACGCAAGCTGGTGCGCACGACGCACACCGAGAACCCGGCCTTCATGATCACGCTCGACAGCGAAGCCTTCGACGAGAACTACGGCGAGGTGATCGCCGGCGCACTGGCATGGAGCGGCAACTTCCGGCTCAACTTCGAGGTCGATGAATTCAACGTGCTCAATATCCTCGCGGGAGTCAACCCCTACGCTTCGGATTACACGCTCGCCAAGGGCGAATCGTTCACCACGCCCGAAATGGTCTACACCTACAGCTTCGAGGGCGCAGGCGGCGCGAGCCGCAACCTGCACGACTGGGCGCGCAACTACGGCGTATGGCACGGCCATACGTACGCCCCGACGCTGCTCAACAGCTGGGAGGGCGCCTACTTCACGTTCGACGCCAAGACCCTGACGGACATGATCGACGACGCGGCGGACATGGGACTGGAAATGTTCGTGCTGGACGACGGATGGTTCGGCAACAAATATCCGCGCAACGATGCGAACGCCGGACTCGGCGACTGGCAGGTCAATGTCAGGAAGCTCCCCGAAGGCATCGACTACATCGCTTCGCACGCACACCGCAAAGGGCTGAAATTCGGCATCTGGATCGAGCCGGAGATGGTCAACCCCAAGAGCGAACTGGCCGAGAAACATCCTGACTGGATCGTCAGGTCGGGCGACCGCGAAATGCCCCGGATGCGCAACCAGTGGCTGCTGGACCTGACCAACCCCAAGGTGCAGGACTTCGTATTCTCGGTATTCGACAACACGATGAAGCTCTCGCCCAACATCGACTACATCAAATGGGACGCCAACCGCCATGCGGAGAACGCCGGATCGGAATTCCTGCCCAAAGACAGGCAGTCGCACTTCTGGATCGACTATGTGCAGGGATTCTACAAGGTCATGGAGCGCATCCGCGCCAAATATCCCGACGTGCTGATCCAAGCCTGCGCTTCGGGCGGCGGCCGCGTGGAGTACGGCGCCATGAAGTATTTCAACGAGGTGTGGACCAGCGACAACACCGAAGCGCTTTCGCGCGCCCGCATCCAGTACGGCACCAGCCTGTTCTATCCGGCGACGGTCATGGGTTCGCACGTCTCGGCCACGCCCAACCACCAGACCAGCAACATCACGCCGATCAAATTCCGCTTCGACATGGCCTGTGCGGGCCGTCTGGGCATGGAGTTGCAGCCCAAGCAGATGAACGCCGAGGAGAAGGCCTTCGCGCGCAAAGCCATCGAGAGCTACAAGGGATACCGCGACATCGTCATGGAAGGCGACCTCTACCGCATCGGCACGCCTTACGACGATACGGGCTACTACGGGGTGATGTACGTGTCGAAAGACAAGAAAAAGGCCGTGCTGTTCACCTACTGCACCCTCTACCAGAGCCGCACGCTGGTTCCGAAGTTCCGGCTTTACGGACTCGACGCGCAGACCCGCTACAGGATCAGAGAGCAGAACGTCGACAAGAAACGGTTCTGGTTCGACGGCGGCACCTTCACCGGCGAATACCTCAACCATGCGGGCATCAATCCCAATCTGAACAAAATTTACGACAGCGCCGTATTCGTGCTCGAAGCTGAATAGCACTTCTCCGAAAGGGAGAAGCGCCTGCTCCGGAAAGCCTGCGGCCCTGTTATGGCCGCAGGCTTTTTCGTCGCCCGGCAAAGGGCCGGAGAAGCGGACGGCACAAGCGGGAAAAGACGGCGGGGACGGGACCGGACGGCGGGAACGGGATCGGACGGCAGAAGCGGAAGCGGATGGCAGAAGCGAAAGCGGATGGTGGGGACAAAAACAGACACGGAAACGGGACCGAACAGCAGAAGCAGAAACAGAAACAAACAGCAGAAGCAGGAACAGACGGCAAGAACAGCAACAAACGCACAAGCCGAACCGGAAAGGGACGGCAGAAACGAACGGCAGGAGAGGGAACGGGCGGCAGAAGAGGGAACGGGCGGCAGAAGAGGGCGGAGAAAACACCCCTTCTGCGGCCGCCGGCGTACGATTCCGTAAAAATGGTATGACGAACCGTAATCGGGGTAGCCGGCAATAACGTGAAATCGGATATCTTTGCAATGTGGAATTACGGGCGGACCGGAAAAAGCGGTGCGGACCCGAAAAAACGGCATACGCTATGACGAAGGAACAGAAGGAGCAGACGATCGGACTGCTGTTCGCCGAGAAGTGTTCGTGCGTCGTCCGCAACGGGGACGAGGTGCGGATTTTCCGCGAACGGGGCGTGAAGGACCTCTACAGGCTGCTGCGCGAGGAGCCGCAGCTGCTCGACGGGGCTTTCGTGGCCGACAAGGTGGTCGGCAAAGGCGCGGCGGCGCTGATGATTCTGGGCGGCGTGGAGGAGCTTTTCGCCGACGTGGTGAGCCGTGCGGCCCTCGACCTGCTCGCCGCCGCGGGAAAAGCGGTCGCCTACACGGTCGCCGTGCCCCATATCATCAACCGTGCGGGCGACGGGATATGTCCCGTGGAGCAGCTCTGCGCCGAGGCGCAAACGGCCGAGGAGTGTCTGCCGCTGATCGAAGGATTCATCCGCAAAATGCAGGAGCGAAACGAATAGATAGGGTTCGCTACTGCCCGGCACGGGGATTTTCCGCTGGCGCAGCGACGGGATCGACGCCGGAAGCCGATGCCCCGGACGACGCTCTTCGGGAGTGTGAACCTCGATTTTTAAAAACCGCACGAAAAGCACTGTTTTTGAATATGAACAAACAAAAGACAAAATGGAAACAACGGCTGTAAAACTCTATTCGCTCGATTACCGCGATGCGAAAACCTACCTCGCAGCGGCGCTCTTCGTCGCAGGCAACATCGTCCTGCCCCAAATCTGTCATTTGGTGCCGCAGGGCGGCCTGCGGTGGCTGCCGATCTACTTCTTCACGCTCGTCGGAGCCTACAAATACGGCTGGCGCGTGGGCCTGCTGACCGCCGTGCTGTCGCCGCTGGTCAACTCCGCGCTGTTCGGAATGCCCGCCGCCGCGGCATTGCCGGCAATTCTGCTCAAGTCCGTACTGCTGGCCGCAGCCGCCGGATTCGCCGCACGGCGGTTCGGGCGCGCTACGCTGCCGCTGCTGGCGGGCGTGGTGCTCTTCTACCAGACGGCGGGTGCGCTGGGCGAATGGGCCTTTACGGGTTCGGCGGCGGCCGCCGTGCAGGATTTCCGCATCGGGATTCCCGGCATGCTCGCGCAGGCGGCGGGCGGTTACCTGACTATCAACTATCTGTTACGCAAATAAATTCAAACGACATGATCAATAGAATGTATGTGATCACACTGCTGTCGGTCCTGCCTTTCACGGCATGCGGATCGGCTCAGGGCGGCGAAAAGGCCGAAGCCCCCGAAGTATACTTCATCCGCGAGATTACGCCGCAGAACATGGTGCGCATCTACGAAGCACTGGAACGTCCCGCGACGGGTAAGGTCGCCGTCAAGCTCTCGACGGGCGAACCGGGCGGGCACAATTACCTCAAGCCGGAGCTGATAAAGGATATCGTGACCAAAGTCGGCGGCACGATCGTCGAGTGCAACACCGCCTACGGCGGCGGACGCGCACGCACGCAGGATCACCTGAAGGCCGCCGCCGACCACGGTTTCACAGCCATCGCCCCGGTGGACATCATGGACGCCGACGGAGAGGTGAGCCTGCCGGTGAAAGGAGGAAAACACCTGAAAGAGAACTTCGTCGGCTCGCACTACCCCCGCTACGACTTCACGGTGGTGCTGTCGCACTTCAAGGGGCATGCGATGGGCGGCTTCGGCGGTGCGGTCAAGAACATCTCGATCGGCATCGCGTCGTCGGCCGGGAAAGCGTGGATACACTCGGCGGGCAAGACCAAAAACGCCGCCGAAATGTGGAGCGACCTCCCGGCGCAGGACGATTTTCTGGAGTCGATGGCCGAGTCGGCCAAGTCGATCGCCGACCACTGCGGCGACAAGATTCTCTACATCAGCGTGATGAACAACCTCTCGGTGGACTGCGACTGCGACGCGCATCCCGAAGAGCCGAAGATGGGCGACATCGGCATCCTCGCCTCGCTCGATCCCGTAGCGCTGGACAAGGCGTGCGTCGACATGGTGTACGCATCGCCCGATCCGGGGAAATCGCACCTGATCGAGCGCATGGAGTCGCGCCACGGCATTCACACGCTCGAACACGCCGAAGCCATAGGGCTGGGTTCGCAGCAGTACCGACTCGTGGAACTGAAATAGCATGGAGTACAGGACACTGGGCCGCACGGGACTGCGCGTCAGCGCCGTGGCGCTGGGCTGCGAGGGATTTATGAACCGGCCGGAGGAAGAGGTGCGGGCAGACTTCGACTTCGCAATCGAAAACGGGATCAACTTCCTCGACCTCTACGCTTCGAACCCCGAACTGCGCAGCAGCATCGGCGCGGCACTGGCCGGGCGGCGCGAAGGGTTCGTCATACAGGGGCACCTCTGCTCGGTGTGGGAAGAGGGGCAGTATCTCCGCACGCGCGATCCGGAGAAGGCGCAGGCCGCATTCGACGACCTGCTCGCGCGGCTGGGGACGGATTACGTCGATATAGGCATGATCCACTACGTCGATGCCGAGGACGACCTGCGGAAGGTATTGGACGGGCCGATCCTGCAACTGGCATTGCGGCTCCGGTCGGAGGGGCGCCTGCGCCATATCGGCATCAGCAGCCACAACCCCGCCGTGGCGCG
>OLQM01003816.1_pt1 | contig 12505 bp, 13 predicted proteins | sample 1673161 | NCBI WGS metagenome assembly OLQM01 (sample SAMEA3136761, study PRJEB25190) | human gut metagenome | reverse complement strand
ACCTAGGACCCCATGATTAACAGTCATGTGCTCTAACCAACTGAGCTATTCAGGCTTTTTCGAAAACCCGGGTTTACCCCTGTTTTCGGAGTGCAAATATATAGCATTTTTTTATTCCTGCAAAATTTGTCCCGTTTTTTTTGCAAAAACCTCGTATCTTTACGAAGAATTAATCGTATTACGAGATGTTTCGAAAAACCTACCAACTGACTTTTGTGCTGATTTTGAACGCTTTGTCGTGCCTGGCCCAATCCGGGCTGGTATTCGACCGGCCCGCGTGGGATTTCGGCACCATCCGCGAAACCGACGGCCCGGTTACGCATCGTTTCGTCTGCCGCAACGAAGGGGAACACCCCGAAGTGATCCTCCAGGTCACTACGACCTGCGGTTGCACCACACCCCGATATACGCGTAAACCGATTCTCCCGGGCGAGGAGGCTGAAATCACGGTAACTTACGATCCTGCCAACCGCCCCGGCAACTTTTCGCGGAAATTGGCCGTCTTTACGGCCGACCGCCGCATCGCCGCCAAACTGCGCATTACGGGTTCCGTCATCGGTCGTCCGAAGACCCCCGAAGAGCTCTATCCCATCGACTGCGGCGACGGACTGCGACTCGAAGACAATTTTCACGCTTTCACCTATATTTATAACGGCCGAACTTCGGTCGCTACCATCGGATATGCCAACCTTTCGGACAAACCCCTGACTTTGGAGCTGCGTCCCGAAGAGGCGAGCGGACTTCTTCAGGCGGACTATCCCCGCCGGATCGCTCCGAACGAACGAGGAGTCCTTACCTTCAGCTACGACCTGCCGGCGGACAATCCCCGTTACGGCACGTTGAAAGAGTTGCTCACGGTTTGTATCGACGGTCGTCCTACACGGACCGACATCTTTCTGCACGGCTTTGCCGTGGACGATCCCCGCCGGGTGGAACAAGAAAACGCCCCAAAGTGGCAAGTGAACAAAAATATTATTAATTTTGGCCCCGTGAAACGGACAGGAGCTCCGGCAGAGCGATCTCTGACACTTGGTAATTACGGCAAATCGACCCTGATAATCCGGGCCGTAGAAACTCCGAAAGGTGTCGGATGTTCGCTTCGCGGCGGAGAGCGGATCGAACCCGGCCAGGCGTGCGAAATCGTGGTGACATTCGATGCGTCGCGGCGGGATTACGGTCTTTGGTCGGAGCGATTGATACTTATCGCCAACGACCCCGCGCGTCCGATGCAGAGCATCCGCCTGATGGCCGCTGTCGAAGAGTAAGGTACGAAGAGACCCGGCCGAAACAGGAGGCCGGACGGAAAAAGACGGGAACTCCGACATTTTCCGGCAGACAGGCGCGGTACCGACCTGTACGGACGGAGCCGAGCGGAGAGAACGGAAACAAATAGAACCTTTTATAAAAAAGTAATGTACACAATCCTTGAAAAAAGAGTGCTCGCGGAGAACATTTATTTGATGCGCATTCATGCGCCCCGCGTAGCACGAGCGGCAAAACCCGGACAGTTCATCATCGTTCGCATCGACGAATTCGGCGAACGAGTACCCCTGACCATCTCCGATTACGACGCCGAGCAAGGCTCGGTAACGATCGTCACGCAGGCTATCGGAGCCTCGACCCGCAAGCTCTGCGCCCTGGAGCAGGGCGATGCGCTGGCCGATTTCGTCGGTCCGCTGGGGCACCCCTCGGAGTTCATTCACGAAGATCTCGACACCCTGCGCAAGAAACGCTTCCTGTTTGTAGCGGGCGGCGTGGGTACGGCTCCGGTCTATCCGCAGGTAAAATGGCTTCACGAACACGGGGTGAAAGCGGATGTCATCATCGGTGCCAAGACCAAGTCGATGCTGATCTATACCGAGGAGATGGCCCGTGTAGCGGACAATCTCTACATCGCTACCGACGACGGCAGCGAAGGCTTCAAAGGTATGGTAACGGCCCTGATCAAAGACCTGATCGACAACCGGGGCAAGCAGTACGACGTCTGCGTGGCCATCGGTCCGATGATTATGATGAAGTTCGTGACGCTCACGACCAAGGAGTACTCCCTGCCGACGGTCGTATCGCTCAATACGCTGATGGTCGATGGTACGGGCATGTGCGGCGCCTGCCGCGTCACGGTGGGCGGCAAGACCGTCTTCACCTGTGTCGATGGCCCCGAATTCGACGGGTTCCAGGTCGATTTCGACGAAGCGATGCGCCGTCAGGGTATGTACCGCACGCAGGAAGAGCGTGCCCGCGCCATCGAGCAGGAGCGCGAGAACGGTCACAAATGCCGTGTCGGGCTCGACAAATAACTACCGATCCACACACAACCGGACGTTTCCGGCAGACGAGTATGGAGCGATGCTCTGCGTCCGAATGCCGAAGGCGTCCACAGAACAATGAAAGCAAACAACTATGGCAAATAAAATTCCGCGCGTTCCCGTGCGCGAACAAGATCCGAAAGTCCGGGCCACCAACTTCGAGGAGGTGTGCTACGGTTATAATGTCGAGGAAGCCACGCTCGAAGCGTCCCGCTGCCTGAATTGCAAGAATCCCCGCTGCGTGGCGGCGTGTCCGGTGAATATCCGTATTCCGGATTTCATCCATCAGGTCGTGGAGGGTAATTTCGCTGCGGCTGCCGCCGTTATCTCCGAGGACAGCTCGCTGCCGAGCGTTTGCGGCCGCGTCTGCCCGCAGGAGAGCCAGTGCGAAGGCTCCTGCGTTTTGGGAGTCAAGGGCGAGCCGGTGGCTATCGGCAAGCTGGAGCGCTTCGTCGGCGACTGGAAAATCGAGAATGCCGACAAGATGCCCGCTCCCGACATCAAGCGCAACGGACACAAGGTAGCGGTCATCGGCAGCGGTCCTTCGGGACTGGCCTGCGCGAGCGACCTGGCCCGCATGGGGTATGAAGTGAAGATTTTCGAAGCGCTGCACAAGGTCGGCGGCGTATTGGTGTACGGTATTCCCGAATTCCGTCTTCCCAAGGAGAAGATCGTAGCCAGGGAGGTCGAGGCCGTGAAGAAGCTGGGTGTAGAGATCGAAACCGACGTGATCGTCGGCCGCACCGTGACCATCGACGAACTGATGAACGAAGAGGGTTACGAGGCCGTCTTCATCGGTTCGGGTGCCGGCCTGCCCCGTTTCATGGGCATCCCGGGCGAAAACCTGAACGGCGTGGTTTCGGCCAACGAGTTCCTCACGCGTACCAACCTGATGAAGGCTTACGATACGCATTACGATACACCGATCTATGTCGGTCAGCGCGTAGTGGTGGTCGGCGGCGGTAACGTGGCGATGGATGCCGTACGTACGGCTAAGCGCCTGGGGGCCGAAGCGACCATCGTATATCGCCGCAGCGAGAAGGAGCTGCCCGCCCGCGTGGAGGAGGTCCACCACGCCAAGGAGGAGGGGATCGAATTCCGCATGCTGACCAATCCGACTTCGATCATCGGCGACGAGAAGGGCTGGGTCGTAGGTATCAGTTGCGTCGAGATGGAGTTGGGCGAGCCCGACGAAAGCGGACGCCGCTCTCCGATCGAAAAGGCCGGTTCGGATTTCGAAATTCCGTGCGACGTGGTGATTATGGCGCTCGGCACTTCGCCGAACCCGCTGCTCAAGATGACCACCGAAGGGTTGGAAACCAACCGCAAGGGGTGTCTGGTGGCCGATGAAAAGGGTGCGACTACCCGTGAAGGGATCTTCGCCGGCGGCGATGCCGTAACCGGAGCCGCGACGGTCATCCTGGCCATGGGCGCCGGCCGTAAAGCCGCCAAGTCCATCGACGAATACATCCGTCAAAAAAAGCATTAAACGCTTGCAAGATATGAGGAAATTTTGTTTCGCCGCATTCGCTGCTGTGCTCATCGGGACGACGGCTTGTACACCCAAAGCTCCGGAGCAATTCACGGGTAAGATCGTCGATGGAACGATGAATACCGTCACGGTAGAGTCCCCGGCCGACGGAAGAAGGGTGACTTTCACCACGGAGGATGCCGATATGCAGGAGGCTTACGGCCTGCTGCTGGGCAATACGGCGACCGTTACCTACCGGGGGAAGCTCGGCGAGACGACTCCGGCTTTGAAGGTGGTGACCGATCCCGCCTATGTTACGGCCATCGGCCGCTGGGTGGAGCCCAATCCGATCGACCCCGAGCAGGAACAAGGCATTGAAATTCGAGTAAACGGCGTCGCCGCTTCGATCAATATGCTGACTCTGCGCTACGAAGCTTGGGAATTGGCGCCCGAAGGAGATCGAATTATCTTGAGCGGCGTATCGGAAGGAAGCGGCGGGCCGTATCCTTTCGAGCAAACGGCTGAAATTATCGAGATGGACGGCAAGCCGGCCCTCAAGATCGATGCGGTCGTTCTGACCAAAAAAGATCTGATCTAAATTGGATGCCGTTTCATATACGGCTTGGTTCGATAAAAAACTCACGCTTGAAAAGCGTGAGTTTTTTTATCGGGTGCCGGAAATCGGGATTCGGAACCAAACAACGGAACTTCGTCGGGAAGGAGTGCGGAAACAGGTAAAAAATGGGAGCAAAGGGAATCGACGAAACGATAAGCCGAAATTACTCCGTTTTACCGACCAACCGCTCGACCCGGTCGAGGATCATCTGCGGTTCTATGCTCCAGATACAGCGGTAATCGCCATATTTACAGGGTTTCTTTCCATATACGGAGCAAGGTCGGCAAGCGAAATCGGTCTGCAAGACACCTTCCTGTCCGAACCCGTAACCCAGAAAGCCGAGCCCGGGATGGGTCGCTCCCCACACCGACACGGTGGGCGTAGCCATGAGCGAAGCCAGATGCATCACCAGCGAATCCATCGACACCACGCAATCCAGGTTGGAAATGAGGTTCATCTCATCCCCCAGCTTTATCTTGCCATACAATGCCGTGACGTTCGGATAGAGCGCCTCCATGCGGCGGGCGAATTCGGCTTCCTCTCCGCCGCCGCTGTGGACGAAAACCCGGTCGAAACGCCCGCTCAACAGACGGACGGCTTCGGCGCTCAACTTTTCGGGATAAGTCTTGCCCGGCTGGGCGGAGAACGGCGCGAAACCGATCCATATACCCTGTTTTTCTCCCATGGGATTGGGTCGGGGGCGTTTCTCGGCCGGCCGGGGATCGGGAAAGTCGAATCCCAAGCGACGGAAGACGTCGCAATAACGGATGACGGTGTGTTTCAAAGGTTTCACACCTTCCGAACCGCGTCCCAGCCGCATGTATTTTTCGATCCGCCCCTTGTGAATTACCGAAACGGGAATCCCCCGCAGGTGGAGTGCCGCACGCACCATCTTCGAACGCAGTACATTGTGCATGTCGGCCACCGCGTCGATCTTCAACTCGGCCGCTTCGCGGGCGAACCGAATGGCGCCCCGGATACCCCGGTGCGTGCGGCGGGTTTCGATATCCAAAAAATCGACATCCACCCCTTCGAAAAAGGGATGGAACAGCGATTTGGTCGCAACGGTCACCTTCACCTCGGGATACGCCTCCTTCAGGGCGCGGAGCGCATGGGGCAACATCGCCACATCGCCCATCGCCGAAGTACGGATCACGAGCAGGTGCCGGGGCAGCTTTTTATTTTTTCGCGGCATAAAGCACGGGATTGAGCGCCGGATCGTTATACATCTTCATCTGTTTGTAGGTCTTCATGTATTTACGTCCGGCTTCAATATCCTCGATCAACTCCTCGATCGCAGTCGAAAGATCAACCTGCTGCGACAGCAGCACATCGAGTTTTTGCTGGCAGGCAGCGCGATGCGCCTCGTCCACATCCTTGCGGAGCACCTCCTGACGCATGTGGTAAATCTTCAGGGCCAGGATCGAGAGGCGGTCGATGGCCCAGGCCGGGGTTTCGGTATTGATACGCGCCCCCGGCTGCACGTCTATATTCTTATACTTATCGAGCAGGTAGGAGTCGATGTACTCCACCATGTCGGTGCGAACCTGGTTCGACTTGTCGATGCGGCGTTTGATCTTCAGCGCCTCGACCGGATCGATCCGGGGATCACGGATAATGTCTTCCAGGTGCCACTGCACCGTATCCACCCAGTTCTTCATATAGAGCAGGTGGTCGATCGTTCCCTCCGCATAGGGATTCGAAAGCTGATGATCCACGTCGTCGTAACGATGGTAATCGTCGATCGCCTGGGCGAATATTTTATTCGCATTTTGAGTAAACATAGTCTATCCTTTTTATTTTGTAATTATCCGAGGAAACGATTATCTTTGCAGAAGATAGGATATATCCAAAGCCGGTTCGAACAAGTTCGGCTTGCCGATCGGCTTTCACTGTCTTTGCATACAAAGATCAAACAAAGGTAATGAATTTTTATCACAAAGCAATATCCCTGGCGGGTTTTGTATTACTGACCGTCCTCCCTGCGCAGGCTCAAGTGCGGCAAACGCGGGAAGAATACATAAACAAGTACAAAAAAATAGCCGTCGCCCACATGGAACGCTACGGGATTCCCGCCAGCATTACCATGGCCCAGGGCATCCTGGAATCCGATTGCGGCAACAGTTGGCTGTCACAGGCTTCGAACAACCATTTCGGAATCAAGTGCAAGCGTAACTGGACGGGCGACGTGGTCTATTACGACGACGATGAAAAGGGCGAATGTTTCCGCAGCTATCCTTCGGTCGAGGCGTCCTATCAGGATCATGCCGAATTTCTCGACAGCCAGCCGCGCTACGACTCGCTCTTTTCCTATGCTCCCAACGATTATAAAAGCTGGGCCCGGGGGCTGAAGGCCGCCGGTTACGCTACGGCTCCGGACTATGCGCAGCGACTCATCCGCATCATCGAAGAGAGTAAACTCTACCTGCTCGACCGCGAGGACGGACTTACCATTTACGGAGCGCAAACCGGACACCTCACCGACGACTGGTTCTCGGGCCAAAGCAACGTCGATCAAGCCGCAGCGATCGCTTCGGGGGCAGTCGATCCCGACGACTACCGCGTGACGGTCAATGCCCATAAGGGTTACAACGTCTATCGTACCAACGGCGTGAACTACATCCTGGCTCACGACGGAGATACCTTCGAGAAAATTTCCCGCGACTTCCGCATTTCGGCCCGCAACCTGCGTAAATTCAACGATGTAAGCAAAAATGCCCAGCCCGTTGCCAACGAAGTGATCTACATCGGCCGCAAGAAGAAGCGCTGGGACGGCAACGTTCTGCTGCACACCGTGCGCGAGGGCGAAACCCTCTGGTCGCTCGGACAGTCCTACGGCATCCGCACCAAATCGCTGGCACGTCTGAACAAACTCAAGGAAGGCGATGCGCTGACTCCCGGTACAACGATCAAGATACGATAATCAATCCTTCGATATAGCATGGAAAGCATACCCCTGCGAAAGAAAATCCTCGAAACCATCGTAAGCAAATCGACGCTCAAACAGAAGGTTTTCGACAACACGTTCGCCACATTCAACGACCTGAAAGAAACCCTGCTGGAGATGGCTTCCGAAATGGACGACCAGTTGGACGGACTCCTCGACCGGCGCGTGCGGCTCGAATACCGTGACCGGGGCAAGTTCGAAGCCCAGATACAGGTGGCCAACGACCTGCTGATCTTCCAGATGCACACCGACGTCTTCGAGTTCGAGCCGAACCACGTCATCTGGCAGAATCCCTACGTGCAGACGGACCGGGACAACTCCTACTGCGGCGTGATCAACATCTACAACTTCCTTTCGGACTCGTTCAAGTTCAACCGCAATGCCGACGAAGGCTATCTCATCGGCCGCATTTTCATCAACCGTGAAAAGTGCTACTTCGTCGAAGGGAAACAGCAGACCTCGATGCGCCCCATGCAGTTTGGCAAAGCGGAGATCGATTCCGAGGCGCTGGTCCGCATTCTCGAATCGGCGATCTATTATGCCCTCAATTTCGACCTGCTGCTGCCCTCCTACGACGACAACAAGCGCGTGACGGTCGATCAGTTCAATACCAAACTCGATAATTCGAAATTCGTAACCGGCAAGCGCCTGGGATACGATTTCGATGTGGACGACATTTAGAATCAGAAACAGATATAGAGAACCATGCTGAAAAAATTACTCCTGCTGATCCTTCTCGGCACTGCTTTCACCGCACAAGCGGAAGCCGCCGCTCCCTCCACTTACCGCGACATCGCCCGGCTCCGTGCGATGAACCAGCGGGCGCAGGGCATCCGTCCCGCAGCCGACGGAAAATCCTATACGACTCTTCGCGGCAACGCCATCGAGCGTCACAGCTACACGAAGGACGCTCCCGGCGAGCTGCTGTTCGAATGGAAGAACGACAAAGAAAACCGCGATATCGCCGACTATCAGTTTTCACCCGACGGAAAACTGCTGCTGCTCTCGATCGGCTCCGAACCGATCTACCGGCACTCCTATACCACCGATTACTACCTGAAAGACGCCGACGGCCTGCGCCCCATTCTGACCGATCTGTCCGACACGCGCGACGCTTCGTTCTCGCCCGACGGACGGACGATCGCCTTCTCGAGCGGCAACAACCTCTACCTCTACGACATCGTCGGGGATTCCGTGCGTCCGATCACGACAGACGGTGCATGGAACCGGATTATCAACGGTACGACCGACTGGGTATATGAAGAGGAGTGCGCCTTCACGAAGGCTTACGCTTTTTCGCCCGACGGACAGAAGATCGCCTACCTGCGTTTCGACGAATCCCGCGTACCCGTTTTCGAGATGATGCGTTACGACGGCAAGCTCTATAACGAAGCCTATTCGTTCAAATACCCCAAAGCGGGCGACGCCAATTCGGTGGTCGATCTCTACGTTTACGACCTTAAAACGGGCGAAACGGAGCGTGTCGATGTCGGTCCCGACCGGGGACAGTACATCCTTCAACCGGAATGGACGCCCGACGGACGGCTCTGTTTCCAGCGGATGAACCGTCGTCAGAACCATTTCGAAGCGGTACTGTGCAATCCGGATGGCACGCAGCAGGTGATCTATGACGAACGCTCGCCCAAATACGTCGATCACCTCAACAAGACTTTTTATTTCCTGGAAGACGGACGCCGTTTCATCGTTCGGGAGGAGACCTCGACGGGTTATATGCACCTCTACCTGTACGGCATCGGCCAAGGTGTGCTTCACCCCATTACGCAGGGTGAGTGGGAAGTTACCGATTTCGTCGGACTGCGCAGCGACAAGGTTTACTACATCTCGACCGAAAGTTCGCCCCTGAAACGCGACCTCTACCGAATCGGACTCGACGGCAAGCACAAGGAGCGCCTCACTCCCGGCGACGGTTACTATTCGATCTATCCCAGCGCCGACCTGTCCTACTACATCTGCGAAGGCGGCGGCAGCTCCGCCCCCGGCCGTACCGACGTTTTCAACGCCGCCGGCAAACGGGTGCGCACGCTCTATGACAACGCACCGCTGAAGGAAGCGCTCGCGGAGGCGGGGCTTCCCGTCCGGGAGTTCTTCACCTTCACCACCGAGCGGGGCGACGAGCTGAACGGTTACATGCTCAAGCCGCTCGACTTCGACCCGGCAAAATGCTACCCCGTGCTGCTGACCCAGTATTCCGGTCCGGGATCGCAGCAGGTTGCCGAAGTGTGGGGTCCCGACTGGGAGGACGCGCTCGTCACGCATGGCTATATCGTCGTGTGCGTCGATCCCCGAGGCACCGGATACCGGGGCGAAGAGTTCAAGAAACTCACTTACGGCGACCTCGGCCGGCTGGAGGTCGAAGACCAGATTTCGACCGCCCGCTACATGGCCCGTCAGAGCTGGGTCGATCCAGCGCGAATCGGCATCTACGGCTGGTCGTACGGAGGTTTCATGGCCCTAGGATGCGCTTTCAGGGGCGAAGGCCTTTTCAAAATGGCGATCGCCGTAGCTCCCGTCACTTCGTGGCGCTACTACGATTCGATCTATACGGAAAATTTCAACGGTCTTCCCGAAGACCATCCGAAGGGATACGACGACAATTCGCCCGTCAATCTCGCGCACCTGTTCCGCGACGACAGCACGCGTCTGCTGATCGTTCATGGTACGGCGGACGACAACGTCCATTTCCAGAACACGATGGAGATGGTCCGTGCATTGAACAAGCTCGGGAAGCAGTACGACATGATGGTCTATCCCGACCAGAACCATTCGATGATGCCCGACGATATGATACACGTCCGCGAGAAAATGCTCCGTTATACGTTGGAAAATTTGTAACCGGCAAAATACCGTGAAAAATCTGCTGCTGCATCCCACACCGATCGGAACGGTCGGAATCGTCGAGAACGGCCGGGCCATCACCGACATTCTCTTCGAAGAACAACTCCCCGGGGATGCCGTCCAACATACGACCCCCTTGCTCGAACAGGCAGCGAAACAGTTGGACGAATATTTCACCGGAAAGCGCACCTCCTTCGATCTGCCGCTCGAACCGGAGGGAACCCCTTATCGGAAGAAAGTTTGGCAGGTCCTCACGGAAATTCCTTATGGACAAACCATGACTTACGGCGAAATCGCCCGTCGGACAGGTAATCCGCAGGCTTCGCGGGCCGTAGGCGGTGCCAACCATCACAATCCGATTCCGATCGTCATTCCCTGCCATCGGGTCATCGGTGCGGGCGGCAAGCTGACCGGTTACGCCGGCGGTCTGCCGCGCAAAGAGTTCCTGCTCGCCCTCGAAAGGAACAGGCTGCCGAAATAAAAAACGAAGGCCGGAGTGAAAACTCCGGCCTTTTTCGCAGGCTCTGCTCCGCATCACGCAGGCTTGAACATATCTTTGCCTACGCCGCAAAGCGGGCAGCTCCAATCGTCGGGCAGATCTTCGAAAGCGGTGCCGGGAGCGATGCCGCTGTCCGGATCACCGACCGCAGGGTCATAGATGTAGTCACAAACTGTGCAACGATACTTTTTCATAGTCCGAAAATATTTAGATTAAGTGAAACTGTATTTTTACAAATATAATACCTCTTCCGGGATTCCTCGTGTTTTTCCCCGAAAATTTACGATAATTCTGTATATACCGGATAAAATCGCTCCGTAGGCATCGAAGCCGGGTACTACGCCGCAGCTGTCGGGCCGAACAATCCTCCGCAGGAGGCAAGACAGCTCCGAAAGGAAGACGACAAAAAACGCCGCCGCAATCTATGTGCGACGGCGTAATATTCGTTCTTTCCACCCGGGCAGAAGAAGCCCGGTTCGAACGGAAGTCTTTATTTGATGCGCTCGTAATATTCGCGGGTACGCGTATCGACGCGGATCTTGTCGCCGGTATTGATGAACAGGGGAACCTTGATCGTCGCACCCGTATTCACCGTTGCGGGTTTGAGCGAGTTGGTCGAGGCGGTATCGCCTTTGATGCCCGGTTCGGTATAGGTCACTTCCATATCGACGATCGGGGGCAGCTCGGCGGAAAGAACGCTCTCCTTCTCGGTGTGGAACATCACCTCGACGATCTGACCGTCGGCCATCAGGTCGTAATTGTCGATCAGGTTCTTGTCGATGTTGATCTCCTCGAAAGTTTCCGTATGCATGAAGTGCGCACCCAGATCGTCTTCGTAGGTGAACTGATAGGGACGGCGCTCCACACGCACCGGCTCGATCTTCGCACCGGCGGAGAAGGTATTCTCCAGCACGCGGCCGTTTTCCAGGTTTTTGAGTTTGGTACGCACGAAAGCGGGGCCCTTGCCCGGTTTCACGTGCTGAAAATCTACGATCTGGAAGGTCTTGCCGTCCAATTCGATGCACATGCCGATCTTGATGTCTGCTGTAGTTGCCATAGGAATATTTTTATTTACGATTTTTCGCGGAGGCAAAGTTACGAAAAATCTGTCATGGCAGGAGTGGAGTATTATCACATTCCAATCCGGGATGAGGACAGCAGCGGAAACAGCTTTTTTGAACATGTGATGTCCTGCTATGGTGATGTAGACCGGTATATGCAGGACTGGTACCGGAATTTCGTTACGGATGAGTATTCTCTGAAGCAGTATGCACGTTTTCTGGATGTCCTGCTTCATGTAAAGAATGGAGCTGTTGTTTTTCACAGTGCCACAGGAGAAGACCGGACAGGAGTCGGAACAGCACTTTTGCTCTTTGCTTTGGGTGTACCTAAGGAAACGATACGAAGGGATTATATGCGGTCGAATTCATGTCTGGAAGATGAACTGAAATATATGTGCAGGCTTTACCGGGCAGACCGGCCGGAAAACAGCCGGAAGCTTGCAGATCTGAAAGCCTTCTATCAGGTGAAGGAGTCTTATATCAATACAGTTTTTGATGTCATCGAAAAAGAAAACGGAGGAATTGAAAGATTCCTTCGGAAAAAACTCTATCTGACACCAAAGGCATCCGAGGAGCTTAAGAAAAAATATCTGATCTGAGGATAAAAACATTTCTTATCATCCTGAAGGAATTTTGCAGGAAATTTTGATTGACAAAATTTTCGAAGTTGTTATAATGGTAAGAAAGCAAGGGTTTATTAGATTAAAGCGTTAACTGACGAAGTCGGTTTTTTATACATAAAAGTGTTG
>OLQM01003806.1_pt1 | contig 12529 bp, 10 predicted proteins | sample 1673161 | NCBI WGS metagenome assembly OLQM01 (sample SAMEA3136761, study PRJEB25190) | human gut metagenome | reverse complement strand
CCGTGCGGGCCCTTTTAATTTAAGAGAGCGCCGTAGGCGGTCTTTCCTATAAAGTGAAAAAGAGTCGCTCGCGACTCTTTCGCGCCCGAGCGGTATGCGAAGCATATACTTCATTTCCGCGAGGTGCGCATCCTCGCGGAGCGTTTTATGTGATAGGAATTTCCTATCACATAATGAACCGGTTATCAGCAACCGGCTTCGCCCTTTGCGATGAACAGCCCGGCTGTCCCCGCTCGCGCTTCTCTCCTTCGATCACGAGCCCGCGCTGGCGCGCTCTATCACCTGCTTCCGCAGGCTGCTCGTTCTCTAATGGCACGAGAAAAACAAATGCCGCTTTCAGCGTCGCTTGTTTTTCTTTCGTGCTCATTATATAGCACAATCGGCTTGAAAGGGAATACCGTAAACGGTATGACTTTCAAGCCGATCCAAATATGGTACTACAGTTCACTCGTAGCTTCCTGGGAGCAGATTTCGCGCTTGCGGGAAAATCTGCTCCCAGGAAACTACGAAGGGAGCGCCATTTCATGAGCAAAAGGAGCTGCGAAGCAGCGGAAAGCATCGAAGATGCGCTTTTGCGAATGAAATGGCGCGGTGAACTGTTAGAATATTACGCCTGGATTTCCCGCACCAGACAATATTGTTTCAGGGAAAAATGCTTTTCCACGACTCCATACACCTTAAACCCGAACTGCTGATAAAACGCAACGTTACGCGGGTTGTGCGTTTCCAGCGAAATCATCAGATCGTTGCGTTCCGCGTATGCAACTGCCTCTTCCACCAGCGTCGCCGCGATTCCGTGATGCTGCATTTCCGGATCAACCGCCAGATAAATGATATGCAGTCTCCGATCCTGATGCAGCTGATCCGTCCAGCTGGAATTCAGATAATCCCTGCCGAGCACGAAATTAAAAAATGTCTTCAGGCTGTGATCCTCCCGGATCAGATAGCCCTCCGTGCGCAGCGTCGCCTGCACCTCCGTAAAATAACGATGCAGCAGATGGTACGGCTCCGTTTCGTCCGAAACGACCAATATGCCGTTTAATTCCTTACTGTCTGCAAAAATTTCACACGTCTCATAAAATTCCGTCAGGTCGCATTGAAACAGCTCCGGCATCAGTCGTTTCCGCACCTCTTCATCCGGAATCAGCTCCACATACAACGGGTCCGCCGCAAACGAACGGCACAACAGCTCCTCAAGCTTCGACAAATCCTCTTCCTGTACTCGATACAGTTTTTCACTGTCCATAAAATTCCACTCCGGCTTCTCTCAAAAGCCGCTCCATCCTTTCCGTCTGCACGCACAGCGTATCGATTTCTTTCCGGTATAAATCGCTCTGGCGCTCATATGCAGCCTCCAGCTGTGCAATTTCTTCCGTAAAATCACTGCAGTCCGTCTTTTCTTTTTCCAGAAGTCCGGTCACAACCGGGAAAAAGTTTTCAAACCCGATAATTCTTCCGGTTCCCCATTTCAGCCGATCTGCGCTCTGATCCAATGCATACGATGTAAAATGTCGATAAACCTCTTCTTCAAACAAAAATGCGTACCGGTTGCTGTCGATCTCATACAGCTTGCGCAGTGCCGCCGAGAGCCTTCCCTCTTTCAGATTGCGCACCGCACCTTCCAGAAGCTGCAAACGATCCTGCAAAATTCCATGCGGAAACAACACGTTTCCATACCAGTCGATCCGGACATAGGCGTCCTGCTCCTGCTGAAAAACCTGTAAAAGCGATCGTTCCAGCTTCCGGGTGTCTGCCGCAGGTACTTCTGCAGCAGTGTTCGTTCCCTGCACACATGTGATAAAATCTCCGTTCACCGCCCCGGCATCGCCAGTCTCCGCTACGCACAGTCCAGATGCATTTTCCACACCAGCCGCCGATGCGTCAGCGTGCCTCGCGTTCCGGTTCGTTTTCTCTACCTTTGCATACAGCTGTTGCGCCGTCGCCGTTGCCTGCTCCAACACCCGCAGCAACCGTTGTCCGTCCGCGCCGGTCTTTTCACACCATTCACTGTCCAGCCGCTCCCTTGCTTTTCGGAATACTCTGGAAAAATCCAGCGGAACAACAACCGTACGGTCAATCGCCATCAGCAAAAGTCCAAACAGCTCATGGTGCATCCGATAAACATCCTCATCGTAAAAGCCGTCGTTGTCGAACTGTGAATGATAGTTCGTTTCCATAAAGCTTCCGCCCGTAAAATCATTTACCATCGACGGGATTCCGGCAATCGCAATGGAAAAATCGTCCGACCAGGTTTCAATCGGCGCGGTAATCCTCGTTTCCTCCGGATATGCGCCGGTCAGGCTCGGCAGCTCTTCCAGAAATTCTTCCAGAAAAGTAACGTATTCGAACGTGCTCCGAATCCTCGCCCGCGTCCCGTGTGCCAGCGCAGGGAGCTCAAAATTCAGGTCGGCAATCACGCTTCCCCGCCACTCCGGATGCACCGTAAATACCTGTTCATACGCGCCCGTCGACCAGTCGAACTGCGAATCCGCCACGCCCCATTCCTCGGACGCCATGCAGCAGAACATCAGCGTATTTTCGGGCTGATATCCAATTTCCAGCAGCGTTTTTCCCATCGAAAGCATCATCGAAATCGCGGTGTTATCATCCTGAAAACCGTCAAAATAGGAATCGTAATGTGCGGAAAGCATAATTCTGCGCTCCGGGTGCGTTTTTCCGGGAATCTCCCCGACGATGTTATAGGTCGTCTGCGCCGGGATCACCTTTGTCGAAGCGTCAAACAGCACCTTTACCTCACTGCGGCCCTGCAGCATTTTTTTCAATTGATCTGCATCGTGCCGGGCAATCGAAAATGCCGGTGCATTCGACGGTCCCGCGATATCCTGTGCGTTCAGTGCGCGTTCGTCTACCTCTCCGTAGCCGCCCGTCTGTGCGGCAATGACAGCTGCCGCGCCTTTTAAATGCGCCTGATAAACCGGATAATTGATCCACCACTCATCCCGCTGGTTGATATCCACTAATACGAGCTTTCCGGTCACATCCATTCCTTCATAATCCTGCAGAGTTCCTCTGCCTGCATACACAACCGAATAGCACTCCGGTCCGTCCGTCACAAAATTCGTCTGATACGCGCCAAGCTGTATCGTTTCCTCTTCGCCTTTTTCGTTTAAAAAAGTCATTTTCGCGCGTTCAAATTCCCACGCATCTACTGTAATCGCATCCTTATGGATAATCGGAAAACCGATTGTGTGCATCTCCTGCTCCAGCATTTCCCCGGTTGCAAGCTCTGCCTTCGACCCCGCCGTCCGATAGCCGAGTTCTTCGTTGGTGCGGTGTTTTTCCATCCGTTTCGCCAGATGATAGGAATAGGAAATATCCAACTGCTGTCTGTATTTCTCCTGCATGTCCATCGTATACCACTCCTGTCTGTCATCGCTTTTATGCCTGATCCGGTATCATAGGAGACAAAAGACCTTTTTGATCCCGACATCATTTCAGTCCCAGTATATCATTCTTGTAGCAAAAGACAAGAAGGTTTCCGCTGCATAGAGGGCAAAGATTGAAAAATAAAATTTTTCAATCGTGAGATTTGTGTCTGTACTCACTTGACACAAACTCGACATGCGCAAAAAACGTGCGCAGAAAGGAGGAGAAATATGCCGCGCAGAGGCGACCAGTTGTGGCTTTGCGCGGCATATTGTATTTTGCGACGATGTCTGGTTACCCGATTACAAGCTCCCTGCCGCCCATTTTTTCATACAAACGGTGGGAAATGGAAACCACCGTCCGGTTTTCTCCGGCGCGCCTGAGCGCATATAAAACCTCCTGCTCTGTGCCTACATCGAGGTTCGCCGTGATTTCATCCAGCAGCAGAATCGACGGCTTCGCTGCAACCGCCCGGGCAATGGACAAAAGCTGCCACTGTCCCTGTGAAAACAGTGCATCCGTGCAGGGCGTATCATACCCCTGCTCCATTCCGTCAATCACTTCATGCAGTCCTGCCAGCTTCGCCGCTTCGACTGCATCCTCTCTGGAAATCATCGGATCAGAAAGCGTAATCTGCTCCAGAACGGTTCCGGGAACCCGCTTAAAGCTCTGCTCCACGCAGCCAAACAGACGCCGTCTGATACTGTCCGGAAGCAGATAAGCGTCCTGTCCATATATTTTTACACAGCCCTTCTGCGGACGATACAGCCCCAAAAGCAATTTAAAAACTGTGCTCTTTCCTGCGCCGGTGCGCCCGGTCATCGTTACCTGCTCGCCGGTTTTTATCTCGAAGCTCAAATGCTTCAGAACCATCTTTTCCTCTTCATAGCCGAAGCTGACGTCTTCCAGGGAAATGCATGCGACCGCAGGCGATTTTGCCGGCTCAGCGACCGCAGCGCGATCCGAACCAGCGGCCGCAGCATAATCCGAACCAGAGGCCGCGCCGGCTCTGCCAAGTTCTACCATCGCTTTTTCTCCCGCCTCCCCGGAGGTTTCCAGCCGCGTCGGCAGCTCCAGAAATTCTCCGACACGCTTCGCACCTGCCAGCGCCTCCTGGATCGTCTGGATTTCCATGCCAATGCTTTCGATTGGGGAAAAGATTCTCGAAATATAGGAAATTACCGCAACCGCCGTACCGACTGACATGCCGAAAAACATTCTGACTTCCGGGCCGGACGAAGCCGACAGCAGCATAACAACGCCCGTCACCAGCGCATCTGTAATCAAAATAACCGGAGAATACAGTGCATCGTAAAAATTTGTACGCTCCATCGCAGCATATCCCTCCTGCAGCGTACGGTCATAACGTTTGCGCATAAAGCCTTCTTTTCCAAAAACATGGATCATCCGAATGCAATGAATCGTCTCCGGCACAAGACCCGACGTCCGCGCAGCAGCCTTTCTGCTGTCCATCTGCGCAGCCAGCATTTTTTTCTGAACATGTCTTGTAAACAGTGCGATCAGCGGCAGAATCGCCAGCAAAGTAATCGCGAGTCCGCGGTTTTTCTGCCAGAGCACTGCGTAAATACCGATCATCGTGCAAGCGTCTGCAAACATGCTGATGATACCGGAGGTAAACAGCGTTTCCAGCGTATCAACATCTCCGACGAACCGGGATGCGATCGTTCCTGCGTCCATTTTACTCAACGTATCTGCGGACAGCAGCGACAGCTTTTCGCACATCTGACTGCGCAGACCGTGGGTCAGCTTCTGTCCGAATACGATCAAAAGGCTTTCCCGCGTAGATTCCAGCAATCCCGCCAGTGCTACCACGCCGAAATAGGAAAATGCCTGTACAATCGGCATCGAGTTTCCCGCAGTCAGCCCGTCCACGATTTTTTCCAGAATCAGCGGCGGCACAAGTGCAGTGACGACTGCGCCGACTACGGTGATGACCAATGCAATCGGAAGCAGAAGATTCTGTGTGCAGATCAATCCCACCGCAGTGAGAATTTCATGATGCGCCTTTGACGGCATCGTTTTTTTCAAACGCTCACGCATGGTCTGCTCCCTCCTTCCATACCTTGCACAAATTTGCATATTCCGGAACTATCTGCAGCATTTTTTCGTGCGTTCCTGTCTGCGTCTGTCCGTTTTCCATCCAGATGACCTGATCCGTCTGATCAAACAAATACAGGCGGTGCGAAATCAGCAGGATAATCCGATCCTTTGACATCGCTTTTAATTCCCGGAAAATCTCCTCCTCCGTATTCCGATCCAGCGCCGCAAACGGGTCATCCAGAACGATCAACGGCTTTGCATGGGACAGCGTCCGTGCAAGCGCCGTTCTCGCCTGCTGCCCGCCGGAAAGCCGCACGCCGCGGCTGCCGACCAGTGTATCGATGCCGTTTTCCATTTCGGACACTTCCCGGTCCAGGCAGACGCGCGAAAGCTCCCTGCCGACATCGATCTGCTCCTCTCCGAGTGCGACATTGTTTCGGACACTGTCTGCCAAAAGCTCCGGATCGTGTCCCTGCCATCCGACCATGCTCCTGCGCTCTTTGTCTGAATATTCAGATAATTCTTTCCCGTTTAACAAAACATGCCCGGTATAAGGCACTTCTCCCAGAAAAATTTTACCAAGCGTCGATTTGCCGCACGCAACAGGACCCGTGATCCCGATGATCTGTCCAGGCTTTGCACTTATCGTCAATCCGTCAAAAATCTGCTTTCCGCCCGGATATGCGCCGCCCGCCTGATCCAGCTTCAGGCTGACCGCCCCGGCTGTCTTTTCTTCTGTTTCTTCCGGAGGCTCTGTCAGCAGCGGACGGATTCTTTTCCACGAAACGTTCGCTTTCTGTACGGAGTTAAACAGCTTCGCCGCCTTCGAGGACTTGACCGCAAGCTTTCCATAGCAGGATAAAAATGTCGTAAACGCTGCGATGTTCCAAACCGCCCATCCGCTGTTTAACACATTTTTCGAACCGAAATACAAAATCAGCACGGTGCTTCCCATGGAAATCACCTGATACAGCGGAGGCATCGCTACGACCTGCATTCCTGCACGGACTGCTGTTTTTTCGTAATCGTCCAGCTGTTTTTCATACATGCCGCTGCGCTGTTTTTCACAGCCGTAAATCCGATAAGTCACCGCGTTGCCCGCGCGGTCCAGCGTCGCTGTATTCAAGCGTCCGGCGCTCTCCTTATATGCGGCATTGCTGCGCTCTACCACAGTTTTCATCTTTTCCGCCATCAAATAGGAAAACGGCGGGAACAACAGACACAGCAGTGCAAGCCGCCAGTCGTACCACAACAGCATCGCAGCATAGGCAAGCAGCGCAATACCGGTATCAAAAATCTCCGTCGTGAACTTCCGGATTCCCTCTACGCACGCATCCACGTCAGACACCGCTTTTGTCAGAAGGCTTCCGGCACCCTCTTTTTCCAGCTCCCCTACACTTTTATGTACCAGATTCCCGTAAAGTACCTGCTTCATGTTTCGATTGATATCGTTCGCAAACCGGCGCACATAAAACCGCTTGATGTAGCGCGCGCCCTGCACGAATCCGATCACTGCCACATACGCGCACACCAAAAGCAGCATATCGGTAAAAAATTTTTTCCCTGCAAATACATCCAGCAGGCACTGTGCAAGCCGTCCTTCAAACCACGGTCCCGCGAGCAGCCCGATGTTATAAATCAGGCCGGAAACCGTCACCGCAAGCAGCGGCTTCCACTCCGTCACAAAGTAGCTTCCGATCTGATCCGGTTTTTTCCAGGCAGTCCGGATTCCCGATTCTTTCCTGTCGCACATCGTCGTCCCTTCAGCCATCCTTTTCTCCTCTGTCCATCCGTTCCTTTACCTGCAAAAATCCAGACCGGCTTTCTTTTTTCGATCTCAGATACAGTCGATCCAGCATTTCGCAAAAGTGCTCGGTTTCTGATTCGTCCAGTTCCTCCATCAGCCACTCATAAAACGTCGATTCAATGCTGACCTTGGAGTTTTTCAGCCCTTCCGCCTTTTTTGTCGCATACAAAAGCTGACTTCTTTTGTCCTCCGGATTGTCCCGGCGAATCAGGTAGCCCTTCGCTTCCAGGCTTGCCGCCCGGCGCGCCGCAGCTCCCTTATCGATTTTTAATTCTTCCCGCAGCTGCGCCTGTGTGATGCCGGGATGGTGCCGCACCAGATGGATAAAATCGAACTCCGCCGTCCCGATTCCTTCCTCCTTCATCGTCTGTACCGTCAGCTTATTTAACTCCCGCGCAATTTTCGTCATTTTCCGTTCGGTTGGGTCCATCGCAAGCGTCCTCCTGAATTTAAGTTGCAGGGACTTTCCTGCACGATAGTTTTTCAAAATGGATGTACCTACATCTTTTTTCATCCTAGTTTATCTGCAGAGAACTGTCAACCGTTTTCCTGCGCTTGAATTATCAGGAAAACCGCGCTATGATGTTTTTAACTGACTTATGTATCACACAAAGGAGGGAAATTTGTATGACTTTAGAACCGCTTATTTTAAAAATGATTTCCTACGATCACGGCTGCCCGGGGCGCATTCAGCATTTTCTGAAGGTGTACAGCTTTGCAAAGACGATCGCTGTTTCCGAGCATCTCGATGAAAAAACACTGTTCATTACGGAAGCTGCCGCCATCGTGCACGATATCGGCATCCGGCTGTGTCTGGAAAAATACGGAGACGGAAACGGAAAATTGCAGGAAAAAGAAGGTCCTGCCCTGGCAGAGCAGATGCTCTCCGAGCTGGGATTTGAAAAAGATGTGATAGAGCGCGTCAGCTTTTTAGTCGGTCATCATCATACTTATACCGGCATCGACGGTCTCGATTATCAGATTCTGGTGGAGGCGGATTTTCTGGTCAACCTCTTTGAAGGAAACACGGACACAGCCCATATCCGAGCGACCTATGACAACATTTTCCGCACAGAGACCGGGAAAAAAATCTGCCGCGAAATGTTTGGCTTATAATGTGGAGACATCATCAGCTTTTCTTTCCATTTCGCGGCATTTTGTTAAAAGGATGGGCCTCCCACAAAAACGGCGACGCTGCGCGGTTTCAGGATAAATTCACTGTCAATGACAGTCATCTGTGACTCCTTTTCGGGCATTTCCGGCTGGTCCGTATTGACCGCAAGCCTCCATACAAAGCCGTTTGGAAGCTTCGGCAGAAAAAACTGCTGATCCTCCCAGAAAACATTGACCGCCAGGTACACGAGATCTTCCGTTTCCAATTCCCGGGTTCGCTCCATTTCCAAGCTCCACACAGATTCCCGGCGTCTCTCTGCTTCCTGACTCCACGCGTTTTCCTGATTTCGTCCTGTTTTCTGACTGCTTCCGGCCGGAACCGCCCCCGCAAACATCACGCCCAGGAATTTACTTTCCTGGGTCACATTATTGTCCCAGGGCTGATTCGTATGGACGCTGACCGTCGGGAACCCAAGCCCGGACGAACTGCATTCTCCGCGGATTGCAGAGTGTTTTTTGCGGAATGCAATCATATACCGGAAAAATTCGTAAATTTCTCTATTTTTTTCCAACAGCGACCAGTCCAGCCAGGAAATTTCATTGTCCTGGCAGTAGGCGTTGTTGTTGCCAAACTGCGTATTGCAAAATTCGTCTCCCGCCAGAAACATCGGCGTTCCGCGGCTGCACAGCAACACCGCACAGGCATTTTTGATCATTCTTTTCCGAAGCGCTTCTATTCCGGGGTTGTCGGATTTTCCCTCGTACCCACAGTTCCAGCTCCGGTTATCATCTGCACCATCAGTATTATTCCAGCCGTTTTCCTCGTTATGTTTTTCATTATAAGAATACAGGTCGTACAGCGTAAAGCCGTCGTGACAGGTCAGAAAATTGATTGACGAATTGTAGCCCCGATACTGCCCGCCGTACAGATCCGGAGAGCCGGTAATCCGCTTTGCTGCCTGTGCAGCGAACCAGTACTCTCCTTTTAAAAAGCTGCGCAGCTCGTCCCGGTATTTGCCGTTCCACTCCGCCCACCGGTTCCACGCCGGGAAATTTCCGACCTGATACAAACCGCCCGCATCCCATGCCTCCGCAATCAGGTTGACGTCCTTCAGCACCGGATCTTCCGCCAGATTCCGAAGCAGAGGCGGCTGTAACAGCGGCGTCCCGTCCTCGTTTCGCCCCAAAATGCTCGCAAGGTCAAAGCGAAAACCGTCCACCCGATAATGAATTACCCAATGCCGCAGGCATTCCAGAATCATCTGCTGTACGACTGGATGATTGCAATTTAACGTATTTCCGCATCCGCTGAAATTATAATAGTTTCCCTCCGGCGTCAGCATATAATAAATCCGGTTGTCGATTCCCTTAAATTCAAAAAACGGTCCCTGCTCGTTTCCCTCCGCGGTATGATTGAACACCACGTCTAAAATGACTTCGATTCCGTTCTGGTGAAGCTCCCGGATGAGATTTTTAAACTCCGTCCCTTCCCGGTTATACTCCTGACGCGCCGTGTATCCTGTGTTCGGTGCAAAAAATCCAACCGTGTTGTAGCCCCAGTAATCCAGAAGCGTCCTGCCGCCAATTTCACGTTTTCCCATCGTCTCGTCGAATTCAAACACCGGCATCAGCTCAACCGCAGTGATGCCAAGCGCCTTCAGGTAGGGGATTTTTTCCCGGATACCCTCAAACGTTCCCGGAAACTGCACGCCCGAGGAGGCATGCTTTGTAAAACCGCGCACATGCATCTCATAAATAATCAGCTCCTGCATCGGCTTTTTCGGCTCTCTGGCGTCACCCCAGTCGAAATCGTTGAACACCACCCGCCCATGATAACCCTTCTCCCGGTCGGGCTCTTTTCCCCAGATGCTCTGCTGCGTCACCGCCCGCGCATACGGATCCAAAAGCACTTTTGTTTTATCATAAATCAGCCCTTTTTCCGGGACATTCGGCCCGTCCATCCGATAGGCGTACTCAAAATCGTAAATATCCAGACCGAACACGATCATCGAATATACCCGCCCGATCCTGTAATTTTCCGGAAAAGGGATCGTCCCGTAAGGCTCTTTTTCCCCTCTGTGAAACAGCAGCAGCTCACAGGAAACCGCATTCTGAGAATGAATTGTAAAGTTGACGCAGCTTCCGAAGGAAGTCGCTCCGTTGATTTCATATAGCCCCGGACGGATATCGAATCCGTTGACGCGATCCAATGGGTTTAAAAACTGTTCCTCTGCCGCAAGCGGATTTAAGTTCATGCTGTGTGCCTCCTGTCCCTTTCGATTCTTACTCCCAGTTTATCATCTGTAGGGCAGGATGCAAGCAGGAAAGTCTGGTCATCGCTGTTTTTATCCGGAAAGAAGAGGTATCCACCGCAGCGGTTTGCGCACCCCGGCGGCACGCGCGCCATACTATATAGAAACGGAGCGTTTCAGGTGATCTGCATGGCAGTCTCTTCTCTGGATATTCTGAATCTGTCCCACTCTTTCAAGGACGTGTGCGAAGCGCACGCCAAATCTCCCGAATGTCTCTCCTGCACGCTCCGTCTTTTACTGGAATACAACCTGATTCAGGCAAACCTGGAATATTCCAGACGCTTTTGCTGCACCCCCCAGGCACCGGACGACGCGGCTTCTAAAAACTGCAAAAAGGAATTTCCATCTGCAGAATCGTAGATTGTCAACAAAGCTAAAAAAGTTTTGAAAAGAAAGCAAATTCTGGTAAATTTCAATAACATTTCTTCCTTTTTTTCATTAGAATAATGTCGATTTTATAAAAATTTCCTTTTTTTCTTTCCTTTTTTGTATTACAATGAAATTATCAAAAATCGATCGAAAGAAAGGGGTTTTTCCAATGGCAAACAGAATTATGCTCAACCAGACCTCCTATCACGGAGCTGGCGCAATCGAAGAAATCGCAAACGAAGCAAAGGCTCATGCTTTCCGGAAAGCATTTGTATGTTCCGATCCGGATCTGATCAAGTTCGGCGTAACCGCAAAGGTAACGGATATTTTAGACCGCGAAGGTCTTGCTTATGAAATCTACTCCGATATCAAAGCAAACCCGACCATCGAAAACGTAAAGAACGGCGTTGCAGCGTTCAAGGCTTCCGGCGCTGACTACATCATCGCAATCGGCGGCGGTTCCTCTATGGATACCTCCAAGGCCATCGGCATCATCATCGCCAACCCGGAATTTGAAGACGTCCGCAGCCTCGAAGGCGTTGCTCCCACCAAAAAGCCCTGCGTTCCGATTATCGCTGTTCCTACCACTGCCGGCACCGCTGCAGAGGTTACCATCAACTACGTTATCACCGACGTAGAGCGCAAGCGCAAATTCGTATGCGTTGACCCCCACGACATGCCGATCATCGCAGTCGTTGATCCCGATATGATGTCCTCCATGCCAAAGGGTCTGACCGCTTCTACTGGTATGGATGCTCTGACCCACGCAATCGAAGGCTACACCACCAAGGCTGCATGGGAAATGACCGATATGTTCCACTTAAAGGCAATCGAAATCATTTCCAAATCCCTGCGTAATGCCGTTGCTAACACCAAAGAAGGCCGTGAAGGCATGGCTCTTGGTCAGTATATCGCAGGCATGGGCTTCTCCAATGTCGGTCTCGGCATCGCTCATTCCATGGCACACACCCTGGGCGCTGTTTATGACACCCCTCACGGCGTTGCATGCGCAATGATGCTTCCGATCGTTATGGAATACAACGCAGACTGCACCGGTGAAAAATACCGTGAAATCGCACGCGCAATGGGCGTAGAAGGCGTTGATCAGATGGATCAGGCTGCTTACCGTAAAGCTGCGGTCGATGCTGTCCGCAAGCTTTCCGAGGATGTCGGCATTCCGTCCAAGCTCGAAGCCATCAAGGAAGAGGATCTTCCGTTCCTGGCAGAATCTGCCCATGCAGATGCATGTGCACCCGGCAACCCGAAGGATGCAAGCATCGAAGATCTGACCGCATTATTCCGTAAGCTGATGTAAAAAAGAATGTGCCTTGGCACATTCTCGCGAAGCGTTTTTATTTCATAGGACGCATTTTCCTATGAAACAAAAAACAGCCCCGACAGTTTTTATTCATGACAATAGAATGCTCGCAAAGCGTGCATTCTATTGTTTGAAAACTGCCGGGGCTGTTCCTTTGCACCT
>OLQM01003794.1_pt1 | contig 12553 bp, 8 predicted proteins | sample 1673161 | NCBI WGS metagenome assembly OLQM01 (sample SAMEA3136761, study PRJEB25190) | human gut metagenome | reverse complement strand
AGCTGCTGGGACTTGCCGGCGGCATGGTCGTCGACGGTGACGTTCAGATTATGGACGTCGCGGTTGATCCTGCTCATCGTCGCGAGGGCATTGCCCGCAAGCTGCTGTCGCACGTGAGCTATGACGCCCAGATGCTCGGCTGCACCACTGCTTCGCTTGAGGTTGAGGACGGCAACGAGGGTGCGATTGCGCTCTATAGCGCCTTGGGCTTTACCGAGGCGGGCTACTACGGCGTCGGCAAGGATGCCATCGTCATGACGGCGTCGCTGCCCCTGGTGCTTCCTCTCGACAATGCCTCGCCCGAGCCAACGGCTGCCGAGCAGCGCGTCTGGCCGCTGCCTGAGCCCGAACGCACCGCCGAGGAGCGTGCCGAAATCGAGCGCCGTCGCCTAGTTCTTGCCATCGAGAGCTCTTGCGACGAGACGGCTGTTGCGATTATCGATGCGGACGGCAATATGCTGGCCAACCAGGTGTCGACGCAGATTGATTTTCATGCTCGCTTTGGCGGCGTGGTGCCCGAGATCGCCTCGCGCAAGCATGTCGAGGTGATTGTGAGTGTCGTAGATGCGGCGCTTGAAGATGCCGCGGTATCGCTTGGCCTTGAGGGTGGAGCGATTGCGCCAAGTGAGCTTGCCGCCGTGGGCGTGACGCAAGGCCCGGGCCTGGTGGGTGCCCTGGTGGTGGGCGTCGCCTTTGCCAAGGGCTTTGCGTATGCTGCCGGTAAATACCCTCGGCAATCACCAGGCCGCCGGCGCTGCCGCCTTCAGGGCCAAGGTCAATGATGTGATCCGCACACTTGATGAGATCCAGGTTGTGCTCGATGACAATGACCGTGTTGCCCGCATCCACCAGCTTCTGCAGCACCTCGATCAGGCGATGCACGTCCGCAATGTGCAGGCCGGTGGTGGGCTCATCGAGGATATACACCGTCTTGCCGGTGCTGCGTCGGGCTAGCTCATTGGCCAGCTTCACACGCTGGGCTTCGCCGCCGGACAGGGTGGTGGCGCTCTGACCCAGGGTCACATAGCCAAGGCCCACATCCAGAAGGGTCTGCAGCTTGCGGGCGATCTTGGGCTGGTTTGCAAAGAACACCACCGCCTCCTCCACGGTCATGTTCAGCACGTCGGAGATGGTCTTTTCCTTATACTTTACCTCCAGCGTCTCGCGGTTATAGCGCGCGCCCTTGCACACCTCGCAAGGCACATAGACATCCGGCAGGAAGTGCATCTCGATCTGCAAAATGCCGTTGCCCTCACAAGCCTCACAGCGGCCGCCCTTGACGTTGAAGCTGAACCGGCCCGGGCCATAGCCGCGCATCTTTGCATCCTGGGTCTCGGCAAAGACGGCGCGGATATCGTTGAACACGCCGGTATAGGTGGCCGGGTTGGAGCGGGGCGTGCGGCCGATGGGCTGCTGGTCGATGCCAATGACCTTATCCACGAACTCCAGGCCCTCCACCCCGTCGCACTTGCCCGCACGGCTGCGGGCACCGTTCAGCTCACAGGCCAGCGTCTTGTACAGGATCTCATTGATCAGGCTGGACTTGCCGGAACCGGAAATGCCGGTCACACAGACGAACTCCCCCAACGGAAACCGGACATCAATGTTGCGCAGGTTGTTTTCCCGGGCACCTTTCACGGTCAGGAAGTTTCCATTGCCGGTGCGGCGGGTCTGGGGCACAGCAATGCGCTTGCGGCCGGAAAGGTAATCGCCGGTGATGCTCCGCTTGGCCTTACAAATATCCTTCACGGAACCCGCCGCCACGATCTCGCCGCCGTGAACGCCCGCGCCGGGGCCCACATCCACGATATAGTCCGCGCTGCGCATGGTATCCTCGTCGTGCTCGACCACGATGACGGTATTACCGAGGTCCCGCAGGTTCTTCAGGGTCGCAATGAGCTTATCGTTGTCACGCTGGTGCAGGCCGATGCTGGGCTCGTCCAGCACATAGAGCACGCCGGACAGCGCACTGCCGATCTGGGTGGTGAGGCGGATGCGCTGGCTTTCGCCGCCGGACAGGGTGCCAGCCGCACGGGCCAGGGTCAGGTAATCCAGACCCACGCTCTGCAAAAACTGCAGGCGGTTCCGGATCTCTTTCATGATCTGACCGCCGATCTGCCTCTGCTTCTCGGTCAGGTTCGGCTCGTTTTCGGCAATAAATTTCAGCTCATCCCGGATGGACATTTCGCAGAACTCGCTGATGTTCTTATCCCCAACGGTCACTGCCAGCACCACCGGCTTCAGGCGCTTGCCGTGGCAGTCCGGGCACTCCACGCCGGACATGAAGCTGCCGATCTCTTCCTTCATCCACTCGCTGTTGGTCTCCCGGAAGCGGCGCTCCAGGTTCTCCACGATGCCCTCAAACGTATTATAGTAGACACCGCTGCCGAACTCGTTGGTTCGGTGCATCTCGATCTTTTCGCCGTTGGTGCCGTAGAGCAGGGCGTTCACTGCCTCGGTGCTCATATCCTTGATGGGCGTGTCCAGCGTAAAGCCGTATTTTTTACCCAGACCAAGGTAGTACATTTCGCTGACAGAGCCCTCGGCGTAGTACCAGCCGCTGGCCTTGATGGCCCCCTGCCGGATGGACAGGTTCTTATTGGGCAGGATGCGCTCCTCGTCCACCCGCATAAACGTACCAAGGCCCGTGCACTTCTCACAGGCACCCTGGGGGTTGTTGAAGGAGAAGAGCCGGGGCGACAGATCGCCGATGGAGATGCCGTGCTCCGGGCAGGCAAAGTTCTGGCTGAAGGTCATGCACTCCCCACCGATGACATCGATCTCAGCGATGCCGCCGGTCAGAGCCAGCGCAGTTTCCAGCGAATCCGCCAGACGGCCCCGGATGCCCTTGCGCATGGCAAGGCGGTCCACCACGATCTCCACCGTGTGCTTGATGTTCTTTTCCAGCGTGATCTCTTCGTCCAGGTCATACAGATTGCCGTCGATCCTCACACGGGAATAGCCGCCCCGCCGGGCAGCATCCAGCTCCTTCTGCTGCGTGCCCTTGCGCTGGCGTACCACAGGAGCCAGCACCTGGAATTTGGTGCCGTCCTCCAGCTTGAGCACGGCATCCACCATCTCATCCACGGTCTGCTGGCTGATGACGCGGCCGCACACCGGGCAGTGGGGCACGCCCACCCGGGCATACAGCAGGCGCAGGTAATCATAGATTTCGGTCACGGTGCCCACGGTAGAGCGGGGGTTGTGGCTGGTGGTCTTCTGGTCAATAGAAATGGCCGGCGACAGGCCGGTGATCTCATCCACATCGGGCTTATCCATCCGGCCCAGGAACATCCGGGCGTAGCTGGAAAGGCTCTCCACATAGCGGCGCTGGCCGTCGGCATAAATGGTATCGAAGGCAAGGCTCGACTTGCCGGAACCGGACAGGCCGGTCATAACAATGAATTTTTCGCGCGGGAGGGTCAGATCAATATTCTTCAGGTTGTGCTCCCGTGCGCCTTTGATGACGATCTTATCGTTTGCCAAGGTACTTTCTCCCTCTTCTCTGTGTCTGTGCATGGTTCTGTCTGCGCTCGGTCTCGGCATCCGAGTCCACGGTGGGGTTCTCGCCCCGGCGCAGGCGGTCGATCTGGTCACGCAGGAAGGCCGCATGCTCAAATTCCAGCAGCTTGGCAGCCTCCTTCATCTCCCGGGTCAGGCGCTCGATGGCAGCTTCCCGCTCCAGTTTGCCCATGCGGCGGGTATTCCGCTTTGCGTTCTCCGCCTTATCGCTGATCTCAATGCTGTCCGCAATGGCCTTGACGATGGTCTTAGGCACGATGCCGTGTTCTTCATTGTAGGCCATCTGGATGGCACGGCGGCGCTCGGTCTCGGTGATGGCGCGTTCCATGCTGTCCGTCACCTCATCGGCGTACATAATGACCAGACCCTCGGCGTTGCGGGCCGCGCGGCCAATGGTCTGGATGAGGCTGGTCTCACTGCGCAGGAAGCCTTCCTTGTCGGCATCCAGGATCGCCACAAGGCTGACCTCCGGCAGATCCAGACCCTCGCGCAGGAGGTTGATGCCCACCACCACATCGATGGAGCCCAGGCGCAGATCTTTGATGATCTCCATCCGTTCAAAGGTATCCACCTCGTGGTGCATATATTTGACCTTGATGCCCTGCTCGGTCAAGAAGTCGGTCAGGTCCTCGGCCATCTTCTTGGTCAGAGTGGTGACCAGCGCGCGCTCGTTCTTGGCCACACGGGCCTTGATCTCGGCGAGCAGATCGTCGATCTGCCCCTTGACCGGGCGTACGTCGATCTTCGGGTCCAGCAGACCGGTTGGGCGGATAATCTGTTCGACCACCCCATCGGACAGTCCCATCTCATAGTCGCCTGGCGTGGCGGACAGGTACACGGTCTGGCCGACGCGCTGCAGGAATTCCGGCCATTTGAGTGGTCGGTTGTCCATCGCGGAGGGCAGGCGGAAGCCGTGTTCGACCAGCGTGCGCTTGCGGGAGGCATCGCCCTCGTACATGGCACCGATCTGCGGCACAGTGACGTGTGATTCGTCGATGACCAGCAGGAAGTCGTCAGGGAAGAAGTCGAGCAGCGTGTGCGGCGGGGTGCCAGCGGCGCGGCCGTCAAAGTGGCGCGAATAGTTTTCGACGCCTGAGCACACGCCAACTTGGGTGAGCATTTCCAGATCGTAGGTGGTGCGCATGTTGAGGCGCTGCGCTTCCAGCTCCTTGCCTTGTTTGCGCAGTTCTGCCAGGCGTTCGTCGAGTTCCTCGCGAATGGTTTTGAGCGCCCGTTCCATGCGTTCGGGGCCGGCCACATAATGGGAGGCCGGGAAGATGTGGACTTCGTTTTCCTCGTCGATCTCGTCGCCGGTCAGCGGGTGCAGCGTGGAGATGCGGTCAATCTCGTCGCCGAAGAATTCGATGCGCACGGCCAGTTCCTCGTAGACGGGGATGATTTCGACCGTATCGCCGCGCACGCGGAAGGTGCCGCGCGTGAAGGCGATGTCGTTGCGCTTGTACTGCATGGCCACGAATTGGCGCAGCAGGTCGTCGCGGTTGATTTCCTGCCCGACTTTGAGGAAGAGCATGCGACCGGCGTATTCTTCCGGCGTGCCCAAGCCGTAGATGCAGGAGACGGTGGCCACAACCACGCAGTCGCGGCGGGTCAGCAGGTTTGCGGTGGCTTGGTGGCGCAGGCGCTCCACATCGTCGTTGATGTTGGAGTCCTTTTCTATATAGGTGTCGGTCTGCGGGATGTATGCCTCGGGCTGGTAGTAGTCGTAGTAGCTCACGAAGTAGCTCACGGCGTTGTCCGGCATGAGTTCGCGGAATTCGGCGCATAGCTGCGCAGCGAGCGTCTTGTTGGGCTCGATAATCAGGGTCGGTCGCTGCAGCTTTTCGATCAGCCAGGCGGTGGTTGCGGTTTTGCCGGTACCGGTGGCACCCATAAGAACCACATCATTCTCGCCGTTTTCGATGCGTTCGGCCAGTTCGGCGATGGCCTGCGGCTGGTCGCCGGATGGCTTATATGGCGATTTGACGACGAAAGGCTTGTCCGCGCGCTCGATATTGAATCCCATAGGGCCTCATCTTAGCGACCTGCGCACCATCCTGCGTATATCTCACCCACTTGGGCCAGCATCTCGGGCAATGGATGGGTGGAGTCGATGACGATATCGGCTATGGCCCGCCGCTCCTCCTCACTGGATTGGTGGCGGATGCGGGCCTCGGCCTGTTCCAGGCTCATGCCGCGTTCCTCGACCATACGGTCGAGCCGCATGCACACGGGAGCTTCGACCGTGACGATATGGTCAAAGGCGAATGGAATATCGTCAATGACCTCGGCGAGCAGTGGAATGTCGTGAATGATGATGGCTGCCTCGGGGTGCTCATGCTCCAGTCGCGCCGCCTCGGCATAGATCAATGGGTGCTCGATGGCGTCGAGCCGTTCACGTGCGCCCGGCGCGGCGTTCGCGCCGAAGACATGATCGGCAATCCATGGCCGGTTCATAGTGCCATCGGCGAGCAATGCATCAGGACCGAACTCGGCGACGATCTGTGGCAGCGCCACTCCCCCGGGTTCGACGATCTGATGCGCCAGCGCATCGTAGTCGATATGCAACGCGCCGAGTTGCTTGAGTTGCGCCGCCACCGTACTTTTGCCCGCGGCGATGCCGCCGGTCAGTCCTATTCGCATCATGGTGCCCATGATAGCTGGCGCTCCCCTCGGCCGGCTATCGCCGACAGCTCCCCTCAGGGAGGGGAGCCGGCTCGCGTAGCGAGACTGAGGGGAGTCATTGGCGGATAACTCCAAAAACACAAGAAACCCGGCCCAATCGGACCGGGTTTCTTTACACGCTAAGCGCTAGCTTCGCGGCAAACTCACTTGCCGAGCAGCTGGTCGCGCAGGGCGGCGAGCTGATCGGAGTCGGCGAGGGTACCGGTAGCCGGAGCAGCGGAAGAGTAGTTGGAGGTCTCCTCGACCGGCTTCTCTTCCTTCGGGCCCTGGCCGTCGGCGGCTGCGGATTCGGCAGCGTTCTCCAGCTCCTTGGCCACGAACTCCTTGTGCTCCTCCCACAGCTCGTGAGCGGCGGCGTACTGAGACTCCCACTCCTCGCGCTGCTTCTCGTAACCAGCGATCCACTCGTTGGTGTTCGGGTCGAAGCCTTCGGGGTACTTGTAGTTGCCCTGCTCGTCGTACTCGGCCGGCATGCCGTAGATGGCCGGATCGAAGTCCTCGGAAGCCGGGTCAACGGAGTCGTTGGCCTGCTTGAGGGACAGGGAGATGCGGCGACGATCGAGGTCGACGTCGATCACCTTGACGAACACGGTCTCGCCCGGCTTGACCACGGTCTCCGGGTTCTCGACGTGACGGTTGGCGAGCTCGGAGATGTGCACCAGGCCCTCGATGCCGTCCTCGACGGAGATGAAGACACCGAACTGGACGATCTTGGTGACCTTGCCCTTGACGATCTGGCCGGGAACGTGGGTGCGAGCGAAGCGCTGCCACGGATCCTCCTGAGTCGCCTTCAGGGACAGGGAGATACGCTCACGGTCGAGATCGACGTCGAGCACCTCGACGGTGACCTTGTCGCCGACCTTGACGACCTCAGACGGGTGGTCGATGTGCTTCCAGGACAGCTCGGAAACGTGGATCAGGCCGTCAACACCGCCGAGATCGACGAAAGCGCCGAAGTTAACGATGGAGGACACCACGCCCTCACGGATCTGGCCCTTCTTGAGCTGGGACAGGAAGGTCTCGCGGACCTCGGACTGGGTCTCCTCGAGGTACTGGCGACGGGACAGGACCACGTTGTTGCGGTTCTTGTCGAGCTCAAGGATCTTGGCCTTGATCTTCTGGCCGATGTACGGGGAGAGGTCGCGGACGCGACGCATCTCAACGAGGGAGGCAGGCAGGAAGCCACGCAGACCGATGTCGACGATGAGGCCGCCCTTGACGGCTTCGATGACGGTGCCCTCAACGACGCCGTCAGCTTCCTTGATCTTCTCGATGTCGCCCCAGGCGCGCTCGTACTGGGCACGCTTCTTGGACAGAATCAGACGGCCTTCCTTGTCTTCCTTGGTGACGACAAGGGCCTCGATGGTGTCGCCGACCTCGACGACTTCGTCAGGATCAACGTCCTTCTTGATGGAAAGCTCGCGGGAGGGGATGACACCCTCGGTCTTGTAGCCGATGTCCAGGAGGACTTCGTCGTGATCGATCTTGACGACGGTGCCCTCAACCAGATCACCATCATCGAAGTTCTTGATGGTGGAATCGACTGCCTTGATGAAGTCCTCTTCGGTGCCGATGTCGTTGATGGCAACCTTGGTGACTTCAGTGTTGTTCTCTGCCATGTAAATATATGGTTTCTAATAGTGGATGGATAATTTCTCGATATTCAGTTATACGCACACCCTACAGGCATACAGATACTCACAATACAAGCAACTCTGCCCAAATTTCCTAGGAAACTCTAGGCGTGTCGTTCGGCCATTTCCACGACGTTGGCTAGGAGCATGGCTCGGGTCATGGGGCCCACGCCTCCGGGGTTGGGGGTGTAGGCGGAGGCCTTGTCGTAGCAGGCCTTGTCCACGTCGCCCTTGATGCGGTAGCGACCGGCTTCTTCGTCGTAGACGCGGCTGACGCCCACGTCGACCAGCACGGCGCCGTCCTTGATTTTGTCGGGCGTCACGAATCCGGCCGAACCCATTGCGGCAACGATCACGTCGGCGCGGCGCATGTGGTCGGCCACATCCCGGGTACCGGTGTGGCACAGGGTGACGGTGGCGTTGACGGCGTTGCGCGTGAGCATTAGGCCAATCGTGCGGCCAATGGTGATGCCGCGGCCAAGCACGCACACTTCCTTGCCGTTCAGATCAATGTCATAGGCGTCGAGTAGCTCGAGCACACCGCGCGGAGTGCAAGGCAGCGGCGTCGAAATGTCGCCGCGCACATGCAGCACCAGTTCGCCGAGGTTGTACGGGTGCATGCCGTCGGCATCCTTGGCCGGGTCGATCATGTCGATGATCGCGTTCTCGTTGATGCCCTTGGGCAACGGCAGCTGGACGATGAACCCGGTGCAAGCCGGATCTTCGTTGAGTTCGCGTACGGCAGCGGCGATGTCGTCGAAGCTGGCGTCCGCCGGCAGTTCCTTCTTGACTGAGGTAATGCCCACTTCCTGGCAATCGGCGTGCTTGCCGGCCACGTACTTCATCGACCCGGGGTCCTCGCCCACCAGCAGCGTGCCCAGCCCCGGTTGGATGCCCTGCGCCTTGAGCTTGTTCACTCGCTCGGCAAGGTTGGTCTTGATTTCGGCCGCAATCTGCTTACCGTCGATTTTTGTGGACATCAACGCCCTCCCCTGTAGTTTCGGTGCATTCTATCGAAACGATAGGCTATCGTTGGAACAAGTCAGGATTATATATCGTTCGCTCTCACGAAGAAGGCGTGCCATGGGGACTCAAATCACACGACTTACGCGACTCGCCGCAGCCGGCCTGAGCGCCGTCCTGTTGTTCGCGACCACCGCATGCGCAGCCACCTCCCCCGCTGAAACCGAGCCGGACAACAAGACCAGCGTTCCCGCACCGACCGGGCCGATCAATGTGGTGGCCTCCCTCAATCAATGGGGCTCGCTGGCCGCCGAGCTGGGCGGCGATGATGTGGAAGTCACGTCCATCGTGAACTCCACCAATGTGGATGCCCACGATTTCGAGCCAAAGACCTCGGATGTCGCCAAGCTGTCCAAGGCCCAAATCATCGTGGCCAACGGTGCGGGCTACGATTCCTGGGCCACCAAATCGATGACCAAGACCACGAATATCGTATCCGCCGCTTCCGTCATGGGTGCCGTCGAGGGCGATAACCCGCATCTGTGGTTCTCCAAAGACGCTCGATCCAGCATGGCCACGGCCATCACCGATGCATATATAAAGGCACTCCCCAGCAAGAAGAAAGCCTTCCAGAAGCGGCTCAAGGCATGGCAGGCGGACGAGAAATCGTTGGAAACATGGGCGTCCGAGTTCACCAAGTCCCACTCCAACCTCACCTATGCAGCCACCGAACCCGTGGTCTATTATCTGATGGCCGATCTTGGGTTCAAAGATCAGACGCCCAAGGGGTATACGCAATCGACCGCTTCCGGCGGCGAACCGGCACCCGCGGACCTGCAGTCTTTCCAGAAACTCATCGAAGACAAGGGCGTGGATGTGCTGGTCAACAACACGCAGGAAGCCAGTGACGCGACCAATATGATCACTGGCGCTGCCGGTCGCGCCGATGTGCCGGTAGTCGACGTCTCCGAACAAATGCCCAAGGACGCCGACACGCTGAACGCCTGGATCAACCAGCTCATCAACACCATCATCGACGCGGTGGATCCAAGCTATGGCTGCGAAGACGCCACGGACGGCGATACCGCGGACAGCAACGCGAATTCCGATGATTCCAGCGCCGAAGGCTCCGCCACGGATGATGCCAATGCGCAAGACTCCAAGGCCAGCACCGGTTCCAGCACGGACCCCAAGTACATCCGTCAGTGCAAGGCGGCCGCATCCAGTGACTCATCTCAGGATTCGGCAAAGGCCGATGCCGCCAATGGCGATCCCGGCGATGCCTCCGGCAACGACCAGACCGACTCCGGCAAATAGTTAGGAGCAAAGGACACCGGCATCGGATTCGCGCCAATGCCAATAGACGCCTTGCATGAGAAGGGTTGTGCGACCATTGTCGAGATGGCCGCACAACCCTTCTCTTTGGTTATCACCATCCGTACACGATATTGAGAACGATTGTCAGCATCGTTTGCCACAATCGGGCGTTATGAGTGAAACTTCCGATTGCATCGTGTTCAGCGATGCCGCCATCAAGCGTGGCGACCATATCATCTGGCAGCATGGCACCTTCGCCATTCCCACCGGTTCGGTCACGGCCATCGTCGGCACCAACGGCACCGGCAAAACCACGATGATGAGGGCCGAGCTGGGCCTTTTGCCGCTCTGTCATGGCAGCCTGACCGTGCTGGGCAAGCCCGCAGGCGAGATGAACAAACGCATCGGATATGTGCCGCAGAGCTATGTGGCGAATGTCGATTCCAATCTCACCGCCGAACAATCCGTGTTGCTGGGCCTGACCGGCACCCGATTCGGCATCCACCCCATCACCAAGGCCCAGAAAGCCAAAGCGCTCGAGGCGATGGAGTTCACCGGCATCGCCGACAAGGCGCGGTACCGTCTGTCCGAACTGTCCGGCGGTTTGCGCCAGCGTGTGGCCATCGCCCAGGCGTTGGTGTGCGACCCACAACTGCTGATGCTTGACGAGCCGTTGGCCAACCTCGATCTGGCCAGTCAGCGCGCCACCGTACACGTGCTGGCCAAGCTGAACCGCGAACTGAACATGACCATCCAGGTGGTTGCGCACGATCTCAATATGCTCTTGCCGATTCTGACCGGTGCCGTCTACTTGCTCGACGGTCACCCGCACTACGCCGATATGCACAAAGTGCTCGACTCCGACCTACTCACCCACCTCTACGGCACACAGGTGCAGGTGGTCACCACTCCGCAGGGAGACATGTTCGTGACCCCGACGCCGGATGAGCTCCAGGACCAGCCGCAGGATATGCACACGGCAGCCGAAGTGGCGCAATTGCACCATCACGAGCACGGCAATGCCACCAATGGCAGTGCCGCCATCAGCGCCGAGAATCGATAACATCAAGCGAGCCGACCCACAGCCCATCAACGGACTGCAGCTCAGGCATGGAGAAAATACAGAGACATGAGCACCATCAACTTTTCGTATGATCCCGAATGGCTGGATACACTGTCCGCTCCATTCATGACCAACGCCTTCATCGCCGGCCTGTGCATTGCCCTAGCCGCCGGTGTCATGGGATACTTCACCATCGCCCGTCGTTCCACCTTCGCGGCCCATGCGCTGGCCCATATCGGTCTGCCGGGCGCGACCGGCGCGGTGTTGCTCGGCCTGCCCGTGTCACTGGGCATGGGCGTGTTCGCACTGGGCGGCGCACTGGTGATCGGTGCTTTGGGCAAGCGCGTTTCCGAGCGTGAAATCGCCACCGGCACCGTGCTGGCCTTCGCCACCGGCTTGGGTCTGTTCTTCGCGCGATTGTCGAGTTCCGCCTCCCAGCAGATGCAGTCGATCCTCTTCGGCTCGATCCTGACCATCACCACCGGCCAGATCATCGGCTTCGCCGTGTTCGACGTACTGCTGCTGGCATTGTTGGCCATCATCTACCGCCCGCTGCTGTTCAGCTCGCTGGATGAGCAGGTGGCACAGGCCAAGGGTGTGCCGATCGGGCTGATGAACGTGGCGTTTATGGCGATTATGGCCGGTGTGATCACCATCGCCGTGCCGGCAGTGGGCACCTTGCTGATTTTCGCACTGGTGATTACGCCCGCGGCCACCGCCAATATTCTGGCCGGCTCCCCATTCAAGGCAATGGTGATCGCCAGCGTGCTGTGCTTGGTGTCGATTTGGGCCGGACTCGTGCTGTCGGCGATGTTCCCCGCTCCCCCGAGCTTCATCATCGTGACGCTTTCCACCCTGTTCTGGGCTATCGCCAAAGCCGTGGAGACGATGCGGAAGTAATCTCATCCATTTTTTCTTGCCCCCGCTGGCGAATTCATAGCGGGGGCTTTGTTATATCTTCTCCACCAAGGCATTGGCGATGGCGGCGATGCCTTCGCCGCGGCCAGTGAATCCCATATGGTCGGTGGTGGTGGCAGTAACCGATACCGGGCAACCAACCGCCGCAGACAGGGCGGCTTCGGCTTCAGCACGGCGTGTGCCGATTTTCGGGCGGTTGCCGATGATCGCCACCGAGGCCGATGCCGGCGTATACCCGTTGGATGCCAGATGCGCCACAACTTCTTGCAACATATCGATGCCATGCATTCCGGCACCATGCGCGTCCGCACCGACACCGAACAGTGAACCAATGTCTCCCAAGCGGGCGGCGGCAAGCAACGCGTCAATCAGAGCGTGCGCGGCCACATCGCCATCGGAATCGCCTTCGATCCCCTCGTATTTGGCGGCATCGGCCTCGCTGCATGAATCAGGC
>OLQM01003792.1_pt1 | contig 12555 bp, 10 predicted proteins | sample 1673161 | NCBI WGS metagenome assembly OLQM01 (sample SAMEA3136761, study PRJEB25190) | human gut metagenome | reverse complement strand
ATAAAAAAAATAAAAAAGCCAATACTGTATGAAAAAAGGAGCGATTTGCGATGAAAAAATACATGATTGGCTTTTTTTCTGTTTTATTTCTGATTACCGGATGTTTGATTGCAGGTTATCAGGTTAGTTACAACAATCTACTGAAAAAGGAAAAGGCTATAGAACTGACAAAAAATGAAAAAAATGATTCTATTCAAACCAGACGCAGTTCAGCAAAAGGAGAGTCTGTTTCAGATGATGCCTATTATCTGAAAGAGCTGCATGGATATGTTGCGGTCTATCTGCAAGATGGGACAACCCTTTACGAAACAACCAATCTGTCCGTAAACAATCTGCCGGATGAAGTACAACAGGATTTGAAAAATGGAATCTATCTTAAGTCTGCCGAAGAACTGTATGGTTTTCTTGAGAATTATTCCAGTTAAAAAAGTGGACGAAGTGCACAGAATCGTGTATAATACAGAATCAGCGGAGTGATTGACACGGGAGTGAACAGTAAAGAATATCGCAACATTAAACGGAACAAGAAAAAGGAGAGAGATAGACAATGGAACAAAAGAAGATTGATCGTATCAATGAATTATATAAAAAATCAAAAGCGGAAGGACTCACTCCGGAAGAAGCGAAAGAACAGAAGATTCTTCGTAAAGAATATATGGAACTTATCCGGGTGAACTTAAGAAGCCAGCTGAACAATATTGACATGGAACAAAAAGATGGAAGTATTGTTAATCTTGGTGAGAAGTATGGCGAAAAATATATGAACAAGAAAGGAAACTAGGATCATGTTACAGAATTTACCACAGGATCCTGTCATCCTTCTGAGCGTCATAAATACAAAGCTCAGAGATTTTTATCCATCACTGGATCAGTTATGTAAAGAGATGGAAGTGAATAAAAAAGAACTTACAGATAAATTAGATCTGATTGACTATGCTTATGATGCATCCTGCAATCAGTTTGTATAAAGGAAATGAGAATGAAAGAGATAATTGAAAATGTAAAACTGGTGGAGAATGCTCCGTTGGAAGAGCCTGCACGCCAGTATTATTTTATGGAAAAAGCAAAAGAATATGTTGCTGAAATGTCTGAGAAACTGGGGCGTCCATTAACTGCGTGTGTGACGACATTTGGTTGTCAGATGAATTCGAGGGACTCCGAAAAACTGCTTGGTATTTTAGAGAAGGTTGGGTATGCAGAAGAAACGGATGAAGAGAAAGCGGATTTTGTAATCTACAATACCTGTACTGTTCGTGAAAACGCAAACCTTCGTGTTTATGGACGTCTTGGGCAACTTGGTTCCATTAAGAAAAAGAATCCACATAAGATGATCGCACTTTGCGGATGCATGATGCAGGAACCGGAGGAGCAGGAAAAGGTGAAGACAACATTTAAGTTTGTTGATGTTGTTTTTGGGACACATAATATTTTTAAGCTTGCAGAACTTTTATATGAATGTCTTTCCGGAAGGAAGAGAGTATTTGATGTTTGGGAGAAAACAGATCAGATTATCGAAGATCTGCCAAGTGACCGTAAGTTTGGATTTAAGGCTGGAGTTAATATTATGTTTGGCTGTAATAATTTCTGTAGCTACTGTATTGTTCCTTATGTAAGAGGTAGAGAGCGAAGCAGAAAGCCAGAGGATATTGTAGCAGAAGTAAAGAAGCTGGCATCAGAAGGTGTTGTAGAGGTGATGCTTCTTGGACAGAATGTAAATTCTTACGGAAAGAATCTTGAGAATCCGATTAGTTTTGCCAAGCTTCTTACTATGGTAGAAGAAGTAGAAGGAATCGAAAGGATTCGTTTTATGACTTCTCATCCAAAGGATTTATCAGATGAGCTTATTGAAGTGATGGCACATTCTAAGAAGATTTGTAAACATCTTCATTTGCCGGTACAGTCTGGAAGTAGCCGCATTTTAAAATTAATGAACAGAAAGTACACAAAGGAACATTATCTTACATTAGTAGATAAGATTCGTACTGCTGTTCCGGATATTGCGATTACAACAGATATTATTGTAGGTTTTCCAGGAGAGACAGAGGAAGATTTTCAGGAAACGCTTGATGTTGTAAGAAAAGCAAAGTATGACAGCGCATTTACTTTTATTTATTCTAAGCGTTCGGGAACACCGGCAGCAAAAATGCCGGATCAGGTTTCAGAAGAAGTGGTACATGAGAGATTTGACCGTTTATTAAAAGTGGTAAATGAAACAGCAAGAGAGCAGAATGGCAAGCTTGCCGGGAATACAGAACTTGTTTTAGTAGAAGAGATTGACGAGAAGGATGCTTCTATGGTTACAGGACGATTATCAAATAATAGTGTTGTACATTTTAAAGGAGATGCTTCTTTAATTGGTAAGATTGTTCCTGTTGTGCTGGAAGAGTCGAAAGGATTTTATTATCTGGGGAGGTTGAGCATTCATGGCTAAACTGACTCCGATGATGGAACAGTATTTCCAGATAAAGAATAAATATAAAGATTGTATTTTGTTTTACCGTCTGGGAGATTTCTATGAAATGTTTTATGAGGATGCGCTTACCGCGTCAAGAGAGTTAGAGATCACTCTTACTGGGAAAAATTGTGGCCAGGAAGAAAAGGCGCCTATGTGCGGGGTGCCTTTCCATTCCTGTGAACCATATATTAATAAGTTAGTAGAGAAAGGATTTCGTGTTGCCATCTGTGAGCAGGTGGAGGATCCAAAGGCTGCCAAAGGAATTGTAAAGAGGGATGTTATCCGTGTAGTTACACCGGGAACCAATGTTATGACCCAGAGCCTTGATGAGTCAAAAAATAATTTCATTATGAGTGTGTTCTGTGAAGATGACCTGTTCGGAATCGGTGTGTGTGATTTGTCTACCGGTGAATTTCGAACAACGCAGGTTGAACATCAGGACGCACTTTTTGATGAGATGAATAAGTTCCAGCCATCAGAGATTATCTGCAATGATGCATTTTGTATCTGCGGCATGGACTTTGACTTTATCAAGGATAAGGTCGGCGCAGTTATTTCTCCGGTTGCAAGTTATTATTTTGAAAAAGATAATTGTGAAATGTTAATTAAAGAACAGTATAATCTTGCGAATTTAGAAGGAATCGGTCTTACGGATTATCCGTTTGGTGTGATTGCAAGTGGTGCGTTATTACAGTATCTTCATGAAACTCAGAAGAATTCTCTTTCACATTTAATGGAATTAAAAGTGTATTCCACAGAAAATTATATGGTGATCGATAGTTCTACGAGAAGAAACTTAGAGCTTTGTGAGACGTTGAGAGAAAAAGGAAAAAAAGGAAGTCTTTTGTGGGTGCTTGATAAGACAAAAACAGCGATGGGAGCGAGAATGCTCCGTAAGATGATCGAACAGCCACTGATTCATAAAACAGCGATTCAGGACAGACTGGATGCGGTGGAAATGTTAAAAGATAATCTTATGGCGCGTGAAGAACTTCGTGAGTACATGAATTCTATCTATGATCTAGAACGTCTTACAATGAAAGTAAGTTATCGTAGTGCGAACCCAAGAGACTTGATTTCTTTTAAGACATCGATTCAGTATCTGCCATATATCAAGGATATTCTTGCACAGTTCAGTAAAGGGGTTCTTGCTAAAATGGCCGGGGATTTGGATACATTAGAAGATCTTCATGAGTTACTGGAGGCATCAATTGAGGAAGACCCACCAATCCCAATCAAGGAAGGCGGCATCATCAAAGAAGGATTTGATGAGGAAATTGATCATTTGAAGAAGGCAAAGACCGATGGAAAAACCTGGCTTGCCGAGTTAGAAGAACGAGAGCGTGAAAAGACAGGAATTAAAAATCTCCGTGTGCGTTATAATAAAGTGTTTGGCTATTATATAGAGGTAACCAATTCTTATAAAGATTTAGTGCCAGAGTACTATATTCGCCGTCAGACACTTGCCAATGCAGAACGTTATACAACAGAAGAACTGTCCGAACTTGCAAGAACGATTCTTGGAGCGGAAGATAGGTTGTACGCTTTAGAATATGAGACCTATGTGGCAATCCGTGAAAAACTTGCTGCTGAGATGGAGCGAATCCAGAAGACGGCAAGTGTGATTGCATGGACAGACGTGTTTGCTTCTCTTGCGCTTGTCGCAGAGACAAACCAGTATGTAAGACCAACACTGAATCAGAGAGGAGTTATCGACATTAAAGATGGCCGCCATCCAGTTGTAGAAAAAATGATGTCTGGGGAACTTTTTGTGGCCAATGATACGCTGCTTGACCATAAAAAGAATCGTGTGGATATTATTACCGGACCGAATATGGCAGGAAAGTCTACCTATATGAGACAGACTGCGCTTATCGTACTGATGGCACAGATTGGTTCTTTTGTTCCGGCAAAGTCTGCTAACATTGGTCTCGTGGACCGTATTTTCACAAGAGTAGGTGCCTCTGATGACTTAGCGTCTGGGCAGAGTACCTTTATGGTGGAAATGAGTGAGGTTGCCAATATTTTGCGTCATGCGACAAAGGACAGTCTCCTGATTCTTGATGAAATCGGACGAGGAACAAGTACTTTTGATGGACTTTCTATTGCGTGGGCAGTTGTAGAGTACATAGCTGGTTCTTCACTATCTGGTGCGAAAACACTATTTGCGACTCACTATCATGAACTTACTGAATTAGAAGGTAAGCTTCCAGGTGTTAATAATTACTGCATTGCCGTACAGGAAAAAGGTGATACGATTATTTTCCTGCGTAAGATTATTAAGGGAAGTGCTGATAAGAGTTATGGTATTCAGGTTGCCAAGCTTGCAGGCGTTCCAGAAGTTGTTATAGAAAGAGCAAAAGAAATCGCAGCAGAACTAGAAGAGTCTGATATTACAGCGAATACAAAAAATATTGGAAAGAAACATACAGAAGAGGTAGAACCAGTACAGATTTCCCTGTTTGATACGATGGGAATGGTTGCGGAACAGCCAAAGAAAAGTGAAGTAGAAGAAACATTGAAGAAGTTAGATATCAGTAATATGACACCGATGGAAGCAATGAATCAGCTTTACGAGTTGCAGAAGAAGTGTAAGTAAATTGACTGTTACATAGTATGTTTATTCCCTAATACAAACATAGTGATATATCTATAATAATGAATGCATTGAGATCATAAAAATAAAAAGTGATGGAATAATAGAGAAAAGATAGAAATGTCAGAAGGGAGAAATTATGCCAGAGATAAGAGTTCTTGACCAGAGTACGATTAATCAGATTGCTGCCGGAGAAGTTGTTGAACGACCGTCCTCTATTGTAAAAGAGCTTGTGGAAAATGCTGTAGATGCCAACTCTACAGCAGTTACCGTAGAAATCAAAGGCGGCGGTATTGATTTTATACGAATTACAGATAACGGCTGCGGCATTGAGAAAGAACAGGTTCGAAAGGCTTTTCTTCCGCATGCGACCAGCAAGATCCGCTCTGCGAGTGATTTAGAGACCGTTGTGTCTCTTGGTTTTCGAGGCGAAGCTTTATCGAGCATCGCATCGGTTGCCAAAGTAGAACTGGTAACGAAAACAGATGAAGGAATTTCTGGTATTCGCTATGTGATAGAGGGTGGAGAAGAAAAGAGCTATGATGAAATTGGATGTCCTGAAGGAACCACTTTTATCATCCGTAATCTTTTCTTTAACACACCGGCAAGAAGAAAGTTCTTAAAATCAAAAATGACCGAGGCAGGTTATGTAGAATCCTTTATCCAGCGTCTTGCCTTGAGCCATCCAGATATTTCTTTTAAGTTTATCTGTGATAATAAAAATAAAATATCTACTTCCGGTAACGGAAATCTAAAAGATGTGATCTACAACATTTTCGGAAGAGATGTGGCGATGAATCTTCTTCCTGTAAAGGGAAATGAAAACGGAATTCTGGTAGACGGTTATATCGGAAAGCCGGTTATTTCCCGAGGAAATCGAAATTATGAGAATTATTTTGTAAACGGCCGTTATCTGAAAAATAATATCATCAGCAAGGCGATTGAGGAAGGTTATAAAGGACATGCAATGGTGCATAAGTTCCCGTTTACAGCTTTAATGATTTCGATGGACCCGCATTGTTTTGATGCCAATGTTCACCCGGCAAAGATGGAGATGCGTTTTCGAAATGCGGAAGAACTATATTCCTCTGTGATGAGTGCAGTCCGAAGCAGCTTTGTAAAAAAAGAACTGATTCCAAAAGTAGGAATCGGTAATGATAAGAAAGAAAAAGAAAGCGTAAAGAAGATTCCAGAGCCATTCGAAAGAAAGAGACGGGCGATTGAAGAGCGTTTTTCCTCTCTCTCTCAAGAAAAGATTCGAGAGATTGAGAAGAGAAAAGAGCAGGGAGATGCTGCAGAGCAAAGGGTATCTGTTTTAGCAAAAAATAGTATGGAAAATAATGTGCGAGATTCTGTCCAGGGCAATGACGGGAATAATGCACAAAATCCTATTCAAAATCCTGCCCAAAACACTACGGGAAATATGTCTGGAAGTGTTAATGGTTATTCAGGTGTACACGGTGAAAATTCAGAAAATGCAACAGAAATTTCAAATCGAAGAAGTTCGATAGAAGAAAGAATTGCCCGACTGCATGTCGGAGAGAACAACGCAATCAAAAAAGAGATTGATGATGTGATTCCAAAATCAATGGATGAAAGTACTGCAAAAGCTGAAGAATATTCGGAAAGTGATGACAGACAAATAAAACAGGATAAAAAGCCAAGTGGACAGAAAGAACTCCTGAAAGAAGCAGATACTTACGGAAAAGGCACCCAAATGAGCTTCGCCGATGTTCCGCTCCTTTCCGAAGAAGCCCGTCCAAAGCACCGTATCATCGGGCAGGTGTTCCGCACCTACTGGCTGGTAGAATTTGATGAGAAGCTGTTTTTTGTAGATCAGCATGCGGCACATGAAAAGGTAATGTATGAGAAGTTAAAGAAAGATTTGGAAAATAATACAATTGTCCAGCAGATGGTTGCCCCTCCGGTCATTCTTACTTTTAGCATAAAAGAACAGCAGAAGTTTAAGATTTGTGAAGAATCTTTCAAAAAACTTGGATTTCTTATTGAAGAATTCGGCGGAAACGAGTATTGTATTCGTGGGGTTCCGGCGAATCTGCTCGGAATTGACCCGCAGGAGCTGTTTATCGAAATTTTTGACCAGATAGAGGAAAACAGTGGTAAGATGAATTTAGAAATGATCACAGACAGATTGGCAACGATGGCTTGCAAGGCAGCCGTAAAGGGTAATACAGCCATGTCTTATCAGGAAATGGATGCACTGATGGATCAGCTTATGAAGCTCGATAATCCATATCAGTGTCCACATGGCCGTCCAACGATTATTTCTATGACAAAGTATGAATTAGAAAAAAAGTTTAAGCGAGTACAGTAGAGGGGGATGGTTGTGGAACAGAAAAAACCTCTTATTATATTAACCGGACCGACAGCCGCCGGAAAGACAAAGCTTTCTATTGGTCTGGCAAAAAGTATTGGCGGAGAGATTATCAGTGCAGATTCCATGCAGGTGTATAAAAAGATGGATATCGGTACAGCAAAGATTCGTCCGGAAGAAATGGACGGAGTGCCGCATTATCTGGTAGATGAATTTGATCCATCAGAAGAATTCAACGTCGTTGTTTTTGTAGAAAGAGCGAAAGCTGCGATGGAGAAGATTTATGCTGCAGGTCATATCCCGATTATTGTCGGGGGAACTGGATTTTACATTCAGGCGTTGCTTTATGATATTGACTTTTCAGAGCATGAAGGAAAGGAGAGTTACCGAAAGGAATTAGAACAGCTTGCGAAAGAAAAAGGAAAAGAATATCTTTACGAAATTCTTAAGGAAGTTGACCCGGAATATGCACAGATTGTACATTTTAATAATGTAAAAAGAGTAATCCGGGCACTCGAATACCATAAAGAGACCGGACATAAGTTATCGGAGCATAATAAGGAACAAAGGCAGAAAGACTCCCCTTATAATTTTGCGTATTTTGTATTATATCACGATAGAGAAGTGCTGTATGACCGCATCAACAGACGTGTCGATCTGATGATGGAGGACGGGCTTCTTGAGGAAGTAAAAGGATTGATAGAAGAAGGATACACAAAGGATCTTGTATCCATGCAGGGACTTGGCTATAAAGAGTTTTTTGATTATTTTGATGGGGAGATGTCTTTAGAGGAGACTGTCGATAAAGTCAAAAGAGATACAAGACGTTTTGCAAAAAGACAGCTTACCTGGTTTCGACGGGAAAAAGAAGTTGTCTGGCTGAATAAAAAGGAATATGAACAGGAAAAGAACCTGCTTGATTCTGTTTTAAATATAATAAAAGAGAAAGGAATCTGTAATGGAACAAAGAGATAAGATACTGGAAGAGTATTATGCACAGATGGGAATCGCAAAGCCGGTCTACGACTTTTGCATGAAAGTAGAGGAAGAATTAAAAGACCGCTTTTTATCTATAGATAAAACTGCAGAATGTAATCAGATGAAGGTGCTCCGTGCGATGCAGAAAAATCATTTAAGTGAGGCTTGCTTTGCACCGACAACTGGCTATGGATATAATGATATTGGAAGAGAGACATTAGAAAAGATTTATGCTGATGTATTTGGAACAGAAGATGCATTGGTAAGACCACAGATTACCTGTGGAACACATGCGCTTGCGCTTGCATTAATGAGCCAGCTTAGACCAGGAGATGAACTGTTATCCCCTGTAGGCAAGCCATATGATACGTTGGAAGAAGTTATAGGGATTCGTCCGTCCAATGGCTCTCTTGCAGAATATGGCATCAGTTACCATCAGGTAGATTTGCTGCCAGATGGTGAGTTTGACTGGGATGGTATTGAGAAGGCATTAAATGAAAAAACAAAGCTTGTTACTATTCAGCGTTCCAAAGGCTATGCCTCCCGCCCGACTCTTTCTGTAAAAAGAATTGGAGAGTTGATTCATTTTATTAAGGAAAGAAAACCAGATGTACTCTGTATGGTAGATAACTGTTATGGAGAGTTCGTTGAGATTGAGGAACCATCACAGGTAGGAGCAGACTTGATTGTCGGTTCTCTGATTAAGAATCCGGGTGGCGGACTTGCTCCGATCGGCGGTTATCTTTGTGGAACAAAGGAATGTATCGACAGGGCAGCTTACCGTCTGACTTCTCCTGGACTTGGCAAAGAGGTGGGAGCAACGCTTGGCGTTACAACTTCACTTACACAGGGACTTTTCTTAGCACCAACAGTTGTAAAGGGCGCGTTAAAGGGTGCGGTTTTTGCGGCAAATATTTATGAAAAGTTAGGATTTAAAGTAATTCCTGACAGCAAGGAGAGCCGTCATGATATTATTCAGGAAGTAGAATTCCATGATCCAGAACTTATGGTAGCTTTCTGTGAGGGAATTCAGGCGGCCGCACCGGTAGACAGTTTTGTTCGTCCAGAACCGTGGGATATGCCAGGATATGATGCACAGGTAATTATGGCTGCGGGAGCATTTGTTTCCGGTTCCTCGATTGAACTTAGTGCAGATGGTCCGATGAAAGAACCATATGCCGTTTATTTCCAGGGCGGACTTACATGGGAACATGCCAAATATGGAATTATGATGTCTCTGCAAAAAATATATGAGACAGGAAAACTTAAAAATATCTTAATAAATGACACAGAAAGTTAACGAAACCTACCCTTGAACCCTATATACAAAAGTTTGTTTTTATGGTAAAATATTTTCAATCAGCGTGTCCGTGTCTGGAGAGAATTCAGGAGGGACCAATATGGAAAGACAGTCAGTAACGATGAAGCAGCGCCCGGAAACAGAACGTCCATATGAGAAGTGTTTGAAGGCAGGAGCAGAGAGCCTTACAGACGGAGAATTACTTGCCGTACTTATCCGTTGTGGAACGAAGAACTACTCGGCATTAGAACTTGCATTTGCACTTTTGGACAGACATCCTGTTTATAAAGGATTGGCAGGCTTGTATCATCTGGATATGGAGATGTTAAAGACGATTCCGGGAATAGGGAATGTCAAGGCAATTGAGATTTTGTGTGCACTGGAGTTGTCGAAACGTCTGGCAAGAGCTTCTATTAAAGAAGAGAGTGATTTTAGCTCGCCAGAGTATATTGCGTCCTATTATATGGAAGAGATGCGGCATCTTTGTGTTGAAAAGGTAATGCTTCTTCTTTTGGATGGACGGCACAGGCTGATGAAAGAGATTTTACTGTCGAAAGGAACAGCGAACAGTTCCTGGGTTCCGGTTCGGACCATTTTTGTGGAGGCGCTTCGGTACGAGGCAGTTTACATGATTTTGATTCATAATCATCCGTCGGGATGTCCAGAACCAAGCAGAGAAGATCTTGTGATTACAAAACAGATAAAAGAGGCGGGAGAACTCCTGGGGATTCCGCTTTCTGATCATATCATTATAGGGGATAAGTGTTATACCAGCTTAAGAGAACAGCAGATGATGTGAGGATAAATGTACTTTTAAAATCAGGTATAAAGGATTTTAAAAGTACGCTGACAAAGAGTAGAAACAAATGCGGTAATGCCGCATTTGTTTCATGTATAAATGCTAACGAAAGGAGACATACCAATGTCTGAAAAAATATATGGAATTGATATGGGAACGAATTCCATCAAAATTTACCAGAAAGCTGCAGGAGTAATTTTACATCAGAAGAACATGATTGCTATGGTGAAGAAAAAAGAACCATTAGCATTAGGTGATGAAGCATATTCTATGTATGAGAAAGCACCGAAGAACATTGAAGTAAAACAGCCAATCATCAACGGTGTTATTGCTGATTTTACAGCGATGCAGACGATGATCCAGCTTTATTTTAAAGGAATGCATGGCAAAAAGTTTGCAGAAGGTCTTGCTGCCGGCGGTAACGCAGAGTTTTATATCGCAGTACCATCTGATATTACAGAAGTAGAGAAACGTGCATTCTATGACCTGATCGCAAGTTCTTCTTTAAAGACAAAGAAGATTCGTATTGTGGAGAAGCCAATTGCAGATGCACTTGGTGCAGGACTTGACGTAATGGATGCAACCGGCCGTCTTATTGTTAATATTGGAGCAGATACAACAGAAATCAGTCTGATCAGTCTTGGAGGAATCGTGCAGAGCCGTCTCTTAAAAATTGGTGGAACAAAGTTTGATGAGGCAATCCAGCAGACTGTAAAGAAAAAGCATAATCTTGTGATTGGTATGAAGAGTGCAGAGAGACTGAAAATGCAGCTTGCCAGCGGTATCAAAGAGGATGAGGAGATTACCTATGATGTAATGGGACGTAATCTTATTACGGGACTTCCTAATAAGGTAACTGTTACAAATCATCTGATTTTTGAGGCAATGTCAGAAAGCCTTTCTTCTATCATTGATGCAATCAAGTTTATTTTAGAGAAAACTCCGCCAGAATTATCTATGGATATCATGCATGATGGTGTATGTATGACTGGTGGTTCTACACATATCAAGAATCTTGATCTTCTTATTCAGCAGGAGACAGGTCTTTCTATTATGAAGATGGAAGAGCCAGAACTTACTGTAGTAAAAGGACTTGGAATGATCATGGAAAATCCGGATTATGAAAGACTGGCTCATAATTTACAGGATTCTGATTTTCACTAATCAGGGAGTGGTACTATGAAAAATCGTCATAATTTTGAGTTTTCACCCAAAACGATGCTTGTCTTTCTGACAATCATCTGCATATTGCTTCTGTCAGTCAGTGCAGTATTAAAAGATGCAGTGAAACCTCTCTCTGCGGTTGCAGAAACAGTAGTAATCCCAATGCAGGACGGAATTAACTCTTTTGGTGTATGGGTAGGCAATCATGCTGGCTCTTTTAAGAGTATGAAAGAACTAAAAAAAGAGAATGCAAAGCTTAATGAAAAAGTCAGAGAGTTAACACAGGAAAACGAAACTTTAAGTACCAACGAAAAAGAATTAAATAATCTGCAGAAGCTCTTGAAGATAGACAAGGCCTATTCTCAGTACAAGAAGGTTGGCGCAAGAGTCATCAGTAAAGGAAGCGGCAACTGGTATAACACATTTGTTATTAATAAAGGTTCCAAAGATGGAATTAAGGTGAATATGAACGTTATAGCGGATGGCGGGCTGGTAGGAATTGTGACAGAGACTGGCCGTACCTATGCTAAAGTATGTTCTATCATTAATGATAGCAGTAGTGTCAGTGCAAAGTCTTCACAGGCAGGAGACACCTGTGTTGTACAGGGAAACAGCGAGTCTGTGCAAAAAGATGGCACAATTGATGTGACCTATATTAGTAAAGATGCAGATATGAAAGAGGGAGAGGAGCTGGTTACGTCACATATCAGTTCTAAGTACTTAGAGGGAATCAAAATCGGAACAGTAAGCAAGATTTCCACAGACTCCTCCAATCTTACAAAGTCTGCTAAGGTAACTCCATTTGTGGATTTTCAGCATATCGAGGATGTGTTGGTCATCACACAGTTAAAAGAAGTTCCCGCAGACAGCGACAGTGCAGATTAAAGGATAAATCAGGCGGAAATAAGAGTATCGTACAGATATTTCT
>OLQM01003782.1_pt1 | contig 12577 bp, 9 predicted proteins | sample 1673161 | NCBI WGS metagenome assembly OLQM01 (sample SAMEA3136761, study PRJEB25190) | human gut metagenome | reverse complement strand
TGCAGTGAGCAGGGCATCGTGGTGTTCAACACCCCCGGTGCCAACGCCAACGCTGTGGCGGAACTGGTCATCGGGATGCTCATCGCGGGCAGCCGCAATGTGGCTGCTGCCGCCCAGTGGACTCAGGGTCTTGCCGGCGACCCCGCCATGGCAAAGAGGGTGGAGAAGGGCAAAAAGCAGTTCGTGGGCAACGAGATCAAGGGCAAGACCCTCGGCGTCATCGGCCTGGGCGCCATCGGTTCCCGCGTCGCCAACTGCGCCATCGAGCTGGGCATGGAAGTCTACGGCTATGACCCCTATATCTCCATTGATGCTGCGTGGAACCTGAGCAGTCAGGTCCACCACTGCGTCAACCTGAATGATATGCTGCCCCTCTGCGACTACATCACCATCCATGTGCCGTATCTGCCCACCACCAAGGACACCATCAATGCCCAGACGCTGGCCCTCTGCAAGGACGGTGTCAGGCTGCTGAACTACGCCCGCGGTGAGCTGGTGAATACCGACGCCCTGCTGGAAGCCCTTGACACCGGCAAAGTGTCCGGCTATATGACCGACTTCCCCACGGAAGCTCTGCTGGGCCGTCCGGGCGTCATCTGCACGCCTCATCTGGGCGCTTCCACCCCGGAGGCCGAGGACAACTGCGCGGTCATGGCAGCCCAGGAGATCAGCGACTACCTCAAGAACGGCAACATCACCCACTCGGTGAACATGCCCGAGGTGCATCAGCCCCGTGCAGGCGGCAAGCGCATCTGCATCATCCACAAGAACGAGCCCGGCATGATCAGCCAGATCACCGCCCTGACCACCGAAGCGGGCCTGAACATTGAAAACATGGTGAACAAAAGCAAAAAGAACATGGCTTACACCATGCTGGACGCGACCGGTGCCGTGGACGGCAGGCTGGCTGAGAAGCTGGCCGCCATCCCTGCTGTTATCCGGGTGCGCATCCTGTAACACTGCCAGCCCTTAGCTTTCCCCTCGCTCCATCTGTTCATGGGCGGGGGGATTTTTTTGGTACAGCGTACTGTCGGGCCAGCGGGGTATTCCCCCGCAAGTGATACGGGGCATTCCATCCCCCGCCCAACTGCCTGCGGCAGTCGGGTCCCACCCTCCGGACACTTGCTTGGGGAACACCCCGCCGTCCCTCCAGGCAGGTCTGCTGATATAAAAATCCCCCCTGCCGTCATACAGCAGAGGGGAGAAAGAAGATCAGAGTGTTTACAGCTTCTTGCCGGTCAGGAGCTCATAAGCCTCCTCGTACTTGGCAATGGTCTTATCGATGACATCCTGAGGCAGATCGTAGTTGCTGTCGGGATTGGCCTTGAGCCAGTTGCGGACGAACTGCTTATCGAAAGAGGGCTGACCGTGGCCGGCCTCATAACCCTCCAGCGGCCAGAAGCGGCTGGAATCGGGGGTGAGCATCTCATCGCCCAGCACCACGTTGCCGTTCTCATCCAGACCAAACTCGAACTTGGTGTCAGCAATGATGATGCCGCGGCTCAGAGCATACGCGGCGCACTTCTTGTACAGGGCAATGGTGTAGTCCCGCAGCTTGGTGGCGTAGTCCTCGCCGTGGCCGGGAAACTGCTTTTCCAGCACCTCAATGCTCTTTTCGTAGCTGATGTTCTCATCGTGGTCGCCGATCTCAGCCTTGGTGGAAGGAGTATAGATGGGCTCGGGCAGCTGCTGGGATTCCTGCAGGCCCTCGGGCAGGCGGATGCCGCAGACGGTGCCGTTCTGCTGGTAGCTGGCCCAGCCGCTGCCGGTGATGTAGCCGCGCACGATGCACTCGATGGGCAGCATGGTCAGCTTGCGGCACTTCATGCTCCGGCCCTCAAAGGCAGGCGTGCGGAAGAACTCGGGCATATCGGCGGTATCCACGCTCAGCATGTGGTTGGGCAGAACATCCTTGGTGTAGTCGAACCAGAATCTGCTCATCTGGGTCAGCACCTTGCCCTTGTTGGTCACTTTATTTTTCAGGATCACATCAAATGCAGAGATACGATCGGTGGCAACCATGATGAGGCTGTCGCCATTGTCATAGATCTCGCGGACTTTGCCTTCCTTGATGGGCTTGAATTCAGTCATAGCAAACACTCCATTTTTCCTGATAGCTCTTTCATCAACGTCCTCGCCCGCTCCGGCATTGCAAAGCAATGGAGGACAGGGTGAGCCGTTTTCCGTTTACCTATTCAGTCTATCACACTTACTGTCCGTTTGGAAGAAACAGATTCCAAGGAAAATCGCTCGCAATTTTCGATTTCTTCGTGAAAAGTGTCAAAAATCAGCAACATTTTTCGTCGAATTGACGGCTAAAGTCGTACTTTCCCGGTTGACAGCGGCTCAGAACATGGTATCATTGAAGTATCAGAATTCAACTGCATCAGGAGGTAAGACCTATGGGCAAATTCCCGAAAGACTTTTTGTGGGGCGGTGCCACTGCCGCCAACCAGTGCGAGGGCGCTTACAACGAGGGTGGGCGCGGCCTGTCCAGTGTGGACGTGGTGCCTTTTGGCCCCGACCGCTTCCCCGTGGCGCTGGGCCAGCTGAAGATGCTGGACTGCGATGCCGAGCACTTCTACCCCTCCCACGAAGCCATTGACATGTACCACCACTTCAAGGAGGACATCAAGCTCTTTGCCGAGATGGGCTTCCGCTGCTACCGCCTGTCCATTGCCTGGACCCGCATCCTTCCCAACGGCGATGACGCACAGCCCAACGAAGAGGGCCTGCGCTTCTATGAGGAGCTCTTTGATGAGTGCCACAAGTACGGCATTGAGCCGCTGGTGACCCTGTGCCACTTTGATACCCCCATTGCCCTGATCAAAAAATATGGCGGCTGGAAAGACCGCCGGATGGTGGATGCCTACGCCCACTACTGTGAGGTGCTGTTCCAGCGCTTCCGGGGCAAGGTCAAGTACTGGCTGACCTTCAACGAGATCAACATGCTGCTCCACATGCCCTTTATGGGAGCCGGTCTGCTCTTTGCGCCCGGCGAGAACGTGCAGCAGGTCAAATATCAGGCCGCTCACCACGAGCTGGTGGCCAGCGCAAAGGCCGTCAAGCTGGCCCATGCCATCATGCCCGATGCCATGGTGGGCTGTATGCTGGCCGCCGGTCAGTTCTACCCCCGCACCTGCGCCCCTGCCGATGTGCAGGCCGCTGCCGAGGCTGACCGCGACAACTACTTCTTCATTGATGTCCAGTCCCGCGGCGAATACCCTGTCTGGGCCAAAAAACGGATGGAACGTGCAGGCGTTGCCCTGCAGATGGAGCCGGGCGACGAGCAGCTGCTGAAAGAGGGCACTGTGGACTTCATCTCCTTCAGCTACTATTCCAGCCGCTGCACCACTGTGGACCCCGAACTGATGAACAAGGCCAACGGCAATGCCATCATGGATGCCGTCAAGAACCCCTACCTCAAGGCCAGCGATTGGGGCTGGGCCATCGACCCGGTGGGCCTGCGCATCACCATGAACAGCCTGTATGACCGCTACCAGAAACCGCTCTTCATCGTGGAGAATGGTCTGGGTGCGGTGGACAAGGTGGAAGCAGATGGTTCCATCCACGACACCTACCGCATCGACTACCTGCGGGCCCACATCGAGCAGATGGAAAAGGCCATCAACGAGGATGGCCTGCCCCTGCTGGGCTACACCACCTGGGGCCCCATCGACCTGGTCAGTGCTTCCACCGGCGAGATGAAGAAGCGGTACGGTTTCATCTATGTGGACAAGGACAACGAGGGCAAGGGCACGCTGGCCCGCAGCCGGAAGGACAGCTTCTACTGGTATAAAAAGGTCATCGCCTCCGACGGCGAAGATCTGGCCTGAGCCAACTGTGAGGAAAGGAATCATAGCACAAGATGACGACACCCCAAATCATTGCGCACCGCGGTGCATCCTATCTGGCCCCTGAGAACACGCTGGTCGCCTTCCGCAAGGCGATGGAGATCGGCGCGGACGGCGTGGAAATGGATGTACAGAAGACCTACGACAACGAGCTGGTCATCCACCACGACTATATGGTGGACATGCACACCGACATCTCCGGCCAGATCTACGACCTGACCATGGGCGAGCTGAAGACCCTGGATTTTGGCAGCTGGAAAGATGCCATCTACGCCAACGAGAGGATCGCCACGCTGCAGGAAGCGCTGGAGCTCTGCGCCGGCATGGAGGGCACGCAGGTGCAGCTGGAACTGAAAAGCCCACTGCAGGACGACCCCGACTTTGTGCCCCGGGTGCTGGATGCGGTCCGCGCCGCCGGGCTCACCGACCGGCTCACCCTCATCTCCTTCCACCACTCCCAGCTGCGGCAGGCAAAGCAGCTGATGCCTGAGCTGAAGGTAGGCGCGCTGACCTACGGCGCTTTCCTCAGCATGGTGCTGCCTCCGCCGGTGGTGTGGAAGGATCTGGGTCTTGTGAACAGCATGGATGAGCCCTTCAGCGAGGAAAACTGCATCGACCTGCGGAACAATCTCATCTACCGCACTGTGGCCGACAAGGTCGATATGCTCCGTGCCAACTTCCCCGGCGAGACCGTGGAGCAGGTCATCGGCCATCTGGAGGAGCAGGCGGATGTGGCTGCCTACATCAAAACGCTGGATTTCCCTGTGGACATCGTCAGCTGCGAGTACCACACCGCCTACTCCAACCCAGATCTCGTGAACCAGCTCCACGCCATGGGCATCCAGGCCGCGTTCTGGACCGTGGACACCCAGGACGCTGTCCGTTCCCTGCTGCCCCTTGGCCCTGACTGCATCGTCACCAACCGGCCTGACCGCGTGCGGGAATGGGTGAATGCGGAAATGAGGAAATAAAAAGATCACAAAACGTCCCCGTGCAGGATATCAAAACTGCACGGGGACGTTTTCTATGTCAGAATGCAAAAATCATTATGAAAACATACCGATCGTTTCTGCTTCTGCCGGTCTTACTGTCGGTATCTGAAATAAAATGATTCCATAGGTCATTTCGTCGATCTGTACGCTCGCAAATCCGACCTGAACTTTTGCACTTTCAAACGTACACTCAGGCGGTTCTAACTGAACCACATGATCGTTAATTTCTTCCAGAATCAACCGTCTTTTTATCGATTCATAATACTCACTTTCATACGCAACGTTTTTGAAATATGAAACATAATAGGCATTCGCATCGCCGTTTTTCACCAGTTCCTGGCTCAACTCGTCTGACACGGTATCCAAATGCGCACTGTCTCAACTTCCCGATCCACTTCCACAACCTTTTCAGGCGTACAACTCGTCAGACAAAGCGCAATCAGGCTGCTGGCAAAAATCGTTGTAGTACATTTCGACAATCTGTTTCATCATAGTCTTCTCCTGTCACCGGCATTTTCAATCTAACAAAACGGCTTCTCCAAGGGGATGCTATATGCTCATAATACCGGTTATTTTGTCGATTTGTCAACAACCAGATCATTTCAGACATCATTTTCTCTTTTTCGACAGGAAAAAGCTCACGATAATATCGTGATTGCACAAAAAAGTGCCTCAAAAATTTTAATAAGATACTCCTCTGCAATCCGTTCTGAACCGCCTAATGAAACCATGTCTTACCCCGCTCTCTCCAAAGTGAGAAAATAGTACCATAAAAATGTATTTTTGAGAGCAGTCTGAAAAATGCAGAGACGTAGCAAGCAGAACTCCATGGAGAAGCAGCCCTCCAACCGTGCAGAAAACCAGATACGTCCCTTTACTGTCGGCAGAAAGAACCGGCTGTTCAGCGACACGCCTGCCGGTGCAAAGGCCAGCGCGGTGATCTACAGCATTGTGGAAACTGCAAAGACAAACAGCCTTGCGCCCAGAGATTATATCCAGCTTTCCGCATTCTGACATAACAAAGTTCCCCCGTGCAGCTTTGTTATGGTCTATTAACGGTTAATTACAAATTTTCTTTGGTGCGCTCGAGGGAACTCGAATCCCTGGCCATCTGATTAAAAGAGCCCACCGGGCAGAACACTCTGATTTTAGAAGTTTCGAGTTTACGTAATTTTTGCGCAAAGCATCGTAATTTTTCACATTGTAATTTCTGCACCCTTTGTCGTATTTTGCAAGTCAGAGTACCCATTGCATCCCTTGAAACCGTGCAAAAACAGTGCAGAAACCGTGCACTTACTCTGGGACAAATGAAAAATGATGATTTTTGATCCATGACTTGGTGGCGATCTGAGTGACCACAAAGGTATATTTGATATATAGGAAGAAGAATGCCCACTCGTCTGAGGAGTTCTCAGGGAGTGGGCAGTTTCACACAAGTGGTTAATATAATTTCGATTATGATAATTCAAATTATATTAAGACGTTCCATGGGCTGTAACAGCTTCACCGCTTGGTTTTCAAAAACCACCTGTTGATAGCGGTGTTACTTCTTCACAAATTGGTATACGCCATATTCTGGTGACGTCACCAATCCATGCTTGATAAGATTCTTGATGATAGAGGATGCACGCGATTTCTGAACGCCATATAGCTGTGCAACGTTTATGCTGCGGAACTGATATTGATACCGATATCTCTTGAAAAGTTCAAGTGTCCGTTCTTTTGTACTTGCAGTCAGCCTGGTATTATCCAGCCTTTTGCAAAGTTCACTCACTTCTGCATCTGTACTCATTCTGTGGAGCACTGTAGAAGTTTCCGCAGAGGTTTCCGCACTTTCCGCACCACTTGCCACACTTTCCATACTGATTTGTGCCGGAGTCGCTACACTTCTATTCGGCAGTGTGACGATAAAGAAATCCGAATCCGAGTAGAAGGTCGGCTTCTGGGCTACTTCCACATGAAGCTCTAAGCCCTAATATAGTTCAAGCGTATTATACCGTTTTTTATCAGTACATTCCACCACTTTATGCCGTCACATGGACAGCATTTTCCCGGACGGCATCAATGGTTTCCATCAGTTCTCCGCCTGTTTTGCCATCAAACAGGCGGGTAAACAGAATGGGTTGGTCAAAGGGTGGTTTCATCAGAACCGCTTTGCTTTCCACATAACCGTTCTGCTCGATGTAATGAATGACCTTCTGAACAAACGCGATCTGCTTTGCATTCAGCGATTCATCGTTGATGAACTTGGAAAATGCCTGCATGGCAGCGTCGTGGTCCAGCTTTGCCACTTTACGCACCAGCAGACCAAAGGGTGTATCCCGAAACTCCCGTGCATAGTCCTCTTTGCTGCCCAGCTCACAGATAAAGATATGTTCCAGCTCGGTATAGTCGCCCCGGGAAAGCGGAATGTTCTGGGTCAGCTTGTGGATGGCCAGCGTATCGCTGCGGTGCTCCATGATGTATCGGTTCACACGTTCCCGGTACTCGCCGAAATCGTAGCCGGGATCCAGCGCTTTGCCCTCGGTCTGTTCCAGTACCGGGTCGGCAAGGGCCGTGTAGACAGGTTTTTGCCCTTCTACACCGTCCACCAGAAACTTGATGAGCTCCCGCAGTTCCTGCCGCATTTCCTCAAAGCGGAGCAGATCATGCGAGGTCAAAAATTCGTCTGTCTGCACCTCCCGGATGAGGGGCAGCTTTGCCTGCACCTGCGGGATGGTAGCTTTCCCTTCCAGCATCGCCGCCGTGCTGCGCAGCTGTTTCTGGGCGCGGCCAAGCCCCGGCAGACCTTCCAGTTCACAGAGCAGCAAGCCATACACAAAGTTATCGAACCGCTTGGCGGCTTCATCTTTGTCGTCCAGCGAGATGAGCGGTGCAACCTCTTTCATCAGAGTACCCTTGTCCGTTTCGGTCAGGCTGACAAAGGCTTCCGGCTTTTGATAGTGTTCCACGGCCTGTCGGTGCAGCCGCACGGATACCAGTTCCGGGTTCAGCGCTCCCACCTCGGCACGGCAGGTCTCTGTTAAGATCTTGCGCCAGTTCTGGTAGTTTTCGTCCCCATAGGCTCCATCCTGCAGCGCGGCGGCGATCCGCACCTGCTTGCAGAAAATGCTCTCGGACAGACTCTTGGTGTCCGCGCTCTCGTAGCCGTTGGGTTTCTGACGGAAAAATTCAAAGTTGCCGCAGTAGTCGAAGATCAGAAAACGCCGTTTGCCCGTATATTCGCCGTCGATGGCATCCACGCAGGCAAGGGACTGGCAGAGCCGCGTACCACGGCCTATCATCTGCCAGAACTTCGTTTTGCTGCGCACTTTTTTGAAGAACACCAGATTCACGCACTCCGGCACATCGATGCCCGTGTCCATCATATCCACCGAGACCGCAATAAAAGGCGGCTTGTCCGGCTGTTTGAAGTCGTCAATGATGGACTGTGCATAGGCGTCGTCGCAGACCACCCGCTGGATGAATCCCGGGTACTGGGTCTCCAGCTGCGGGTAGAGCTTGCCAAAGCGTTCCCGGATAAACTCCGCGTGGCGCTTGTTCTGGGCAAAGATGATGGTTTTGCCGATGCGGTCGCCGCCCGCCGTCTGGATGCCGCGTTCCATCAGGTCTTGCAGCACCGTGTCCACGGTGTTGGCGTTGAAGATAAACTTATTCAGCTTTTCGGATGGGATAAAGGTGGGCAGGGTGTCGTCCTCGGCAAAATCGTCCTCGTAGCGGGCCTTATCCTCCGGTGAAAGCTGGTCGTAGTGGATGCCCTCTTCTGTGAATTTCGTCTTGACCTCGTAGTTGTAGTAAGGCACCAACACATGGTCGGTGTAGACCGCCGTGTCGTAATCATAGGCGTAGGTGGGGATGCCATGTTCCATCTCGAAAAAGTCGTAGGTGTTGCGGTCCACATCGGTTTTCGGGGTGGCAGTCAGACCCACCAGAATCGCATCGAAATAATCAAAAATAGCGCGGTATTTTTTGAAAATGCTGCGGTGGCTCTCGTCCACGATGATAAGGTCAAAGTGGGCGGGCGAAAACAGCGGCACGCCGTCCTTGGTCTTGGCGTTGTCGATGGCGTTGAGCATGGTGGGATAGGTGGAAAACACGATGCGCGCGGCCTTATCGTCCTTGGAGGAGCACAGGTTGCACAGCGACTGATCCGGCAGATACTTTTTGAAGTCGTCCTTCGCCTGCTTGACCAGTGCAGTGCGGTCGGCCAGAAAAAGCACGTTGGTCACATGACCGCCCCGGCTCAGCACATCGGTCAGGCTGGATGCGGTGCGGGTCTTGCCTGTGCCCGTTGCCATGACCAGCAGATTGCGCCGGAAGCCCTGCGCGATGTGGGCGCAGACAGCCCGGATGGCGTTTTTCTGGTAGTAACGGTCGGTGATTTTGTCATCAATTTCGATGGTGTCCAGCGGCTTTTTCTCGGTGCGGCGGTTCATCAGTTTCTGTAAATCGTCCTTGCAGAACACACCGCTCACGGCACGCTGCGGGCCGCTCTGCTCATCCCAGAAATAGGTGGTGTAGCCGTTGGTGGTAAACAGCATCGGACGGCGGCCAAACTTCTGCTCCAGACAGTCTGCATAAAGCTGAGCCTGCTTGCGCCCGATGTTGGGGTCTTTGGTGCTGCGCTTGGCTTCAATGACCGCCAGCGGCAAGCCGTCTTTGCCCATCAGCACATAGTCCGCATAGCCCTTCTGCCCCAGCACGCCGTTCATGTTGTCCACTTCGTACTCGGTGCGCACATCGGCGTCCGGCCCGGTGAATTTCCAGCCCATGGCTTTGAGGTCGATATCGATGATCTTCCGCCGCGTTTCGGCCTCGGTCAGGTCGGCGGCGGTAAAACTGCGGCTCTGCTGGTTCTGCTGTTTGCTGGCCGTGTACGCCGTCGAAAGGCTCTCCACCTGCTTGCGCAAGGCTTCCAACTCGGCATCTTTCTGGGTCAGCAAGCTTTCCTGCTCCCGGATCTTCTTTTCGTCCAGCGCTACCTTTTCGCCGGGGATGGCTATTTCATCAAAGGAGCGCTCCACATAGTCCGTGCCGTAGCAGTAATCCACCCACTGGATGAAATCGAACAGCCCCCGCAGGCTGAACACTGCATCCGCCGCCGACACGCTGTGCCCTGTATGTACCGCCAGATTGCCCGCCTTCACGATGCTGGGCAGCACGCTCCACACGTCCCGGTCCACCGCAAAGCGGAAACTCGGCTCGTGCAACAGGGATTGCAGGTTGTCCTTGTAGGGCATCGTGATGGTTTTGTCTGCCGCATACACCCACTTCACCGCCAGCTCCAACGCCTTCCGGCACCCCACCGCGCACATTGCCGGGGAGGTGGAGAACACTTTCTCGGCCTCGATGGCAGCAGATGCGAAGAGGGAATATTCGGGGCGGGTGGAGAGATAGGAGAAGTTGGACATAAAATCAGCTCCTTTTATTTTTGAAATTCACGAATTCAAGTAGGTTCTTTTACCATAACGATTAATTGTATCGTTACACAAGCTTTACAAAACGCCTTTCCATAATCAGACAGTACAACCACACCTTCTTTCAGAACCGCCTTATTTTGATCAGGGCGATCTTTAGCCTGTTTCATCTCATCCAAAATATATTCATTGTTTTTCAACGGAGCATATAAATTCTTATCAAGTAGTGCAACCGTATTATCTATTGAAATCAGCCCCAGCCTTTGTAAATTATCAAAATAAAGGCCTATATTATGCGGCACCACGCAATTTATCAATTCTCCAACATCAGAATAATTTTTTATAACATCAAATCCTGCACCTTTTTCATCTTCAAAACGTAATGTAATAATTGGAAGTGTCGTGCGAAGATGCATATATCTCAAGATTTTCGCTTCATCGGATGAAAGCTGTTTTATTATTTCAACAAATCCAGGATGAATTCCTTCTTTTGTAAATTTATCCATAGAATTTGCTAATACCGTCGCATACATTTCCAAAAGATCCTGCTCTTCTGTAAGGCTTGCATTCTGTAAAACAGGAACAACCACATTTGCCTTAGGTGGAACAATATTTTCTGTCGGAATCATCTTCAGGCGTTCCTCTGTTAATTTCTGCACTGCTTCTAGAGCTTCTTTCTGCAATTGTGGGTAGTATTCACGAAAAATTTGAAAGGCCATTTGTGTAGCCTCTGTCACAGTCAGCCCATAGTTGTTTTGATTTGCAACTACGGTATTTCCACCTGCTCCTGGCAATACCTTTTGAGTAATCTTCACATCACTGCACATATTACTTTTCCTTTCGGTCACGCTGAATTCCAATAACCGTATTATGATTTCCTGTAACAGTTTGATTAACTGTTGTTTTTGCATTTGATTTTGATTTATCGCTTTTCTTGAAGAGTCCGATGATTGCTGCTCCAATAACTCCAACTGCTCCGATAATCGCAATCCAAATACTTTCCGTCATTATTCTACCTCTTAAAGCTTATCATTTATTGCATTTTTAAGATGCTTTTTAGCATCTCGGCTTTTATACCTTCATTCAATACTTGCTGTTGATGTTTCGAATCCAGTTTATTCATCGCTTCTATAAAATCGAACATTGCTTTTACGGCTTTCTGAACTTCTTCATCCTGATTGTAAAACTGGTTCATCGTATGTGCTCCTTTCGCATCGTCGAAATACCATATTTTTCCTCATTGTAGCATATACCTTATGGCATTTCAATGTTTTATACAAAAGGACGCAAATTTCGACATGTATTTCAGAATTTTCACCAGAATCATGGTGCTTACAGGGAAACTCCCTCCGTCACGGCTTCGCCGTGCCACCTCCCTCTAAGAGGGAGGCTTTTACCTTACCTCTACGTTATAGGCTCCCTCCCAGAGGGAGCTGGCAAAGCCGCTAGGCTTTGACTGAGGGAGTATCTTCCAGTTCCTGAGCCCGCTTTCTGACTTCCAAATCAATTGCACTGCAAACTTCTTGAAAGCTCTGCTCTATTTCCAGATTAGAAAACCGAATCACCTTCACACCATATTCGGCAAAAATGGCGGAGCGTTCTTTGTCGTATGCCAGTCCCTGCTCATCATAATGCTGTGAACCGTCCACTTCCACGACCAGCCTTGCAACGTGACAATAGAAATCCGCAATAAAGCCATCAATCGTTTTCTGACGCTGAAAGCGTAGTTGGCCGGAGCCTGCGTGAACTGCTCCTCGTTCATATCCGCCAGAATCTGCATCAGTCCCACAGAATCAAAGTTGAACACACTCTTCACCGTGGTCCGCACCATGGAAGGAATGGGGTCTCCCGTGATCACAAGGAAATTCTGAATGCCATTGATATAGGCTCCCAGCAGCTGGGAACGCATGGCAATGGCATTTTTATCCCGGCAGCAGATATGGGGCATGACACACATACCGGTCTCTCTTGCCACCTTCTCCGCCATGAGAATGGAATCTGCTCTGGTACGTCCCGAAGGAGAATCCGGGAAAGTCAGCACATCCACTCCGCTCTTCTGTAGCAGATGTGCCGCATCCATCAGTTTTTCGTCATCGATTCCCATGGGAGGTGCCAGTTCCACGGCGATCAGCTTTCGGTTCCTGCCCTCCGCCTCTTTGGTATGATAAAAAGAACGGTCTTCCTTCGGTGCCTGCTTTTTCTCCGGTTCTGTGTCTTTTTTTGCCTGTGGGTACTGGGTCAGATCCAGCTTTCCGGCAAGCAAAAAAAAGTTAAAAATATTCTTTTTTTTTTATTCAGTCCGGAATGGTCGGAC
>OLQM01003759.1_pt1 | contig 12641 bp, 5 predicted proteins | sample 1673161 | NCBI WGS metagenome assembly OLQM01 (sample SAMEA3136761, study PRJEB25190) | human gut metagenome | reverse complement strand
CATTCGGGATTTGCCGACCAATGAATTGATTTGTCCGAAGCATTGGAAGGCTCGATAGAAGTTCCGCCGATTGCCCATTTGATAACATAGAAAGGCTCTTGCCACCATTGTTCCAGCCAATAGTAGGTAATAGCATCGTACCCCCAGGTATTGGGTTTGGCTCTTCTTTTACTCTTAGGCCAGAAGGGACGGAATTTCCCGTCTGTACGGTTCTGGGCAATTCTGCAATACTTGTAGGCTCCTGTCGTAAAAGCCGTATCTGTTGCCATTGTTTTGATGTAATCCGGCAAACGGTCGTTGGGTACACGTCCGTCGGTATTCGATTGTCCGGCGGTGATAATCACATGGGCAGGTTCGTTGTTGCCCGCCATACAGTTGCAGCTGAATGCAAGTATGAAAAGGATCAGTAAATTCTTCATGATAGAAATATGCTTTATGATTTTATAAACTATGGAGGTAATAAAAAGTCCTCCTCACGTTTATTATCGCTCGGGAGGACTTCTTATCAAACTAACAATCGTGTGAGAAATCTAATACCTGTTGAGAACTATTTATTTGATTGTTTCGAGAAACTCTACTTCGATGATTCTTAACTGGTTTTTGCTGCTGCTTTTTTCCAGTTCCATTTTATTGGCGGCCTTAGCCTCTACTTCGATAATCTGTCCGAAAGCATCTTTGTCACTAGTGTTTCCTTTCAAGCGGATGGTTATCGTATTGGCACGTACGGGCTTTTCTATATTGAGATGAATATATCCCAGGCTTTTATCCGTGTTTCCGCTCCAAATCAAGGTGTTGCCGGCATATACTTCCAGCGGGTAACTTCGTGAACGCCATCCTTGCAGTTTGATGCATATATCGTCTATTTCGGCATCTCTTTCCAATGTATAGGTAATCCATGCAGTGCTTAGTTTGCCGTCATTCTTCCATTCGGTCAGTTCGATATCATCGTAGCTTTTTTCAGCATCATTATTGTTGGAACCGGCTTTTGCCGAAACGATTCGTACGCCCTTTTTGCTGTCTTTGTAAGAAGGGGTAGAAGGTGTTTCGCCTCTGTCCAGTCTGCCTTTCAAGGTAGACTGCGGAAGATAGGAACTCAAACCTCCAGTCACTTTTACAGGCACCGTTTCCAATGTGAGAGAGGCACTTGGAAGTCCTTTAGCCTGTGCTGTCAGAGTTACTTTTCCGGCAGTCGTCGTACTGCGGATCAGTGCGCGGTTGATACCACATTCTACCGGAAGGTTTGTATCAAGAATATGATTGTTTTCACCTTGAGCAATACCTCCGCGCCATTCCGCATGACCGTTGAGTGTGAACTGAACGGTGCGGTTGTCCAACGGACAGCGTTTTCCGTCTTTATCTACCACTTCTACCTGTATCAATGCCATATCCGCACCGTCTGCATGAAATCCTTCGGGGTTTTGGATAGCGGTAAGTTTCAGACTGGCAGGTTCACCGGCTGTATTTAGAGCATAGCGGCTGATTTCTTTCCCTGCTTTATTGTAGCTGACAGCTTCCAGCTTGCCCGGTTTGAAGGCTACGTTGTCGAAAGTAAAGAGAAAATTGTATTGGCGTTTGCCTTTACCCAGGGAGTTACCATTCAGGAAAAGTTCCACCTCTTCTCCAGTAGATACTACCTGCACAGGTTTTACCGTATTTTCCGGATAGTTCCAATGGCCGATGATGTAGGTCTGGTCTTTTTCCGTATCTACCCATCCGTCCCACATTACCTGATGTGCGTAGAAAGCATCTTTTTCGATACGCATCGCGTCCGTCACTCCACTTCTTCGGTAGTTTTCCGCACCCCGGTAATGAGTGTTAGTGTCGGAGAAGATAATTTTAGTACCGCCGGAGCTGACTCTGTTACCCGTTCCGGGACGCTCACGCCAATAATCATACCAGCGGGCTATCATGGTGATGGCAAGCTCATCTTGGTTGCGGTTATAGTCAGTGGCCGGTTGTCCTTTATAAAGTGGTCCGTCACCTTCTTTATGGAAAGGATAGCTGTATTCATCCCAGTACTTTCTTAAACCTTCGTCGCGGCAATATTCGGTCGCCCACATCGGATGATGTTCGCTTCTGTTAATGTACAGCATTTCGCCGCCGTATTCTGCTTCGCGGATATCCAACATTTCACGTGATCCGATGGCACGTCCGCCGAACGGGTCGTATTTGTCGCGGACAGCTTTCATTTCTATCATGTGTTCGCGGCTGATGGCTTTGTTGCCACATTCGTAGAACAGGATACTCGGATTATTACGGTTGTAGATAATCGCGTCTCGCATCAACTCTACCCGTTGTTCCCATTGACGTCCTTCACGGTCTTTTTCAGCATCTCCGGCAGGCATTGCCTGTATCAGACCTACACGGTCGCAGGATTCTACATCCTGTTTCCACGGAGTAACGTGCATCCAGCGAACCAGATTCGCGTTTCCTTTCACCATCAGGTCATTAGAGAAATCGCTCAACCAGGCAGGTACGGACAGGCCTACTGCCGGCCATTCGTTGCTGGTACGCTGTGCATATCCTTTCATTTGGATAATACGGTCGTTCAGCCATATCTTTCCTTCTGCAAAACGTGTCTTGCGGAAGCCGGTGCGGGTACTTACTTCATCGAATACCTGATTGTTGTCATCTTTCAGAGCGGTTTTTACCGTATACAAGTAACCATATCCCCAACTCCAGAAGTGAAGATTATGGAGGGTGGCGGATGCTTTTACCGTTTTAGTCTCTCCGGCTTTCAAAGTCACTTTATCACCTTGGAAAGTTTTCATTAGTTTGCCGTCTGCATCAAGTACACTCACTTGATAGCTGAATTGCCGGGGAGCTTTACTGTCATTTCTGACTTCCGATTCGGCATGAATCGTAGCTTTGCGTCCTTGGATGTCGAAGTCTTGGGCATAGACGTATACGCCTGTCGTTTTCAGGTTGCTATATAGGGGAAGAGTCTGATATACATTATCAGTAACGTACAAGAAGACGTTTTTAGGAATACCGCCATAGTTGGCATTGAAATTGCGGTCGTTCCACTGGAACTTAGAGTTAGTTCCTTCTTCTCTGTACATCCAGTCGTTGTCGGTGCGAACGGCAATCACGTTCTCACCCTCTTTGATATGTGGAGTCAGGTCGAACCCTACCGCCATAACACCATTTTCGTGTCTGCCCAGATAATGTCCGTTGAGATAGAAGTCTCCGCGTTGGCGTACTCCTTCAAATTCGACGAATACTTTCTGATTACTTTTCAGTTCCGGAATCCGGAAATTCTTGCGATACCATACCACTGTATCTGTCAATTGTTCGATGGAAAGTTTGAATGCTTCGTCTTCATTGAAGGCATGAGGCAAAGTCACTTGTTTCCATTTACTGTCGTCGAATTTTGCGTCTTTGGCTTTAGGAAAGTCTCCTATCCGCAGCTTCCATTCGCTGTTGAAATTGTATTTTTTGCGTTCGGATGCCTGTCCGTTGATGACAGACAGTGCAGTCAGCAGAAATACGAAAAGAAATAATTTGTGTTTCATGATAGTCTATTAAAATGTTCTGCTGCAAAGGAAGTACATTGAGAGAAAACATACATATACTACCGTACGGAAAGGATGTAATTTTTATCTCATGATGAAAAAAAGCGACTGGTATTTGTACACAATTTCAGATAATAGTACACATTCCCCGTTGATAGGAGAATGAGATACTATTATCTGCGGTTAGCACATGTTCTTTTTAAACATCCGTTTCATTCTCTTCTTCTTTTTCTTCGGAAGCTTGTTCTGTGTTCTCTGCCGTATCATTGGAAGCCGGAGCTTTACCACCGTTCTTCTGATAAACAGAAGGGGCTATTCCGAATTGATTCTTGAAGCATTTGCTGAAATAATAGGGATCGTTGATACCTACTTTGTAGGAAATCTCGGAAACAGTCAGGTCTTCGGTTAACAATAATTCCGCAGCTTTCTTCAAACGAATGACACGCAGGTATTCATTGGGAGAGTATCCGGTGACACCACGTACTTTCTTGTAGAATACGGTACGTCCCAATCCCATCAGGTTGGCATAGTCATCTACGGAAAATTCCGTTTCCACCATGTGCTCGTTCAGCATTTCATTCAGTTTTGCCAGGAATTTGCTGTCCTTGTTGTTCGTACAGATAGCCGCATGAACCATTCCCGGTTCGTTGGAGAATTTTTCACGCAGTTTGTCCCGCTGTTCGATCAGTTTGGAGATTCTGGCCAGTAATAAGGAGATGCTGAATGGTTTGGTGATATAAGCATCCGCGCCGGATTCGATACCTTCCAGATATTTTTCTTCCATATTGAGGGCGGTTAGCAGAATGATGGGAATGTGGCTGGTGGCAAATTCATTCTTTAATTTCTTGGTCACTTCGAATCCCGTCATACCCGGCATTAATACGTCGCAGATAATCAGATCTGCATCATAAGTTTGTGCACGTTCGAAGCCACTGATACCATCCGCTTCTGCCACTACTTCGAAGTAATGACTGATTTCTTCTTTCAGGAATTCGCGGACATCATTATCATCTTCAATGATTAATACTTTCCGCTTGTTCAACGGTACGGGAGGTGCTGCCTGTTCGTCCGTATTTTCGTCTGTGACAAACTCTTTATGGCGTTGTTTCTCTTCTTCAATCAATAACTGGTTAGGAACCAGGAAATCTTTTTCTTCATAAACACTGGCGTCCGTTGGTAGTTCGACGGTGAAGATGGAACCGCCGCCTTCATTCTCATTATAAGAAATCGTTCCTTTATGTATATTGATCAGACCGTATGTCAGATGAAGTCCGACGCCTACACTGCTGTGTGAGAAGCTGCTTTGCATAAAGCGTTTGAACAGTTCGGCACGCTTCTCTTTCGGGATGCCCAGTCCTGTGTCGATCACTTGTATGCAGAGCTGTTTCTTCTGTTCCTGTACGTCTACTTTGAATATAATCTTTCCGTTGGAAGGAGTATATTTAAAAGCGTTGGAGAGCAGGTTATAGATCACTTTATCAAGATTCCCCTTATCCACAGGCATCTTGTAAGAGTTCTGTGAGGGCTCGAAACGGAAATCCATGTTTTTGGATTCGCTGACGTCCTTGAAACTAAGGAATATCTCATAGCAGAAAGCGACAACATCCGTTTCCTCCAGGGAGAGGGCGAGTTTGTTTTTCTGCATTTTCCGGAATTCCAGTAGTTGGTTGATAAGCCTCAACATTCGTTTCGTGCTCTTGTCCATGATCTTCAGGGAGTGTTGCATATCCTTGGAGTGGTTTCCCATGTTGACAATTCTTTCCAAAGCACCTTGAATCAGTGTCAACGGAGTGCGGAATTCATGAGAGATGTTGGTAAAGAATTCCAGTTTATACTCCGTCAACTGGTTTTCTACAGCGATACGGTTACGCAGCGCATTGAAATTTCTGATAATACGGAAACTGAAGTAACCCGCTATGGCTATTAGAATGGCATAGATCAGGTAAGCCCATCCGGTTTTCCAGAAAGGAGGAGCTATTACGATTTCCATCACATTTTCTTCTCCCCAGATACCGGCGGCGTTGCAGGCTTTCACATGTAGTTCATATTTGCCCGGAGGCAGATTCCGGTAAGTGGCAAAGTTCAGGCTGGAGGGCGAACTCCATTCCGTATCGTATGGAGGAAGACTGTAAGAGTATTTGGATACCCCGTCCAGATAGTTGAAGGTAGAGAAAGAGATCGTGAGTGAACTCTGATAATATTTCAGGTTCAGTTCGTTGATGTAAGGCATTGCTTCTTGTAAAGGCGAATCCTCCACTCCCGGAAGCATGTGCGCACCGTTGATTTGAAGTCCGGTGAAGATAACGGAGGCAGGCTTGTCCAACGTCTCTATCTTGTTGGCATCCAGTACTACCAAGCCATAGTTTGTTCCGAACAATAATTTGCCGTCATTGCTGACGCAAGCGGTGTTTTCACTATATACATTTCCTAAAGTGTAGGAAGAGAAAAAGTAATTTTCTATCTGTTTGGTAGCCGGGGTGAAACGGGAGATGCCATATTCGGTTGCAATCCACATTTTATGGTCCTTATTCTGGACAATGGATTGTACGACTGCATTGGATAATCCGTCTTTTATATCATAGCAATCGAAAGTCAGGTGTTGATAGCTGTCTCCCGGGTGGCAGACTGCGAATCCGGCCCCGGAAGTACCAATCCACATATTACCTTTATCATCGTTCATCAAACAACGGATCTCGTTGCTGGGGAATGTGCCGTTGGCATGATTGTAAATCACGTAATTCTTGGGTGATGCAATCAGTGAATCCGGATGGAAGATATAAATACCGTTGTTGGTGCCTACCCACATGCGTCCGTTTTTGTCCTCTTCGATGACACGGATGCGTTTTTCACCGTAGTTGTCTTGTAAGAAGTGTTTGAACTGGTAGCCGTCGGCAGTTTTAATTGCTAAATTTAATCCTCCACCGAAAGTGCCTAGCCACATACGTCCTTTTCTATCGCGATAAATGGAGTAAACCTGGTCGTTGGATAGAGAGTTAGGGGTCCTGGGGTCATTCTCATACCATTTGTTTGCGCCGATGCGAAGGCCGATCCCTCTCATTCCCAGCCATAAGTTGCCTTCCTGATCTTCGTTCATGCTGTAAACGTTATGGGTGAAGTCCTCTTGCCGGATCACTTTGGTCAGGGCAGAGTTGTATTCGTAAAGGCTACCCATGCGGTTGGCCATGTAGATATTGCCGTTTTGAGTCTGAAAGAGCATGCGGATGGTATTCGAGCGGTCGGAACTGTTTTCACCGCTGGGATGAATACGCTGTGTTCCTTTGTTCAGAATTTCCAAATGAGATAAACCCGAGAATTCGGAGCTTACCCAGATACCTCCGGAACGGTCTTCTATTACAAATTGAAGATAGTTGGAGTTGATGTGGCTGGATTGATTGACTTCGAATGTGAAGTGTTGCAGGTTACCCGTCGATAATTCATAAGCGTAAAGCCCGTTGCCGTAAGTCGATATCCAGAGAATGTCCCGTGAGTCGTGTACGATGCTGTAACGTTCCACATCGATGTAACCGATATGTTTGGAGGAAAGGAACTGGAAAGGTTTGATTTTGCCGGTGGTTATATCGACGTACCATAAATTGCCCGTATAGTTATGTACCCATACATTTTTCTTATTGTCCCTGGTGACAGCGCCATTTTTGATATTCAGTTCCGAGTAACGACTTAGTTTACCGGTCGGAATATCCAGTATGTAGCTGCCGTTGACGGTAAACAATACCCATTTATCATGCAAGAGGAAGTTGCCTGTGACGTGGCCTGTATCATCAAAGCTTTCGGCTAACGACGCAACCTTTTCTAGCTTGTCCGTGGAATAGGTATGACGGTAGATTTCATTTTTATCGGTAATGATACAAGTGTATTTATCATAAGAAATGATGTGTTCCCAGTTCTGTTGTTGCGGGTCGAGGTTGTTCGTTTTACCGTTCTGATACTTCAATAACCCTTTGTCCGTACCAATCCAGACTTCTCCTTTTGCACTTTCCAGAACGAATTGTACTTTATCGGAAGGCAGGTTGCCTGATTTCTCTTTATACGCTTGCGATGAAAATTTGCCGTCCTGATAAACGACTCTGCGGCAACCGTTTTGATTATGCCATAACCAAATAGAGTTGTCGGAAAGGATAATGAATTTGGAATAGTTTTCCTTGTATTCCCCATTTCCGGTGAAATCCACAAAACAGCCATGACGTAAATCATAGCAACTGATAAAAGAAGAAATTGTTGAAATCCACATGAAGCCGTTCGGGTCTTCTTCCATGCTTCGGATACGGGAATCGGCTAATGAGAGCGGGTTATTTATATCCGGATAGATATTGACGAAAGAATTGCCGTCATAATAACTTAATCCGTTGAGAGTTCCCAGCCAGATAAATCCTTTACTGTCCTGCATCATATAGCGGGTCGAATTATTTGCTAATCCATCTCCGGTAGTCAGCTTATTGGAGCGAATTTCCACGGAGGCCGACAGTGGATAGAGATAAAGCAATAAAAGCGATAATATAAGGAATGTATTCTTCTTCATAGTGGATTTATATGTGTTATATGCAGGCAAAGATAGTTATTTCTTTGGATTTTAAACAAATCTGCCCTTCGTATAGTAAAATACCAAGGGCAAGAGATGTGTATTTGTGGTTGGCGCTGATACTTTTAGTATAACACTTACTTGAATTGATATCCTCTGAAAGTACCTTTCATCTTTATAAGGTCCGGTCCGAAATAGAATCCCGGTTGTGTTGGCTGGTTATAGCCTACATTTTGGGTAGCGATACTGATTCTGTATATCGGTTCTTCAAGGAAGGTGTGGAATCTGTATTCGGTCGGGATAGTCGATACGTAGAGCCGGAGAGAAGCGTTGTCCTCGGAGCGTACGAGTACTTCTTCCCGCCAGTCGCCTATAATGTCACCTTGCAGACAAGGATTCGATTTCGTTCCATTGTTGAAAAGAGTTCCTGTGAATTTGACAAGCGGAACAAACTTTTTATTTTCCCAGTCGTATTTAATAATCATGCTTCTATCCAGTAGTTCGCGCAATAGGTCTCCATCCCACCAGACAGCCATATTGGTCGGCATATTTCTCATTTTGGGGGCTATGATTTCTCCTTTTACGTTTCGAATACCTTGTGAATCTCCTGACCACATTTCCACACCCGGATGAGTCGGGTCAATGTCGGCGGCCATACAACGTCCTACATCGGTATTGCTTTTTAGCTGCAACAACACTTCTCCCGTTGCAGCATCTCTATAAGTGGAGCCGTCACGTTTGTTTTCATGGCAGTCCCACACTTGCAGACCTTTTCGTGAAGGGTCAAAATGTGTCAGGTGGATGGCGTCTCCATGTCCCATTCGGGTAGAATAAAGTCCTTTGCCGTTGTGGTCGATAGCACAGGAACCGTAAATGATTTCGTCGCATCCATCACCATCCACATCGCCTACACGCAGATTGTGGTTTCCTTGTCCGGCGTACTGCTCACATCCGGGATGGTTGCTGTCGAATACCCAACGGTTCTTCAGTTCTTTTCCGTTCCAGTCGAAGGCAGCCAGAACAGTACGCGTGTAGTAGCCTCGGCACATGACAACACTTGGGTGTACTCCGTCAAGATAGGCTACACAAGCCAGGAAGCGGTCGCTTCGGTTACTTTTTGCGTCTCCCCAGTCGGCAACGTTGCCGCGGGCAGGGATATAGTCGATGGTATGTAAGGCTTCACCGGTGTCTCCTGAAAAAACAGTCAGGTATTCTTTGCCTTTCAGAATACGTCCTTGTTTCATTATCTGATTTCTGCTGGGATCGAAAGTTCCCTCTTCGCGATAGTCTGCATTTGCATCTCCTATCACTTTCCCTTTGCTGTCTATTGTTCCGTCGGCAGTCCGCATCACTACTTCCGCTTTGCCGTCACCATCCAGATCGTACACCATGAATTGAGTATAATGAGCTCCTGCACGTATGTTTTTACCCAAGTTGATACGCCATAGTTGTTCTCCGTTCATTCGGTAACAATCGATGTATACTTCGCCTGTATAGCCTTCATGTGCATTGTCGTGTGAATTGCTGGGGTCCCATTTGAGGATAATTTCGTATTCGCCGTCACCGTCTACGTCACCGATGGAAGCATCATTGGGACTGTACGTGTAGGTATCACCTGCCGGAGTTATTCCGTCCGCCGGTTTTTGCAGGGGAATTTCCAGATAGCCGAGAGGCGCGTTTTCCGGGAGTGTGTATGTACCGTCAATGTGATGCGTCTCCTTGCCTTTTAGAACAGGACGTACTTCGTAAACAGCCGTTTTCTGACTGTTATTCTTATCACGGAACAAGGTGCTGACTGTGATGGGAGTGTCTGTCAGTTTCTTCCCGTCTCTGTACACATTGAAACCGGTCTGTATCGGATCGGAAGAAAGATACCTCCACGAAACGATTACTTCTGAAGGGTTTTCGCGAATGGCAACTACGCCGCGGTTTAGTTTCTCCCGTTGTAACTTTGAGTAGTTATAACCAGGTTGTGCTGTCATTGTTGCAACAGGCAGCAACATGAATATGCACAATAGATAAATTGCAATTCTTCTCATATTTGTTTCATCGGTTTGGACCTTATTATATTTATTCACTCGCAAAATTACTCCTTTTTTGAATGTATGAAATGGAGAAATGTACAAAGACTATATACAATTGTGCACCCTTTCAAATTAATTGTCCGTATGATATAATATTCTATCTTTTGCGTACATCCGTCCATTACCTCTTTGATGATATGCGATAATTTTGCAACATGAACTAAAAGAAGTAATTATGAAGTATCTTTTATCTATTGTACTATTGGCCTTGATTGGTGTTACAACTCCGAAAAAGACAACTCCCGCTTATGATTGGGGAAGTGTGTCTGCAAAGCCGGATTTATCGTGGGCCGATCAGGTGGGGGCGCAGAGGACTCCGAAAAACACAGAATGGGATGCCGGAAAGTTCGGGTTGCGGAATGACACTTCCGTATTTAGTACTCCTGCTATCCAGGCCGCTATTGATGCTTGTCACCAACAGGGAGGAGGCACGGTAGTTGTTGCCCCGGGGTATTATAAAATAGGTGCTTTGTTTATCAAGAGTGGTGTGAACCTGCATCTTAGTAAAGGTACTACCTTGCTTGCGAGTGATAATATTCAGGACTATCCGGAATTTCCTTCCCGCATTGCCGGTATCGAAATGACATGGCCTTCGGCTGTTATCAATATAATGGATGCGGAAAATGCCGCTCTTACGGGGGAAGGCTTTATCGATTGCCGCGGAAAAGTATTCTGGGATAAATATTGGGCGATGCGGGAGGAATATGAGAAGAAGAATCTGCGCTGGATTGTGGATTATGATTGCCATGCGGCTTTCTGCCGCTGTGAGCACATCATAGGTTTTGCCCGCCACCGGTTCAGCATCGGCATAAATGCCTCGGGCGATTACGTCGTCGTGGCGGTTTTTGAGTGTCCAGCGCGCTTCAAGCACGGCCTTGGAGTCGAAATTGCCGTCCAGCCTCTGCAAATCCACAAGCAGCACATAGTCGGCGCGGGTGTCGTCGCCCGGCGCAAGCACGTTCAGCCCCACAGCCAGCAAGGGCGGGGTCAGCACTTCCTGCACCACGCGGCGCACGCCATGCCCCACGGGCTCCGCCCAGGCGTGGAATTGCGAAACCACAAGCTCTGTTTCGCCGTTCACACGGCTGACAATGCTGTTGCGGTCAAGGTAATCCGGCACGGTGACCTGCGCCACGCGCAGGTTTTTGCTGGGCAGCGTGTCGGCCTTGACCGGCTCAAGGGCGCTTTCAAGCAGATAATAGCGCGTGGGGGTGCTGCGCGCGCAGCCGCTCAAAAGTGTGAGCAGCACCAGTGAAAGAAAAAGGATTTTGCGTTGCATCAGCGTGTTCCTTGCTTGCCCCGCAGCAGAGCTTCGGGATTACGTTCAAGCATCTCGGCCAGGGCGCGCATGGAGCGCATGGTATCTGTGCTTTCTTTGAGAAGGCGGCGCAGGTCGTTCATGGTGGGCGAATCGCGCCCCAGAATACCCTGAGCCGAAGCTGTGACCACACGTAATTGATCTGCCGCAACAGCCATGCTCTGCATGGCTTCGCGGAAGGAAACCAGCGTGGCTGGCAGTTCTTTTTCAACAGAGACGCTGGCCGTGCTCAGGCTTTTGAGAACCTGTTCCGTATTGGTGCGTATGGCACCCTCGTGCAGAATGCCGTGGGCTTCCTGAAAGGTGTTGGTGAACGCCGTAAGCGCCTTGCCCAGCTTGTCGTCGCTGAGGCCGAGGGCAAGGTTTTGCAGCACGGCGCTGAAGGAATTTACCATCTGCTCCAGCGGCATCTGCGAGAGTGTGCTTTGCAGCGTATCAATGGGCGAGGGAATGGTGGGCTACATCCGCAAGTACTTTTAATTCCAGGCGGATCTCTTTCTCTTCACCAGCGTAGCGGAGCGGAAGTTGGCCGCCGTGGAAGGATAAAAATCAAGCTCCACGCGGTATTGCCCGGTGATGAGGCTTTGCAGTTGCAGCCGTCCACGCAGGCCGCGCTGCACCATACGGCGTATGATTTCCTGCTGGAATGACTCGGAGGGCGCGGCGGCGCCGCTGGCGCGCACGAAGCTGCGTTCATCAATGCGGATATAGACGGGGATGGTCACGTTGGAATCACGCGCGTTGGCAACCAGGTTGATGCGAGTGACGCTGCCCATGGGCACGCCCCTGAACACAACCGGCGCGCCCGTGGAAAGCCCGCTGACCGAGCCATCAAAGTACATCACATATTCAAGATCATTGCTGAAAAGGCGGCCACCGCCGAGCAGCATGATGCCCAGCACCAGCAGGGCCAGGCCCCCCAGCACAAAAGCGCCGACAGTTGTTTTGTATGACTGCGAGTTCATCGGGATTGTTCCTTGTGCGAAGTTGCAGCGTGCGAAGTTGCCGCCGTAGCGCTTTCGCCTGCGTCTTCATTCCGGTCGCGCATGCCGCCTCTGGTCAGAAAGAGCTTTGCGCTTTGGTCTGTATTGGGGTCTTTCACCAACTCGCTGGGATTGCCGCTGGCAGTGACCGTTCTGCTTTGCGCATCCAGAAAGATGCTGTTTCTGGCTATGGTGAAAATACTC
>OLQM01003752.1_pt1 | contig 12665 bp, 13 predicted proteins | sample 1673161 | NCBI WGS metagenome assembly OLQM01 (sample SAMEA3136761, study PRJEB25190) | human gut metagenome | reverse complement strand
GCAGCCGCCGAAGCGGTGCTTAAGCCGCTAGGCGGGAATTGTGCGGTGTTGCCTTTGATCTGGTCCGCAGGGCTACAGGCTGTGCCTGTGAACAATGCGATACAGATATTATTATATACCATCCCGGCAGTTTTGAAAATAGCCCTGCCGGGAAAAGCTGCCCCTGCCAGGAGAATCTTTTGTGAACTTTTGGCGGTAGCGGCAGCTATGATCGTTGTTCTTTTATTTTATATATAAGAAAAGAGGAAAACAAATGCTTGAATACCGTGCTGAAGGACTTTGCCGCAACGCTTCCCACCTGCGGCGGGAAGAGCTGGATCATTGCATTGCCGCCGGGGAGGTGCTACAAAGCACAGCCCTTGCCTTTGATACCAACCGCCGCCTGCGCTTTGAGCTGTGCGGGCACCATGCGTATATGCCGTTTGAAGAATGTCTGGACACTGCCCCCGGTGAGACAGTCAAAGAGATCGCTGTGCTGACCCGCGTGGGGCGGCCGACCTGTTTTGTGGTCCAGGGTACGACGCAGGATGAAAACGGCGAGGCCGTTTATCTGCTTTCCCGCGCGGCGGCGCAGCGGGCCTGCCGGGAGCAGTACCTGGACCAGCTGGAAAACGGCAGCGTGATTCCCTGCACGGTAACACACATTGAAAACTTTGGCGCGTTCTGCGATGTCGGGTGCGGCATTTCAGCACTGCTGCCAATCGACTGCCTTTCAGTTTCGCGGATTGCTTCCCCGGCAGACCGTGTAACGGTGGGCCAGCAGCTGCTGTGCGCCATCAAGAACCGGGATGAGCAGGGCCGCATTGTGCTGACCCTGCGGGAGCTGCTTGGAACCTGGAGTGAGAACGCCGCCTGCTTTGCCGCCGGGGAGACCGTGGTGGGTATTGTGCGCAGTGTGGAAGATTACGGTGTGTTCATTGAGATTGCCCCCAACCTGGCCGGGCTGGCGGAGCCGGATACGGCACTGCACCCCGGCCAGACGGTGAGCGTGTATATTAAAAGCATTCTGCCGGATAAAATGAAGATCAAGCTGGTGGTGGTGAACAAGAACCTGAACCAGAAAATGCGGTTTGAGCCACACTATTTTGTGACCCGTGGGCGGCTGGACCGGTGGATCTACTCCACCCCGCAAAGCCGCAAGCAGATCGAAACGGTGTTTTGAAGCCGGCTTAAGCGGGCAAGAATTTTGCGCTTGTAAGTTTTTTGAAACTCCTGTATAATAATTACAAAGTAAAGTTTGAGGGCACGGTGCTGCCTGTGCCCCCCTGTTCAGGAAGTGAGACCATGGCAGAAGCATTTACCGCCGGTGTAAAGATGGGCGGCTTGACCAATGATACCGAGATTCGTATTTTGCTGTGCTACCTGATTAAAAGCGTGGGGCCTGTGACCCGTGAAGCCATGGAGGCTGCGCTTTTGCAGGAAGAGCTGGTCAATTATTTTGAATTTGTTGGCGCGCTGAACGACCTTGTGGCCCAGGGGCTGGCCATTGAAGGAGCCAACGGCTACACCATTACCGAAAAAGGTACCACAGTGGCTCAGACTCTCTCGGAAGATTTGCCCCGCAGCGTGCGGGAAAGTGCGATTCTGGCAGTTATCCGCATCCAGAGCTGGGTGCACAAGGCGGCCCAGAACCATGCCGACATTGAAAAAGACGGTGACCGTTACCGCGTAACCTGCACCATTCAGGATAAAAACCAGCAGCACGGCGCATTCACCCTGCAGGTGACGATGCCGGACGCCATGACCGCTGAACAGGTGCGCGACCATTTTGTAGCCTGCGGGAGCGAAATTTACAACAAAGTGCTGAATCTGTTGACCCAGCCACTGAGCGATGAACAGCGCCCGCCGGAGGGAGTACGGTAAAATTATATCGGCACTGCCCTGCCGTATATGATCATGGCAGTACGGATAGCCAAGCTACCATCTTATCATCATTGCATACCATCAGATAAACAAAAAACAGCCCCGGCTTTTCCTGAATGCAATCAGGTAAAAGCCGGGGCTGTTTTGTCAGTTTCTGTTCATTGCAGGGGCGTATCTTATCCTATGGTTATTCGCAGCCAAGGTAAGCCTTGCGCACTTCAATGTTATTGGCAAGCTCGGTGGCTTCGCCCTCCATCTTGATGGTGCCGGTTTCCAGCACATAGGCACGGTTGGCAATATCCAGTGCCATCTTCGCGTTCTGTTCCACCAGCAGCACAGTAACGCCCTGGCGGTTAATGTCGCGGATGATCTTAAAGATTTCCTTGACCAGCAGCGGAGAAAGACCCATGGAGGGTTCATCCAGCAGCAGGATCTTGGGTTTGCACATCAGAGCGCGGCCCACGGCCAGCATCTGCTGTTCGCCGCCGGAAAGAGTTCCGGCGGGCTGGTTGCGGCGCTCTTTCAGGCGGGGCAGCAGGTCAAACACCATGTCGTAATCGCTCTGGATGGCATCCTTACCATCGTGGCGGGTATAAGCACCCATGGAAAGGTTCTGCTGCACAGTCAGGCCGCTGAATACACGGCGGCCCTCCGGCACCTGGGCCAGACCAAGGCGGACGATTTTGTGGGCTTCCATCTTGCTGATCAGGTTACCGTCATAGGTGATCTCGCCGCTGGCCAGCTTGAGCAGGCCGGAGATGGCGTGCATGGTGGTGGTTTTGCCAGCACCGTTTGCACCGATCAGAGTAACGATTTCTCCTTCGTCCACATGGAACGAAACATCCTTGATGGCGTGGATGGAACCGTAATAAACATTGATATTTTTAACCGAAAGCAGCTCACCCATTAGTCGTCACCTCCCAGATAGGCCGCAATGACCTTGGGGTTATTGCGGATGGTTTTGCCGTCGCCGCGGGCAATCACACGGCCATAGTCCAGCACGGTGATCTCCTCGCAGATACCCATAACGAAGTTCATATCATGCTCTATGAGCAGGATGGCAACGCCGAACTGGTCACGCACGCTGTGGATGGTGTTCATCAGTTCTTCGGTTTCGTTGGGGTTCATACCGGCTGCGGGCTCATCCAGCAGCAGCAATTTCGGGTTGGTAGCCAGGGCGCGGGCAATTTCCAGCTTGCGCTGTTTGCCGTAGGGCAGTTGACTGGCTTTATAGTTAGCCTCCGCATCCAGGTCAAAAATTTTCAGCAGCTTCATAGCACGGCGGTCCATCTCGTGCTCTTTCTCACGGAAAGACGGCAAGCGCAGGATACCGGTCCACATGCCGTAAACAACCTGGTTGTGCAGGCCGACCTTGACGTTATCCAGAACTGTCATATCATTAAACAGGCGGATGTTCTGGAACGTGCGGGCAATGCCCGCCTTGCTGATAGCTTCCGGGGTGGCACCGGTAATATCGTTGCCATCCAGCACAATGTTGCCCTCGGTGGGCTTATACACACCGGTCAGCATATTGAACACGGTGGTTTTGCCCGCACCGTTGGGGCCGATCAGGCCATACAGATGGCCTTTTTCGATTTTAAGGTCCAGCTGCGAAACGGCTTGCAGGCCGCCGAACGCAATGCCAAGGTTACTGACTTCCAGCAGTGCCATTTATGCCGCCTCCTTTTTGCTTTTATTCTTTAGGAATTTGTTCAGCTTCAAAATCGGGAATTTCTCGGTGATTTTTTCAGCCACTTCTTTGCGCCATGCCACCAGCTTGGGGCTGCGGGTAAAGATCATCATGACAATCAGAACGATAGCATAGATCAGCATGCGGTAATCGTTCAGGCCGCGCAGCATTTCGGGCAGAACGGTCAGGATGGCCGCTGCAATCACGGAGCCGCGGATGCTGCCGATGCCGCCCAGAACCACGAAGACCAGAATGTTGATGGAGGTATTGTAATCAAACTTTTTGGCAACCAAAGAAGAATAGTTCAAGCTGTACAGCACGCCTGCCATGCCGGCAAACACGGAGGACAGTACAAAAGCCATCAGCTTATAGCGGGTGATATTGATGCCGATGCTCTTGGCAGCAATCTCATTATCGCGGATAGCGGAGATAGCGCGGCCAGCGCGGGAGCGGATCAGGTTGAGCACAACCACCAGCGTGATAAGCACCAGAATAATGCCCATGGTAAAGGTGGAAGTCTTTTTGATGCCGGTAATGCCCATGGCGCCGTTGATCAGGATCTTGCCATCCTCGGCCATGTTCATCGAAGCGGCATCTTTAAGGGAGAAATGCAGGCCGCTGTCGTCCACGCCCAGGTAAACAGCGTTCATAATATTTTTGATGATCTCGCCAAATGCCAGGGTAACGATGGCCAGATAGTCGCCGGACAGGCGCAGAACGGGAACACCAACGATGACGCCGAAGATACCGGCCATAGCGCCGCCCACAACAAAGGCCAGGATCAGCGCCAGCCAGTGCGGGGCCACATCATACAGGCTGACCCAGACCAGCGTGCCGGAAAACGCGCCAACGCTCATAAAACCGGCATGACCGAGGCTCAGCTCACCCAAAAAGCCGACAACGAGGTTCAGCGAAACAGCCATGACCACATAAGCGCAGATGGGCACCAGCTGGCCGGAGAAAGAGTTGGTCAGCACACCGGCGGCTGCCAGCAGCTGAACGACAATGTAAAACCCAATGACGATGCTAAAGGTGATAAAATTACTTTTGGTGCTTTTTTTCACTTGGTTCCATTTTGTTAATGCCATGATCCTCACCTTACACTTTCACGTTGACCTTTTTGCCGAGCAGGCCGGTAGGCTTGACGATCAGCACAACGATCAGAACAACAAACACGATGGCATCGGACAGCTGGGTGGAGATGTAAGCCTTGCTGAGGTTTTCGATGATTCCCAGCAGGATACCACCCAGGAAAGCACCGGGGATAGAACCGATGCCGCCAAAAACCGCTGCCACGAACGCCTTGATGCCGGGCATTGCGCCGGTGGTGGGCATCAAAGTCGGGTAAGAGGAACACATCAGGGCACCGGCAACTGCGGCCAGCGCAGAACCAATGGCGAAAGTCAGAGAAATCGTGGCATTGACGTTAATGCCCATCAGCTGGGCAGCACCGCGGTCCTCGGACACAGCCAGCATAGCGTGACCGGCGGAAGTGTGGTTGATGAACAGGGTGAGCACAACCATGATGAGGATGCAGGCCAGGATGGTGACCAGCGTTTCGGCTGAGATGGTCAGCTGGCCGTCAAACAATTTAATGGGCTGCAGGCTGACAACGGACTTGAAGTTCTTGGGGTTGGAAGTCCACAGCAACTGGGCCACCTGCTGCAGCAGGTAGGAAACGCCGATGGCTGTGATCAGAACAGCCAGGGACGGGGCTTCGCGCAGAGGGCGGTAGGCCACACGCTCCATGGTAACGCCCAGAATGGTGCACACCACCATGGACAACAGCACCGACACAATGGGGTTAAGCCCGAACGAGCCGAATGCGAAAAAAATCACATAGCTGCCAATCATGATGACATCGCCATGGGCGAAGTTCAGCATTTTGGCAATACCATAAACCATGGTATACCCCAATGCGATCAGCGCGTACACACTGCCCAAGCTGATGCCATTGATCAGATAGGATAGAAATTGCATTGTGCAGAACACCTCACTCTATTTTTTCCCTTGTTCTTCCACACCAAGGCGACGCACGCCACCTGATTATTGCACAGCGGAAAAACAAAATATGTATATAATATTAACACATCTGTCCGCACAGTACAATGCCTTAAAGCGCAAAAGGTACGTATTTTTGGCTAAAACAGGCACTTTCTGTCACTTTTTTCTCTGCGCGTAACAAAATGGGGGCTGCTGACATGGTAAATCAGCAGCCCCCATTGGCCAAAACTCAATTTTGCATGCTTTTCAGCACGCGGTCCCCTGCTTTTGTGCAGAGATTACATAGCGGCGTAAGCGCCATCCTTGATCACAACAGCCTTAGGATCCTTGGAAACAGCGCCGGAAGCATCCCAGGTCATGCCGGTACCAGTCAAGCCGTCAAAGGTCATGCTGGTGTAACCGGTCTTCAGCTGCTCGCAGATCTCGCTGGCATCCATATCGCCGGTGACGCCGGTTTCCAGAACTGCCTGGTACATGCTGTAGATAACGTCGTATGCGTCAGCAGCGAACTGGTTCGGGGTTTCGCCGTAAGCGGCAACGTAAGCGGAAACAAATGCCTGGGTCTTTTCATCCTGAGCGTCAGCAGCGAACGGAGTCAGCAGCATCAGACCCTCAGCCAGGGAGGTATCAAAGCCCTCAACATCCAGGATGCCATCCATGCCATCGCAGCCGAAGAAGATGGGCTCATAGCCAGTCTTGTTGGCGGTGGTCAGGATCTGAGAAGCCTCGGTGTAGTAGATGGGCAGGAACACCAGCTCAGCGCCAGCTTGCTGGCACTTGGCAACCTGGGTGGACAGGTCGCTCTTGTTGTCGCTGGTGAAAGCTTCAGCAGTGACGATCTCAAGACCCTTGGTCTCAGCTTCGGTCTTGAACTTGGCGTAAATGCCGGAAGAGTAAGCGTCAGAAGAGTCATAGATGACGCCGATCTTGGTAGCCAGAGCGTTCTCGGCAATGTAGTCAGCGGATGCAACACCCTGGTTGGGGTCGGTGAAGCAGATCTGGTAGACATTGTCGCCGGTTTCGATAACGGTCTGTGCAGAGGCAGAAGGGGTCATAACGAACATGTTATCGTTGACGCTCTCAGCAGCAACTGCCAGGGTCGGGGTGGTAGTAACGGGGCCAGCCAGAAGCTGCATGCCCCAGTCTTTCAGGGAGTTGTAAGCGTTGACGCTCTTTTCAGCATCGTGCTCATCGTCCTCGAACTTCCAGTCAAAAACATCGCTGCCGTTTGCGGCGTTGATCTCTTTGACAGCCAGTTCTTCGGCGTTCTTAACAGCATTGCCGTAAGTTGCAGCAGCGCCGGTGATGGGGCCAATGCCGCCAACCTTGATGGGGGTGCCGGTGTAGGAGCCGGAAGCAGCGGACTCGCCGGAAGCGACGGTGCTGGAAGTCTCGGAAGAGACAGCGGAAGTAGCTTCGGAAGTAGCGGTGGAACCGCAGGCGGCCAGGCTGACAGCCATGGAAGCAGCCAGCATTGCACTGATGACCTTTTTGTTCATTGTTATTCCCTCCTAATGATTTACAGCCTCCGGCGGGCAAACGCCTGCCGGAACGGGTTGCACAGCCCATAACTGTAATTTAAACTAAAGTATACCGCTAAGTTGGCAAATCTTCAATACGGAATATCGGCATAAATTGAAGATGGAATCCAAAGCCTTTGTGGCGGTTTTGCACAAAGTTTGGTTACAAAATATTATCAAACTACCATATTGACAAAGTTTGTAATAAAAAAATGAAAAACCTGGTTTTAAGGGTTGAAAAACGCGGCGGAATTAGGCATAATAGTTGGTAAATACGAAAGGGGTATCTTAAGATGAAGCTTTTGGAAGACCGCATTCTGCGCGATGGGCAGGTCCGCCCGGGCAATGTGCTGAAAGTTGACTGCTTTTTGAACCACCAGCTGGATGTTGACCTGCTGGATAAAATCGGTGAGGAGTTTTACCGCATTTTTAAGGATGACGGAGTAAACAAGATCCTGACTATTGAGGCATCCGGCATTGCGATTGCCTGCATGACGGCTCGCCACTTTGATGTGCCCGTGGTGTTTGCCAAAAAGGCCAAAAGCAAAAACATTGATGGCGATGTGTACACTTCCACGGTACATTCTTATACTTACGGCAAAGATTACAATATCACCCTGGCCCAGAAGTTCCTTGGTCCCAACGACCGTGTGCTGATTCTGGATGACTTTTTGGCAAACGGCAAGGCCATGCGCGGTCTGTTGGATGTCTGCCAGCAGGCCGGAGCCAGTGTGGCGGGTATCGGCATCTGCATTGAAAAAGGCTTCCAGCCGGGCGGCGACGAGCTGCGCCGCGAGGGTTACAAACTGGCCAGCCTGGCCATTGTGGACGAAATGGGCGATAACGGCAGCCTGAAGTTCCGCGAGACGGAGTATTAAGAGAGATTGCTTGGTTTCGTATAATTGGGACGATCCGATATTTATCATCTGCATTAACGATTAAAAAAGCGGCGTGATTGGGTTCACGCCGCTTTTTATTTATGCTTTTATTGGGGAGGATGATGAATCGTTCGGGTTCTTCCTCGGCGCAATGAGGGCATCGCACCTTACAGACATCTTGCGGGGCACAGCGAACAATAACACGCTTTACATCGTATGGATATACAGCCGCGAGGGCTCTTCCTCGCCATCGCCCTGCACCATGCAGTAAAACTGCCAGCCGTAACGCTCATAAAACGAGGTGTGGTCAGTAACAAGGTAAAGTGCGCGCCGCATCCATGCCGTTGGCTGCTAACGTTACGCCGCATTCCGGCGCGGGGCAGCGTGCTGCATGTGGCATTTGGCCGTGCGCCCCCTGGCACCAACTGCGGTATTACGGTAAGTTTTGCCCGCTGCAGGCATGGAAAAAGACAAAAAGAATGCCAGGGACACTTCACTTTTTGAATCACTCAAAAAAGCAAAGCTCCCCTGGCCGGTTGCACCACTATATGGTATAACTCTGGATTGTACAGTGGTTTATGTGTAAGAAATCGGCGAAGCCATCACATCATTTTGCCATAATCAAAATCATTCTGCTTTCCCCTCACGGAATTACAGTTTAACCCGGACAAATTCATGGTGGATGGCGGGCAGAATGGTTTCCACCAGGTCTTTTGTGCGCAGGCGCAGGCTGGAAGTATTGATGCAGGGGTGGCAGCCCACATATTCGCTGTTCAGCACATCTTCATCGATCAAAAGCTGCACATGGTTTTCGGTATCGTTCATCAGGCCCAGCACACTGACCGAGCCGGGAGTGATATCAAGGAACTTTTCCATATATTCCGGCTTGGCAAAGGACAGGCGCGCGGAGTGGATCTGGGCGGATGGATTATTATGCGATTGCGGAAAACTTGAACCGAACAGAATCCGAAAACCTGAACGGAAACCGCATTTTTGCAGGCGGGCTGGCACGATTTGCGATATAATAGACAGCATACAAATCGAAGAGAGGGGAATGTTTTGATGGAACTGCAAAAAGGCCGCCCGATGGATACTACGGGCAGATTGGCCAAAGAAACCCGTACCTATGATTTACTGGATAGTCTTGGGATCGAATATAACCGCATTGACCATGCCCCGGCCATGACGATGGAAGTCTGCCAGGAAATTGACAAAACGCTGCAGGCGGTCATCTGCAAAAATCTTTTTCTTTGTAACCGTCAGGAAACCGCGTTTTACCTGCTGATGATCCCGGATACCAAGGTGTTCCACACCAAGGATCCGTACGCCGCTGTTATAAACAAAATCATTCATTCGATCATCATGCCTCACTTTCGATTTGCATTTTTATTTTTAAGGGATACTTTGCGTATACGTCCCTCATGTAGCATGAGAGCAAGAGGATTCCAGAATTTTTCTGTGCTAAACTGACATTTAATTCTTAAGGCAACACCGCACAATTCCCGCTTGACGGCTTAAGCACCGCTCCGGCGGCTGCGGCACGGCATCTGCGTTGCCAAAATGCTCGATAATGTCGGGTTGCGGTACCCGCATCGTGCTTCGGGGGCAAAAGCCCCTCGCACTCTGCGACCGCTGCCCCTGCTTCGGTTCGCTGTTTCCGCCACTGGCGGCGCTCACCTTTGCAGCATCCAGTATTATCTGCGCTTTTGGCTTAGCAGCTGCCGCACCTCGCTCGCCGTATCGGCACTTAGAATTATGCGGTATTGCCTTAAATATTGAATAAAGCGATTGCGCCGTTTCCCCATTCAGAACAGGTCTAGCATATTATTGAGATAAATTTCTTCGCGGACGCGCAGCTGGTATTCTGGCTTTGTCATATAGTAAAGCAGAAACTCCAAAATCAAGGCACTGCCAAGCCCGCGGCCCTCAATTTTGAAGTTGGAAAAGCCCATGGGCAGATAGATATTTTGAATATCCTGGATGCCAATAAAACCGGGGTTGTCCATTGCTTTTGAAAAGCGATACCCTTCCTGTGCGCCAGGGGCTGCGCAGCGGTGGTCGGGGCAGGTTTCACCAAGGTTTTTACGGCTTACATTTTCATAGCAGCGCTTTCTGTCCTTGCAGCCAAACCAGCAACATTCATTGCAAAGGAATTCCACTTTATCTTTCTGGGGCTGGGGCAGGTTGTTCAGCTGTTCAAATTCTTTATTTAACCGGAAATCCGGCACAACATAGCGGAAGTCATCCCGATTCAATTCCGCCTGTAACTGCGTGAATTCCGTGAGCACCTTGGTTGTAGATGAAACAAAGTAAAGCCCCGGATAACGGCTTTCCAGATATCTGAGCAGCAAGTCCGAATGGACAATAACGCCGTTTTGTGCGCCGCCGCTATTTTCAAACAGCTTACACAGGGCGTTGCACTTTATGTCCGCCAGGTGTTCTTCACGCAGCAGTGAGTTACTGAATGTCAGCCGGGCGGATATCCCATATTCGCGCATCAGATCCATAACATCTTCGGGGTCCTGCACGCCAAAACTTGTGCGGCCGCCACCCCAGATGCAGTCGCCCAGGGCCCCATAAATGGAGCCGATGGCGCACCAGTTGTAAAAATATTCTCTGTGATGATAGAACAGCGGCAGGAACATGCGGTACAGCCCATAAAATTCAAACAGCCCCGGCAGATGATAATACGCCACGCCGGGCTTTGAGGTATTCTTTATTTTATCGTCCATCTTGCGTTTTTGTGCGCTCCCCTTCCGGTGTGATTTTTCAACTGCTTTATTTTAGCATCTTTTTCCGCTGAAAGCAAAGCAGGCAGCAAAAAGGCGGGCAGTTGTTTTTCGTCGCTGCCCGCCCAAATGTAACTTATTATTTTGTTTTGTGGGAACTGTGTCAGTCATCCAGCTTAATTTTCTCTTTCAGCACCACGCAGCCTGCCATATCGCCAATAACGTTCACGCAGGTAGCGCCCATATCGCATAGGGTATTGATGCTGATATAAACGCCCATCACGCCAGCCGGGAGACCCGCCATAGTAGCCAGCGCGGCGAACGAAGCGATTGCACCACCGGGGATGCCGGGGGTGCCCACGGACAAGATCACATTTGCCAGCAGGATCACAATCATCATGGAGGTACTGACCTCAACGCCGCAGGCGTTGGCGAAAAACACGATCATGAACGACAAAACGATGGAAACAGCATCCATGTTGACCGTTGCACCCAGAGGGATAGCGATACTGGTGATTTTATCGGATACGCCCATCTCGTCCTCCATGCACTGCTTGCTGAGGGGGATGGTGGCCGAACTGGAACAGGTACCAAAGGCGTTCAGAGCTGCCGGCAATCAGCGTAGAGCCGCTGCCAAGGAACGGATCAAGGACGATGCCATTGGTCATGGTAGAGTTTCGGATAGGATACTGGCAGAAATTGAGGATAATCACATGCGTGAAAGAGACACAAAAATCGGATTAGCTGAACAAAGGCGGTGGCTTTTCTGGAGATAGCGTTCCAAATTTTACCACTCAAAAGCAAACAAAAAAGAGCACCCCAAGAGGTAAACTCTCAAAGTGCTCTTTCAGAAAGCAATCAGCTAATTAGCCCTTAACAGCGGCAGCAACTTCAGCAGCGAAGTCGTCAACGCGCTTTTCCAGGCCTTCGCCCTTGATGAAGTGGGTGTACTCGACGATCTTGATATCGCCGCCCAGCTTCTTAGCGGTAGCGTTCACATAGGCGTTCACGTCCATGTTGCCATCCTTGATGAAAGCCTGATCGACCAGGCAGTTCTCCTTGTAGAACTTGCCCAGACGGCCGGTAGCCATCTTCTCTTTGATAGCGTCGGGCTTGTTGGCGGCCTTCGGATCGTTAGCCATCTGAGCGATGATAATCTTCTTCTCGTTCTCGATAGCCTCAGCAGGCACAGCCTCACGGTTCAGGTAGCTCGGGTTTGCAGCAGCGATCTGCATTGCAATATCCTTGCCAAACTCAGCGAACTCCGGCTTAGCAGCAACTTCATCGGCGGTATCGAACTTAACGATAACGCCGTGGGTGCCGCCGCCGTGAACGTAAGCGGCGCAATGGCCCTCATAGAAAGCAAAACGGCGAACCTTGATGTTCTCCTTGATGACCAGAATCAGAGCCTTCAGAGCTTCGTCAACAGTGCCTTCGCCCATCTTGCAGCCCATCAGAGCCTCAACATCAGCGGGCTTCTGCTCAGCAACAACATTGGCCAGATCTTTGGTGAACTCAACGAACTTATCGTTCTTGGCAACAAAGTCGGTCTCAGCGTTGACTTCAACAACAACAGCACCGTTAGCGGTGGCAACAGCGTAAACCATGCCTTCAGCAGCGATACGGCCAGCCTTCTTAGCGGCAGTAGCCAGACCCTCTTCACGCAGAATCTCGATAGCCTTATTGATGTCGCCATCAGCCTTGACAAGAGCCTTCTTGCATTCCATCATGCCGCAGTCAGTCTGGCGGCGCAGTTCCATAACGTCCTTTGCAGAAACAGCCATGTTCATTCGTCCTTTCTGAATTTAGGTGTACAAACAGTTTCGGGCGGGATCGGGCTTATTCAGCCTTGGCGGCCTCTTCGGCAGCGGGAGCATCCTGCTTACCCTGCTTGCCTTCCAGCACAGCATCAGCCATAGCGCCGGAGATCAGCTTGACAGCGCGGATAGCGTCGTCGTTGCCGGGGATGACGTAATCGATC
>OLQM01003751.1_pt1 | contig 12667 bp, 10 predicted proteins | sample 1673161 | NCBI WGS metagenome assembly OLQM01 (sample SAMEA3136761, study PRJEB25190) | human gut metagenome | reverse complement strand
TTTATGAAAAAACAGCTCCAAGAGCCAATACCATGTTTAAACTGACTTATCAGGCTTACATTATATTTGAACTTATGATGGCTTATATATTGGTTTCTTTTACCATAAGCAGAATAAAAACAGGTAAGGGTATCATTAAATGCAGAGGGCTTTTAAGATGCCCAAAGCGTCAGGCTTTGGCTGGAATCATTGCTATTCTGCTTTTTGTATCAACCTGTGGATATTTATGTAATGCAATTAATCATTGGTTTAATGGGTTTCCTCGAAAAAGTGCTTACCAGACTCTGAATGCAACGGGATATCTGGAAAACTCGATTCCGGATGATGCGGAGGCAATCCGCTGGCTAAACAAAAATGTCAAGGGTCAGCCGGTAGTTCTCGAGGCATGTGGTGACAGCTACCAAAATTATGACAATCGTGTTTCGGCAATGACAGGACTTCCGACAGTTCTTGGGTGGTATGTGCATGAATGGCTATGGAGAAATAATCTGGAGGAAGAGAATCAACGAAAAGCAGATGTGGAAACGATATATACATCAACTGATAAAAATAAAATACAGGAATTAATAAAAAAATATCATGTAGTATATTTATTTATCGGAACATGTGAGTATGAAAAGTATGGGAAAATAAACACTGATCTATTAGATTCGTTAGGACAAGTTGTTTTTAGAAAAGGAAAAACACTGATCATAAAGGTGTAAAAAATTTTATATGATATGTTACAAATGCAAAGGAGAATATAAAGCGATGATAAAAAGAATGACTAAAATCATACTTGGTGTAGTATTCCTTTCGATGGTGACATTTATATTTGTTAGTTTCAGTAAAACTCTCCATAAGGAAAAAGAAATTGATGGAACAATTGTAGCGATAGATAGTTCTTCACTCACAATAAATACTTTGGATGAGGGGGAATATATTTTAATTCCAGATGAAGATGCACGTAATTTATTAAATGGTGTAAATATCGGTGATAATATAAAAGCCTATTATTCTGGAGAGATTATGGAAAGTGAGCCGGGACAAGTAGTTGTAAGTTTTATTGAGGTAGAAAAGTAAATAAGAAGCCGGAAAGTCGTATGGTATGCAGGGAACATAGGTGATTAAATAAGTATGAAAAAAATATTAGTTGCCTTAATAATAGGGGAAGTGCTGGTCTTTATTGGAATAATAATGGAATATTTCAATCATTCATTATTAGAGATTGTATTCCCGGTATTAGGAAATTCAGTGACATTGGTTTGTTTTATACTATTAATGCTGTATAAGAAGAAACATTGATTTTTTCTTATGGATGAGAAATGTTCTTCACATGGAAGATTAGCAACGAAAATAATCGTTAAACTTTTGAAAACACAAAATACAGCAAAAGCACGATTGACGCCAACAATATCTTGTGTTAATATGATTGTGAGATTTGTATTTGTATCTGTAAACACAGATAAGAAACGCTGGTTCCGGATCTGACCGGGAGTAAAACATTAAGGAGCCAAAAGCCTCCTGCCTTTGTAATAAATAAGGTCATTTAGAATGAAAATTTCTAAATGGCCTTTTTTTGTTGCAAAAATATGGCAGACAACAAGTACAGATCAGCAAATAAGGAAAGGAGGATCACAAAAAAAACACAAGGAAACTCAGAATGCAAGGAGGGTGTTATGAAACGAAAAAAGATGGAAAAGGAGGTCGTGCACCTTCTTGAATGGATTATCGAATATCCAGGAGTATGGCAGATTGTATGTAATCCAGATGGAAAGGAAACTTCGCCTGAATCTTTTAAGATGGCATATGATATGCTGGTCAAAAAATCTCTGTTTTATCTGATACCGGTATTGTTTGCAACACATCCGGGAGAAGAATCACTGGAGATGGCAAAAAATTTATGTACGGCTGACTCTGCTGCCCGCGAGATCCGAAAAAATGGTATGGGAGCATTAGTCAAATGTATGCGGGAACATCTGGAATGAAACTGGAAAACTTTATAAAGTTATGGAGGACAATTATGAACAAATCAATCATGATGGGACGAGTAGTAAATGAGCCTGATTTACGCTACACACAGACAGAGAATGGAGAACTTGCCATCGCAAACTTTCGCTTGGCGGTAAACCGGAAATTTGTACGAAGAGGAGATCCGGAAGCAGATTTCTTCAGCTGTACGGCTTTTGGCCGAAAAGCAGAGTTCGCGGAAAAATATCTGTTTAAGGGTATCAAGATTCTGGTAGAAGGTCGTATGCAGAATGACAACTACAAGAATCGGGCTGGTGAAAATGTCTACGGCATGCGGCTTATGATAGAAGAGATTTCTTTTGCAGAAAGTAAGAAAGCTTTAGAATCTGGAAATGACGAGCGGGAAGAACCGGAAAGAGAAACGAGGGCATCTTCTAATCGAAACCGTTCTGACCGTGCAGAAAACCAGCGTTCAGCTTCCAGAAGCACCAGAAGTGAAAGAGCAGCAGAAATGGATGACCGTGACTATGACAGGGAACGTGAAGGTGGAAGATACAGAAGCAATACCAGGACAGATGCATCGGATGACAGACGGAGATCAAATTCTGGCGGGACAAGATCCAGAGGAACTTCGGCAAGAAGCCGGGAGCGTAGTCAGGATATTGATGACCGGTACATGGAAACAGATGATGAAAAACTGGATTTTGACTGAGCAAATCATAGGAGGAAATGCTTATGATGGAGAAAATGAACAAATGGTTGTCTGCACATAAAAAGCTGTGCGTGATAACTGGAATTTTTGGTCTGTTAGTATCACCATTTTTATGGCCGATATTTCTGGCAGTGATCATACAGTCCCTTTCTCTGGTCATTCCGGTTGCAGCAGGATTGTTTTTCTATGAAAAATTTATTATGAAAAAGGACAAGGAGGAAACGAATGAGAATGATGATGACAACAAACAGCAAAAGAATGCAGATGCCCGTAAAGTACATGCAGATGCTGAAAAGACCGAGGATTTACCGAAAGATCATGAGAAGGGATCGGAAACGATAAATTTCGATAATCAGGAGAAGCAGGCAAGATGCAGGGCACAGGCTGCCATATGGTACGAAGATGAAGGCTTTGAGCGGATCCAGGCGATTCGGAAAACTCTGGAATCTGAAAATCGAAACCGTTTTTCGGTAAACAGGGAAGGAATCTGCAGTATTTCCATTGGAAAAAGGAAATATCGAAGGGTGGGAATTTTAAAAGGTTATCCTTTTGGACAGACAGAGGTGATCCGGGAAAAACTAAAGAAGGATGGTTTCATCACCAGTATGGGATGCAATAATTATCTCTGGATCTCATGGTAGAGAGGAGCTGGAACATGAGCATTTGCTGTAAAGCCATCCGGCAGATCTATTATAATGCAGGAAGTGGATATACGGTAGCTTCCTACATGACCAATGAAGATTTACCGGAGGAAGTAAAAAAACAAAAGAATGGAAATTATGGAATATTTCAGGCATTTGGAACCGAACTTCCGACAAACGAAGGCCTGGATGTGGAACTGACGGGAGACTGGAAACCCACAAAATATGGAATGCAGTATAGTGTGAGCAATTTTTCAGTAACCATGCCAACCACAAAAGAAGGTATTCGGACTTATTTGTCGTCATCCCTGATCAAAGGGATTGGACCGGCAATGGCAGCCCGCATCGTAGAAACGTTTGGGGAAGACACACTGAATGTTTTTAATGACAGCCCGGAGAAACTTCTTCAGGTAAAAGGAATTACGCAGAAACGCTTAGATGATATTCTGGAAGGATATCAAAAAAGCAGTTCCATCCGGGAACTGATGATGTATTTGTCCCCTTTTGGGGTGACTCCTGCAAAAGTTTCAAAAATACAGGAGAAATTTGGTCCTGCTGCAGTTATGATCGTGAAGGAGGAGCCTTTCCGGCTCTGTGAGGTTCATGGATTTGGATTTCTGACTGTTGACCAGATTGCAGTAAAGGCAAAACATTTCCGTGCAGATGATCCCCTTCGTATTAAGGCTGCTATTTTGCATATTATGTCAGAAGCAGAAGGCGAAGGACATTTGTATTTAAAAAGAGAGGACATTATTGAACGTGTCGAAAAACTTTTAAATCACAACAAAGATGTTTCACCGGTCTCTGAACGGGCAATCCGGGATACAGGCAATGATATGATCCATACAGATGGAAGCCTGGTCTGCCACGATGGAGGGTTTTATACACGCAAAAGCTTCCAGGCCGAACTGGGAGCTGCTGCCGCATTAGTCAGACTCCATATGCAGACGGGAATGGCTGTAAATGTTGACCGTATTTTAAGAAAGATCCAGAAAGAACAGGATATTATTTTGAATGCGAAACAGCAGGTGGCAGTAAAAAATGTCTTTGAAAACCCGGTATCCATCATTACAGGAGGACCCGGCAGAGGAAAGACTACGGTGATCCGTTTCATCATTGCTGTACAGGAAGCATTGGATAAAAATGCGGTGATCCTTTTATGTGCACCTACAGGCATCGCCAGAAGGCGAATGCGGGAATGTACAGAGTATCCAGCACTGACAATCCATAAATCCATAGGGCTTACCGGAGAAGCTGGAGAGGAAGAATGGAAGAACGAGCAGCCAATTCCAGATGACCTGATCATAGCAGATGAGTTCAGCATGGTCGATATGTATCTGGCGGACAAACTGTTTGCCAGTATTAAATCCGGTGCCAGACTGGTTCTGGTGGGTGATAAAGATCAGATCGAATCCGTAGGGCCTGGAAAAGTATTTCAGGAGATCATTGATTCCGGCGTATTTCCGGTAACTGTCTTAGATGAATGTTTCCGACAGGAAGGGAATTCCACCATCAGCCAGAATGCCATTAAGATCAATAAGAATCAGCTGGATCTGGTGTTTGATGATACCTTTCAGTTTATTCCGGCTTCCACACCGGAGGAGGCTTCGCAAAAGATACAGAAGATCTATCGGAAAGAAGTACTGCAGAGAAACGGTTCTCTGGAAGAAGTGCAGGTGATGTCACCGCTTCGAAAAGATACGGAAGCAGGTACGGATGCATTGAATCTGGTATTGCGTGACATTGCGAATCCAAAGCGTTTCGGTTATCCGGAAATCACAAATGGCAGGAATACTTACCGGGAAGGTGACCGGGTCATGCAGACAAAAAACAACGATGAAGTAGCAAATGGCGACATTGGAGAAGTCATAGGGATTTTTCGGAAAGATCAAAAAATGGTCATGCGTGTAGATTTTGGGGATGGCCGGGTCATGGAATATCAGGAGGAAGACTATTGGCCGCTGACACTGGCATATGCGATTACGGTACATAAGGCTCAGGGCAGTGAATATCCGATGGCAATCCTTCCAATGCTTCCATGTTTCCGGTGGATGCTTCGCAGAAACATTTTCTATACGGCAGTAACAAGAGCCAGAGAAAGGTTTATAATTGTGGGAAGCAAACGTGCAATCGCACAGGCTATCCGGACGGATTACATCAGCCGGCGAAACACCATGTTTGGGTACCGTATCCGAAAAATATATGAAGCAATCCTGGAACAGGAAAAGAGCGCATAAAGAATGAATGACAGGCAGACGTTGGAAAAATCCAATGCTCTGCCTGTTTCTTTCCTTCGTATGCAGAAAATCACATAATGAAAGAGGAGGGAACAAAATGCCAGATCTTTGTTTTTATGCACCATGGATTATGAAAGAACCTATTCCGGACCCATTTCGGATGATGTTGGAAAAAGCAGGGAAAAAACGGATCAGCTATGATGAAGCGGATTGTTCCATGCGAAATATCAGGAAGCAGGGAAAAGTCTCCCGCCTTCATGGGCCTACGTTACAGGCACTTCTGACACTGATTCAGATCCGGAAAGAAAAAGACTCTGGTGCTGCCGGTATACAAAGGGGCAGGGATACCATAAATTATTTCTGCATGGAATATCCTGGAAATCAGGGAAAGTATGTAATGACTTATAATTCGAAAAACGGACGTTTCAGTGGGATTTTAAAGACAGAAGAAAGAAACGAGAAGCTTCCGGGAATCCGGGAGGGCAAAAACACAGGCGAGCAGTACCTGGCCCTTTTGGCTTATGCCAATCTGGTCCCGGATAATCCTTTATTTAACGAAGAGTTCCAAAAAAATTTCTACATACTTGAAGAACAGGAAAAAAAGGAATGGGAAGACACGGAAGCTGCACTGCGGGCGGCATTTATCTGCTGCGATGCCATGTACTGCGAAGTAATAGCAAATCCGCAGCAGGCGGTCCCGCTGGAAAAGAGCCAGTTCCGTGCAGAGGAACTGGAGGATGTGCTTCCGGAATATAAAATTGCGGCCGGGGTATATGCACCAAACGATGAAATCTATGGAAAGTTTCATGTGCTTTTGCCTGTAAATGAGAAGACAAAAAGAACACTTTTTGAATTAAAACAGATCTACTCTGGCAGATGGGATGTAAATGAAAGGACAAAAGAAAGGATCCCTTCGCTTCCGGAAGACTATCTGGTAAGTAAGGAAGCTGAAGAAATCCTGCAGATGGTGGATAAGACACCGGCAAGGCTGTTTATGTTGACAGGCGATGCCGGTACTGGAAAGACAACGGATGCCAGAATGATCGCCCAGATATTAGGGCTTCCATATTATGTGTTCACCTGTGGACCTGGAACGGATGAACTGGAACTTTTAGCGACCACCGTGCCAAATATGGGCGGAACAGCACATCTGGAAATGGAATTGCCACGTCTGGAAGACATTGAAATGGATCCGGCTTCAGCTCTTGCAACGGTAAATGGCATTTATGAAGAGGGGATCAGCCGGGAAAAAGCTTTTCAGGAGATCCTGAAAGCAGTTTATGAAAAAGGCTATGAAAAGTCGAAAAATGAAAAAGACTTCCTATTAAAAGAGTCAGAAATCGTAAAGGCATGCAGGGAACCATCTGTGATTGAAATTCAGGAGCCGGCCATGATTGAAAAACCTGGGACACTTACGAGATTAAACTCCCTGTTTGACGATGGAGCTGTAACCGATCTGGTAAATGGAGAACAGATACGGAGAAATCCGGATACCATTGTGATCATGACCACCAATCTGGATTATGTTGGCTGTCAGAACTTCAACCAGTCAGTTCTTTCCCGAATGAATCTGATTCAGCCAAAGGAAGCCCTGACAGAAGAGGAAATGGCAAAAAGGGCAATGAAAAGAACCGGGTTTAAAAACAAAGAACTTCTGTCCTTTATGGCTGCCACGGTCTGCAAGATCCATGAATATTTGATCGAACAGGACATTACGGATGGCGTATGCGGATACCGGGAATTGGAAAACTGGGTGTTAAGTTACATGGTTTCCAATGATCTCAGGAGGTCAGCATGGACAGCACTGCTCAGTAAAGCATCCATGGACAGGGAAGAACAGGGAACTATGGAACGCGTCTTTCTTCTTCCTCATTGTGCTGTGGATTAAAAACGGATGGAGGAAACGAATGAAAAAGTCTTTATACCGGAAACGGATATGTGCAGAGAAAGAAAAACTGACACCGGAAAAAGTATTTCATACGCCGCAGTATCGTGATCTTTTGACCTCGATCGGGCATGAAATCACGGGTGGAAAGTTGACTACATTACGGTTATACGATGATAAAAATTCAGGGATTGCAGGATGGAATCAGGGAGAAACAGTTGCCGTAAATCTTGGAAACCAGATTACGTCAAGTTTTCTGACACTGGAATTAAAAAGTGACAGCCTGATCGGGATTCTGGGACATGAATGCGGACATTACCGGTATACGGATTCTGCACTTAGAAAAAGGTATGCCGAGCATATGTTAAATGGCAGCTGGTATCCAAAGGAGCCAGTACCGGAAAATGCACAGGAAAAAGAGGCATTGGATGCGATGAATGTCTACTTTGAAAGAAAAGATAAAGCAATCCTTTCTATCTTTCTGCAGACAGCATCCTATCTCAGCAATCTTTTGAATGATATGTACATAGAAGAGAAGATGTGCGCCCTTTTTCCGGGAAGCATCCGCAGGGGAATCCTTATGAATCGCGACCGAAATGTGGAATGGCTTCCAACACTTAGGGAAATGCTGGAAACGGAGAAAGACAGGTTATCTATTCTTATGAACCTGTGTGCACAGTATGCCTTGTCTTCAAGGGTCAATGCCTGGGATGGTGCGGATTACGAGCTTATTGATACACTAAAACTGCTTATGCCGGTCATTGATGAAGCGGGAAAGGCAGCAGATGACATGGAGAGATATCTTGCCACCAACCATATCCTTCTGATGATCTGGAAATATTTTGCGGAAATCATAGATGAAATAGAGAAGAACAGTACAGAAAATGAAGAGCAAAAGCCAGAACAGGAAGAGCGTGAAGGGCAAAACGAAAACCCGAATGAATCCGAAGAAGAACCGGAGGAAGAAAAGCAGGGTAACACAGGGTCACAGACTGAGCAAAATGAAGATAAGATCAGAAAAGAGGATACGGAACAGGAGTCGGAAACAGAAAACAAAGCAGAAAGAAACGGAAAGGATCAGGAAATGGAAGACCATGAAAACGGGCGCACTACAGAGCTTCAGAAGTTTCTGCAGCAACTGTGTGAAAATCTTCCGAAATGTGTCAGGGAGTCTGGTGGCTTCGAAGACAAACAGAATGAATGTGGCATCCCTGCCTCAGAAACGGAAGCATCCAGTGATAATGCCTTGCAAAAAATCCTTTATGAAATGGCGAAAGAGACGCTTGATGAGAAGATACAGAAAGAAATTTTCGAACATCTTCAAAAGGAATTGATGGAGATACCGTTTGAAGAAGGCCATGACCTGGTACAGAAAAAACTTTGCCGTAAGACCGAGATATCAGATTTTTTAAAATTACTGACAGAAAAGTATGAGGGGCAGCTAAAACAGGTAAAAAAGAGACTTCGCCTGAAATTGCTTCCTATATTGAAAAATCAGAAAGAACGCACGGAACATAAGCTTTTTCTTGGACGTCGGGTAGATCTTCGAAACATAGCTGCACCGTCTGGGGCAGTATTTAAGAAACAACAGCCAGGAAAAAAGCTGGATATCTGTGTGGCTGTGCTGGTCGATAATTCTTTTTCCATGTGTGGGGAACGGATGGATCATGCCATTCTTGCAGCACTTTGCCTGTATGATTTTTGTATGGAATCAGAAATACCGGTTTTGGTGTGCGGACATCATACAGATGGATACCGGCATGAGAACCTGAAAGAAGAAACGGTGTATCTGCATTGCTGCGCAGATTTTGAAACGGATGAAAAGGATCGGTACCGGATCGCTGGTATGCAGCCTTATGGAAGCAACCGGGATGGAACTGCATTGTGGTATGCTGGCAGCCGTCTTTTGGAACGACCGGAAAAGCAGAAACTGCTGTTTGTGATCAGTGATGGTGCACCTAATGCAAACCAGTATGGAGGCACAGGGGCAAAAAGGGACCTTCAGAAGATTCGGAAAAAGCTGCTGCAGCAGGGAGTATTCTTTCAGGCAGCTGCGATCGGAAGCGACAAGGAAGCAATTCAGGAAATTTATGAGGAGTCTTTTCTGGATATTACGGATCTTGAACAGCTTCCGGCTCTTCTGACAAAGAAACTGCTGCGTTTTATCAGGAGGTAAGGATGAACAGGAAAAACAGGAAAGAAAAAGAACAGAATGCGGATGTATCAAAACAGATCTGTGTTCATAAGACACAGAACACGTTACTAGAATTTAATAGCTTTTTGCGGATGGCAGAACCAAAGGATTTCTGGCATCTTCACGAAGACTTTGCCAGCGATTATTCCAGGATCCGGGCGGTCATGGTTGACTACAGCAAAGAAGACAGCATCAGCGTTTATGCAAATCTGAGTCCGGAAATCATAAAATACGTGTATTCCCGTATATGGAATAATGTGCAGGAATTTAAATTCTTCCAGCAAAAGATCTTTTGCGAGGATAAAAATTCCAACACGGGAAGAGTTACAGTATTTTCCATACAGAGGAAGGTTCGCAACAACAAAGGAGAAGTTTTAAATTATCCGTGGGTTGTCAGGATACAGAATGGCACCGGTGTAGCGATGCATAATGCCAATGGCGGGCAGTATTGTAAAAAAGACAGCTACCGGAAAGAAAAAGAGGTTACCATACAGCTGAAAGATGAGGAAATCTTCACACTGTTTGCAAGAACTTCTGCTGTGATCCAGGCATTTGAACAGGATTGCATGACACGCCGCAGACAGGCTGGAAATTTCCGGAACTTGTACAGAATGATAGAAAAACTCATTGTGGGAACTGAGGAGGAAAAAGATAATGCTGCGTAAAAGAATAAAGAAGAACACATTGAAATGGAAAAAAATCTATGCGGAACAGCTTCTTGATATGATGGACGAGGAAGAAAATGCTTTACAGAAGATTTATCTGACAGGGTATGTACTTGAACTGAAAAAGAACCGGTATTTTGCCGGATGGTACAAAGACCGGATCGTTTGCCGTTCCCTGGAGTATGCACGTTATTTTCCAAGTGCCGAGGCAGCGGAAGAGTATGTACATAAGTATCTGGGCTTTGCAGGCATGACCTGTTATATTTGTCACGTAAACTGGACGCTGGCTTCCTGCGGGAGTGAAAATATGGAGGATAACGAAGAGAACTTGTTAGAGGAAAATGGTAAAATCCTTTCGTTTGCAAATTATGCAGATGTAAAGCAATACCAGAAACAGCGAGGCATGGAACATTCTACAATGGCGATCACTTATGCAAGCCGGAAAAAGAAGATTATCCTGGCAGCATAAGAACAATTTTGGGGGACTGGCGAACAGTCCCCTTTTTATATGGGAAAACAGGAGGAAATTGGATGGAATGGAAGATTTATGAAGAATGGCTTGATATTACCCTGTACCGGCAGATGACGAACCTGATCTATAAGCTGTCATCTAATGAGGAAAAATATAAAATTTATATGCATCAGGACGTATTTATTCTCAATCGCAATTTTTTGAATGATGCACTTTCCATTTTTTTAAGTGATCCTAAAATAGGGCTTCTTGGCGTGGTCGGATATACAAAAATTTCTCCTGACGGAATTATGTGGCATATTCCCCGGTGTGGTAATCTATATCTGTCCTCTTCCGCACCCGCTGTCCCCTATCCACCGCTTGACACTTATTCCTATTCTTTGGAACAAGACGGCTACTCTTCCGTAGCTTTAATTGACGGTTTTCTAATGATGACTGCTTACGACATTCGCTGGGACGAAGAAACACTTACCGGTTGGGACTTTTACGATGCTTTCCAAAGTATTAACTTTCTCGAAAATGGATATCGCATAGCTGTTCCGACGCAGTTATACCCATGGTGTCTACACGACTCCGACCATTTTTGTAACTTGATTCACTATGATGAATTCCGTCAATGTTTTAAGCAAAAATATCATTCTTTGCTTGGAAAAAATATCAATGAAATAGTTGAAAGCATGTCGTAATTCAAAAATTATTTTCCGTTATTGGTTTTATTGATTTACTCACTTTTCGTGCAGGATTCTATGTGCATCTTTAAAAAAGCTTATTATAATCAACACAATAACTATCCCTATTGGGAATGCTGCAATAATCGATACAGATTGCAAACGGTACATAGATTCTTCACTGAAAATCAGCGCTATGGGAAACAGTATAAATACAACTGCCCAAAATGTTTTTATGCGCTTATCCGGTTCTGCATCTGCTTTGATTTTCTTATAAGAATACACCGAGATCACCATTGTAACAGCTAATAGCAATAAAGCAATTCGTGGCAATGGCAATGTTTGGGAAATGCACAGGATAGCTTCCGCGTAATCTCCTGTGTTTGCAATCATTTCCGATATGGGTACGTCTCTTTTCATCTGCTGTGCCAATCCGTAGTTTTCCAATATAATGAACGAAGATTTGGTGAAAATTCCGAAGAAAAACCATACATCTTTTTAAATCGTTATCATTCCCGGCATTACAGACGCGTGCATTTCTATAAAATCTGGATATTTTACCAAATTGATTGTGAAGAATCAGGATCAACGCTTCGCTTCATGGTTCCTATTTCTCTTGTAAAAGAAAATAAAGTGCGTTTTATAGGAAGAGGACAATTAGGGAAAAGACCATTAGATACCTATTATGAAATCTTTGAAAGACAAAATATTGGTTATTTATATCGTGAAAATGTTTTAGATTTAAATGTTGTGGGTGAATTAAAACCTGATTTATATCGTATTCCAGGTAATATTTCATCACAATTTATTACCGGTTTATTATTTGCTTTACCTTTATTATCATTTGATTCAATCATTGAAATTACGACACCACTTGAAAGTAAAGGATATATTGATTTAACATTACAAGTATTAAAACTTTATGGTATTGAAATTGTGAATCATGAATATAAACAATTTATTGTAAGAGGTAGACAAGAATATAAGGCAAAAGATTATCGTGTGGAATCTGATTTTTCTCAAGCTGCTTTCTATTTAGTAGCGGGTGCTTTAGGAAATGATGTTACATTATTAGATTTAAACTTAGATTCTTTACAAGGTGATAAAGCAACAATTGATTTTTTAAAACAAATGAATTGTGAAATCGTGGAAAATGATGAAGGAATTAAAGTCGTCAGTCACGGTTTAAAAGCGACAACGGTGGATGCGAGTCAATGTCCTGATGTTATTCCTGTTGTTTCTC
>OLQM01003741.1_pt1 | contig 12706 bp, 8 predicted proteins | sample 1673161 | NCBI WGS metagenome assembly OLQM01 (sample SAMEA3136761, study PRJEB25190) | human gut metagenome | reverse complement strand
GACGACCGCCGCCAGTGGCGGATGAAGGGAGGAGTTGTTGGGGCCGCGGCCAGCAGGATGCAAGTGCAAGGCTTTGCACGAAGCAGATGCTGGGAGCCGCAACCCGGAATACATTAGAAACTATTTTAAGGAGGATTTTCCATGAAAAAGCGAATCCTTGCATTTCTGCTGGCGGTAAGCATTGCCGTGTCGATGCTGGTGCTGCCGGCATCGGCAGCGGGCAACGCCAACACGGCGGTCCAGCTGTCCATCACGCTGAACGCGATGGACAGCAGCCAGCAGGCTGCTCTGAACGCTGTGGTCACCCGCGGTGCACTGGCCCGGATGCTGGTGTCCTACTCCACCTACCGCGAAAGCGTGGGCTCTCAGGGCACGGTGGGCACCCTGTTCACCGACCTGCCCGGCACTTCGCCCTATGCCCCCTATGTCCGCATTGCGGTGCAGAACGGTTGGATGAACGGCTACACCGACGGCTCTTTCCGGCCCGACAATGCCGTGACGCTGGAAGAAGCGGTCACGGCCATCCTCAAGCTGATGGGCTATAAGATGACCGACCTGAGCGGCTCCTTCCCCAACGCACAGCTGAACAAGGCCAGTGAGCTGGGCCTGCGCAATCAGGTGGACCGCAGCCAGGGCGAGGTGCTCAACTACGAGGAGTGCGCCCTGCTGTTCTACAACGCCCTGACAGCCAACACCGCCAGCGGCAGTGCCTACGGCAGCAGCCTGGGCTTCACGGTCTCCAACGGTCAGGTGGATACCTCCAGCGTCATGCTCAAGAGCCTGAAGGGCCCCTTTGTGGCGGGCGATACGGTCCAGCTGCCCTTTGTTCCCAAGATGGTCTACCGCAACGATAAAGCGTCGGAATCTGCGGAACTGAACAAATACGATGTGTATTATTACAGCGAAAGTTTACAGACACTGTGGGTCTACACCCGCCGCGCCGCTGGCCGCATCACGGCAGTTTCGCCCAGTGCCAGCGCCCCCACCAGTGTAACGGTGGCAGGCACCAGCTATACGCTGGGTTCCTCTGCGGTGGCCTCCCAGGTGTCCTCCCTCAACGGCGGCGGCGTGGGCGAGGTCGTCACCCTGTTGCTGGGCATGAACAATGAGGCTGCCGGGATCGTGACCGGCGAGGAAGCCGACAGCGTGTTCTACGGTGTCGTGCAGACCGCCACCCGCAGTCTGGTGGAAGAGAACGGCGCGGATGTTTTGCAGAAGGTCTCCGTCATGTGCACCGATGGCATTGCCCGGACTGTGAACGTGGACAAGAGCCTGAACTTTCCGCAGGGGTGGCTGGTAGAGATCAAGGTCACCCCGGAGGGCGAGAGCGTGGAACACATCGATGACCGCCGCGTCAACGGCACCATCAATACCAATGCCACTGCGCTGGGCGCTGCCGCCCTGGCCGACGATGTAGAGATTCTGGATACAACTTCGGAGGGTGTGGCTGGGACGGTTCGTCCCAGCCGCCTATCGGGGGTAACACTGAGTGACCTCGATGTCCGCTACTATACCGTCAACGATGCCGGACAGATCGACCGGCTCATCCTGAACGATGTGACCGGCGACCTGTGGAGCTACGGCGTGCTGGACGATGTGAAAAATCTGGCCATGAATTATTCTGACCTGAAGAGCCTCGTCACCAGCATTGCGGCGGGAGATTCCGCTTCCGGCACCACGACCACGACACGAAACTCACTTCCTCGGCGGCATCGTCGGCCGCGCCCGTCACAATTCGACGATAGAGAACTGTACGGTGGGCGGCAAAGCGTCGGCCTACAACGGCAATTATGTCGGCGGAATCGCGGGACATCTCACTTCGGGCAAGATCTCCGGCTGCACGATCGCTGCCTCGGCCTCGCTCTCGTCGAAGGGCGATCACACGGGCGGCATCGTCGGGGCGCTGCAAGCCAACGAGGAAAACGCCGACGACGGAAGCAATATGACAGCCGTCGTCGAAGATTGCGAAACCGACATCATGGTATTCGGAGCCGATAACGTCGGCGGCATCGCCGGCTATCAGGGAACCGCCACAGCGGAGCACACATCGATCGTGCGGAACTGCACGTCGCGGGAATCCGTCACGGGATACGGCTACAATACAGGCGGTATATCCGGTTCGATCACCTCCTACGGCGACAGTTTCATCGAGAACTGCCAGGCCTACGGCGACGTCAGCTCCTCATTGCATCAGGTGGGCGGTATCGTGGGCTACATCGTATCGAAAGGCGAAACCGCCGTCGACGGCTGCATCGCCTACGGCAACTGCCGCGGACAGCACAGCGTGGGCGGTATCTGCGGATACGCCAAATGCAACGACGCGGCCTGCATCGTCGACATCGTCAACAGCATCTACGCCGGCCGCGAGGTCGAGGCGACGGGCAACAACGGTTCCAACGGCTATACGCTCGCAACCGGTCTGGTCGGCTGGCTGCAAGTCGGAACGGGCAAAGCCCACATCGTCAACTGCGCATCGCGCGTCCAAACCGTCAAGACCGTAGGCAAGGCAGGCGGTTATCCCTCGGCCAACAACACGCTGTCGGGTATCCTCGGTTTCCAGAACGGCTCGCCGACAGCCGCCGAACTCTACGGACTCTACTCGACCATCGGCCACGACGGCTTCCTGACCGACGGCGAACCCTCGACCTCCATCTACTGCGGCGGCATCTACGCCAAAATCCACAGCGGCAGCTATACGATCACCTCACTCAAACATTGTTATTTCGACCCGAGCACGCAGGCCGGTCCGGGAATTTCGAATCTCACCAAGGCGGACGCAGCGACCGTCAAGGCCTACGGAGAGATGTCGACGCTGCTGGCCGACCTCAATGCCGCTGTCGCCGCTTACGAGGGCACTTGCGGCCGCACACTGAAAAACTGGACGCTCGACGCCGACGGATACCCCGTCATCGAAGGCATGACCACCCTGCTGCCCGTGAGCAAGACCAAGCGCATCAGCGTTATAGGCGACTCGATTTCGACCTTCCGAGGTTTCGTACCGTCGGGTTATTCATGCCACTATCCGACCTCGGACCACGATCTGACCTCCGTGTCGCAAACCTACTGGTACCGGCTGGCCCACGACCTGATGTCCGACGCCCGCATCGAGCGCAACATCTCCTTCTCCGGCACGGCCGTCGCCCGCACTACCGATCCGGCCTACGCTTCCCAGGCATGGTACGGCAACGACTTCTGCGCCCGCTTCATCGCACAGGGCGGCGTGGGGCAGCCCGACATCGTGCTCATCCACGGCGGCACGAACGACTACGCGCACAACGTCGACCCGCTCGCTCCGGGCCTTCCGATCCAAAGCGCCGAGGCACCGTCGGAGGCGGCGCTGGCCGAATTGTTCGCCGCAGCCGACGCGGCCGCGACGCGCGCCGAGATCGAAGCGCTCGACGACACGACCTTCTGCACGGCCTACATCAAACTGCTTCGCTTGCTGAAAGAGCGTTATCCCGACGTCAAGATCGTCTGCATCATCGGCGACTACCTCTCGACGGGCATCGAACGCTCGACGCTCGCCATCGCCCGCCACTACGGCGCCCGCTGCGTCGACCTCTACGCCGTGAACGGCTTCAACGACCAGACCTACATGCCCAAGCACGACTACAACCCCGCCACGGGCAAGGGGTGCCACCCGAGCTCCGAAGCGATGAAGTTCATCGCCGACAAGATCTACGCCGAGCTGGGCAGCTGGCTCGAGGAGTGACGCACCCGACCGTACGAATGCAAGGGGGGGGGCGTCCGATCGCCGGACGGCCCCCCCCTTTCTGTATCCCGTACCGCAAACGAAAGAGGAGCGCCCGAAAGCGCTCCCCGTATCGTCGGTCGGAGATTACTGCACCCGTTCGAACTGCACGGCGTAACCGCCGCCGGGGGCCATCGGCATCGCAAGACTGTCGGCCGCCGTCACCGTCCGCTCCTCCAAGAGGTAATCCTCACCGTAGCGGTCGGCATTCACGCCGTCGCGGAAGATGCGCGCCTTCCACCGGCCGTCGCCTAGGAAATCGAGTTTCACCTCCACCTCGCGGGCATCCCAGTTCGTCAGCGCACCCAGATACCAGCGGTCGCCCGCACGCCGTGCCGTGACGATGTAGCGGCCGATCTCGCCGGCGGGAATCAACGTCTGGTCGAAGCGCGTCGGGAAGCGCACGATGTAATCAAGCGTCTCAGGCTCCTTCTCGTAGGCCGTCGGCGAATCGCAGAGCATCACCAGCGGCGAATCGAAGACGACGTAGGTCGCGACCTGATGGGCGCGCGTGCCCTGGCTCATCGGATGGTTGTTGACCGCACGGAAATTCTTGCGCGAAGCGTTGCGCATCGCCCCCTGCGTGTAGTCGACCGGGCCGGCCACCTGACGGATGAAGGGGAAGGTGCAGTCGTAGGCCGGCATGTCGGCGTCCGTCTTGTCCGTCCATTTGAGCTGTTCCAGCCCGAAGATCCCTTCGAAATTGACGACGTTGGGATAGGTGCGCTGCAACCCCGTGGGCTTGTAGACGCCGTGGAAATCCACGATCATGCGGTAGCGCGCCGCAGCGTCGGCGATGCGGTAGACACGCTCCACGGCCGCCTGGTCCTGCCGGTCGATGAAGTCGACCTTCCAGCCCGCGACGCCCAGCTCCGAATAGTAGCGGCACGCCTCCTCGAGCTTGTCGTCGAGCACCTTGGCCACCACCCACAGGATGATGCCCACCTTCTTCTCGCGGGCGTAGGAGACGATCTCCGGCAGGTCGATCTCCGGCACGACGTGCATGACGTCGCCGTCGCGCACGCCCCACCCCTCGTCGAGCGCCACGTACTCGATGCCGTTGGCGGCGGCGAAATCGATGAAATACTTATAGGTTTCGGTATTGATGCCCGACTTGAAATCGACGCCGTAGACGCCCCAGTTGTTCCACCAGTCCCATGCGATCTTGCCGTCGCGCACCCACGAGGCGTCGGCCACGCGGCTCGCTTCGGCCGTCTGCCATACCATGTCGTTCACGGGCAGTTCGGTCGCCGTCGCGGCGTAGGCCACGATGCGCCACGGATAGCTGCGCCGGCCGTCGACGCGGGCGATGTAGTCGGCACTCCGCTCCACGACGTCCTGAAAGCGTTTGGTCAGCGACGTCTCGGTCGGGTACTCCGCGAAACGGGCCGCAAACCCCCTGGCCTCCTTGTCGTAGGTAAGGTAGACGCCCGGATAGGCCTCGACGTCCGATTCGGTGTAGAGCACGTAACCCCGCTCTCCCAGATCGACAAGCACCGGCATGAAGGCCACCGTCTGCGTCCGGAACTTGCTCAGCGGCGCGTACTCGTAGGTATTTTCGAACGACGTCCGCATCGGAATCTCCGTTTTGGAATAGGGAATGTAGGCCGACGGATCGCCCTCGAAATTGAGCTGCGCCGTCTCGTCGACGATCGTCAGCTCGCCGTCGCGCTCCGTATAGAAGCGGTAGCAGACGCCGTCGTCGTAGGCGCGGGCCAGGATGCCGTAATCGCCGCGCAGGCGCAGGTCGAGTTCGTTGTAGGCCGCATCGAAACGGCTCTGGCGGTAGAGCGGCGCGTCGATCGTCTCGGTCACCGCACGCCGCCGTGCCGAGCGCACCCGGGGCGACTCGCCCAGCACCTCGCCCGTCGAGAGCGTCAGCGCCATTTCGGAGGGGGCGACCAGCGTCTCCCCGTCGCGGGCGACCGTAAAACTCAGCCGTTCGCCTGCCGTGAGCACGAGGGCCAGACGACCGTCGGGACTCTTCACTTCATAGGTTTTGACCGGTGCGGCCGAAGCGCCGAGAAGCGCCGCCGAGGCCAGTGTCAACAGAAAAAATCGTTTCATATCGAATCAGGGTTAGTAGTTTGTCGTATCAGAAGGCGACTTCGGGCGCCTGCGCAGCGCTGTCGTCCGCCTCGAAATAGGGTTTCTGCCCGAACGAGAGTATTCCCGCCACCAGATTGGCCGGAAAACGGCGGACGGCGACGTTGTAGGCCTGCGTCTTCTCGTTGAAGGCCGTGCGGGCTACGGCGATGCGATTCTCCGTCCCCTCCAACTGCGCCTGCAACTCCTGGAAATTGCTGTTGGCTTTCAGATCGGGATAGTTCTCGGCGACGGCGATCAGACGCCCCAGCGCCGAACGCACGCCCTCCTGCGCCTGCTGGAACGCCGCCAGCCGTTCGGGCGTCAGGTCGTCGGCGTCGACATTCATCGAAGTCGCCTTCGAACGCGCATCGACCACCGCCGCGAGCGTCTGCTGCTCGTGGGCGGCATACCCCTTCACCGTATTGACCAGATTGGGAATCAGATCGGAGCGGCGCTGATACTGCGTCTCGACGTTCGACCACGCACCGTGTACGGCCTCCTCCTTTTCGACCAGGCCGTTGTAGACCGAATACCCCCAGACGGCGAGCACCGCAACGACCGCAAGGACAATCCAAAGACTCTTTTTCATGTTGTTCACTTTCATGCTCCTTTTCTCGCCTCGGCATAGCCCGCACAAGTGCGGCTCGGCGCTCGGCCTAACGAAAAGGTTCGTTTTCGTTGTTAAATACGTTAATTAATACGGACGAACGGACAAGGTTACTAACCTGCCCGCCGCTTTTTTGCTTTTCACCATTTCGAACCGGCACCGCCGCCTCCGAAGCCGCCGCCCCCGAAGCCGCCGCCCGCATGTCCTCCGCCGAAACCTCCGCCGAAGAGACCCCGGCCTCCGATCCACATTCCGCCGCCGCGGCCGCCGATGTCGCTGCCGTCGGCTTCCCTGCGGCGACGCCGGATCGTCTCGCCGCAACGGCGGCAGACGAGCGTCTGTTCGACCATGCGCCACCCCTCGGCACGCAGCACGATCCGCTCGCCCTGCGACCGCAGCGCGAACCACCGCTTGCAGCGCGGACAGCGCAGCATACGCACGACGGCCACCAGCGGCACGGCGACGCATCCGCCCACGATCAGCGCGATCACCCACCAGGGCGTGTCGTCCTCCTGCGGAACGGCGTCCGGCACGCCCGTTTCGAGTTCGCTGCCCGCGAGCACGGCCGCCACGGCTTCGACGCCGCGCACCATGCCGCGGTCGTAGTCGCCTTCGCGGAAGGCGGGCAACATGTAATTCGTCTGGATGCGTTTGCAGAGCGCGTCGGGCAGCACGCCCTCGACGCCGCGCCCCGTCACGAAGCGGATTTCGCGCTGCTCCCTCACAAGCAGGATGCCCACGCCGTTGCTGTCCTCGCGGCGGCCGACGCCCCACTTCGAGAAGAGCTCGTAGGCGAACGTGAAGGGATCGCCGCCCGCAATGGCGTCGACGGCCACCACGGCCACCTGCGCCGCACCGCGCTGGCGCAGGCCGTAGCAGATCGAGTCGATGCGCGCCACGGCCGCCTGCGAAAGGATCCCGTCGGGATTCGACGTGAAGCGCGTACGGTCGGCCGACTGCACGTTTTCGATCTGTTCCACCGCGTAGGGATGCGCCGCGGCGGGCAGCCACGCGCACAGGCAGACCAACAGGAGGAGATTGCGTATCATCGTCTCAAAGATAAATCAAATTTTCCGAACCGCCAAGCCCTCTCCGAGCGGTTCGAGCGCCCGTCGCAAAACCCGAACCGATGCACGACAAGCCCCGGACCGGATCACTCCCGAATCAGAATCCGGTAGCTCCACGGCGCCATATCCTGCTCGACGCGATAAGGCACGACGATCCGGTCGCCCGTCAGCGCATCGGCGTATTCGCCCTGATAGATGCCCGTATTGAAATCGGCGTGGATCGTATAGGGCGAGAGGTTCATCACGCAGAGTACGCGGTTGCCCTCCACCTCGCGCACGAAAGTCATCAGGCAATCCTTGGCGTTGTTCTCGATCTCGACGAACGAACCGCCCCGCTCGCCCGCCTGCAACGCGCGGTTGCGGTGCTTCAACAGACACAGCAGCCGGTACAGCTCCGTGAAGCGCCCCGGACGGGGATCGACCATCGGATCGCGGTCGAAGAAGGCGAACGAATGGTCGTAGCCGAACTCCTGCCCCGTATAGACGAGCGGCATCGACTGCGGCAGCACGAACGTCAGCGCGGCCATGATTCCGGCCGCATCGCCCAGCCGGCGGAACTCGCTGCCGTTCCACGAATTCTCGTCGTGATTGGAGGTGAACATCAGCCGCATGGCCGAACGCGGATAACGGTCGCGGTCGGCGTAAAGGTAGTTGCGCAGGTCCCACACGCGGCGGCGTCCCTGCGCGATGTCGTTGACGATATGGTGGAACTCCCACGCATAGCAGGCGTCGAACGCACGGTCGAAAAGATCCGCCTGCTCGGCTTCGGCCAGCATGAAGAGATTGTGCTTCACTTCGCGCAGCTGCGCCGCAGCCTCCTGCCAGAAGGCCGTGGGCACCAGCATGGCCATATCGCAGCGGAACCCGTCCACGCCGTGCTCCGCGAGCCAGAAGCGCATGGCGTCGATCTGCCCCTGCCACACGGCTCGGTTGGCGTAGTTGAGCTTGGCCGTGTCGTCCCAGCCGTTGGGCACGACCGGCTCGCCCGCCGCGTCGCGCTCGTACCAGTCGGCCGGACGCTCGGTCACCCACCGCGCGTCGCGCGCCGTGTGGTTGGCCACCCAGTCGAGCAGCACTTTCAGCCCCAGCCCGTGCGCCGTCGACACGAAGCGGTCGAAATCGGCCATCGTCCCGAATTCGGGATTGACGCCGCAGTAGTCGCGCACGGCGTAGTAGGAGCCCAGCGTCCCCTTGCGGTTCGTCTCGCCGATCGGGTGGATCGGCATCAGCCACACGGCGTCGATGCCCAGCTCGCGCAGGCGGGGGAGATGTTTTTCGGCGGCGGCGAAAGTCCCTTCGGGCGTCAGCTGCCGCACGTTCAATTCATAGATCACCGCAGGATAACTCCATGCGGGATGCGGAATATGTGTCGTTTCGTCCATTTTTATCCGATTCAGACCGCAAAAATAGGAAAATTCGGCAACATCCGAAATATTTTACTTTTCAACCCTTCCCGCGGCGGATTATCGGAAAAAAAGTAATATCTTTGCGCAACCATTCAAAACATTAAAGATTAAGTCGACATAAAACCCATGAAACATCTCGGGATTTTCATACTCGGCGCATTGCTGCTGGCATCGTGCGCCACCAACAAACGCGCGGCCTACATCCAGCAGGTACAGACCGACATTCCGACCGACATCGAACAGGACTACCAGATCCGCATCAAACCGCTCGACCGGCTCACGGTGACCATCAACAGCAAGGACCCCGAACTGGCAGCCCCGTTCAACGCGGCATCCTCCTACAACTCGCTCAACGGACTCTCCTCCTATTCGAGTTCCTCGAACGGAAACCTCCAAATCCTCACCGTCGACAAAGAGGGCAAAATCCAGCTGCCGATCATCGGCGAGATCGATTGCGACGGACTCACGCGCAACGAGCTTGCCAAAAAGATCGAAAACACGATCCGCGAAAACGGGATGGTGCACGACCCGATCGTCATCATCCAATTCGCCGACGTGAAATTCTCCGTCCTGGGCGAGGTCGCCCGCCCCGGACAGTTCTCCATCACCAAAGACCGCATCTCGCTCTTCGACGCCCTGGCCATGGCCGGCGACCTGACGATCTACGGCCAGCGCGAGAACGTGGCGCTGATCCGCGAAGAGAACGGCATGAGGACGGTGCACTATTTCGACCTCAAAAAACCGGACATCCTCGCGTCGCCCTACTTCTATCTGCAACAGGACGACGTCGTCTACGTCACGCCGAACAAATACAAGGCGCAGGCGGGCGAAATCAACCAGAACCGTTCGTTCTACATCTCGCTCGTTTCGGTAGCCGTCTCCGTGGCGACGCTCCTCGTCACCATCACCCGCTAATAATCGCCAGTTTTTCATGGAAGAAAATCGCAATGTAAACAACGTCCCTGCGGAAGGGAACGAGGACAGCATCAACTTCTCGATCCACGACCTCATACAAATGGTCATCGGCAACTGGTTCTGGTTCCTGTTGTCGACGGTCGTCTGCCTTTCGTGCGCGCTTTTCTATATCTACACGGCGCCGAAAGTCTACAACCGCACGGCTACGATCCTCATCAAGGACGGCAAGAAGGGCAGCGAAACGGATATCGCCGCCTTCGGCGACCTGCTGGGAGCCACAGCACGCCGCAACGTCGACAACGAGATCATCGTGCTCAAATCGCGCAACCTGATGACCGAAGTGGTACGGCGGCTCAACCTGCACGTCAACTACGTCGTCAAACACGGGCTGCGCACCGAGAACCTCTACCGCCGTTCGCCGATCGACGTCACCTTCATCGACGACAACGAGCGGCAGGCGCTGGCGTTCGAACTGACCCCCGTCGACAACGAGAAGTTCTCGCTCACGAAGTTCGTCAACCGCACCTCGGCCGATTCCGACAAGGACAAGGATTCGGAGATCTACGAGGTCGAGATGACGGGGCGGTTCAACGACACGATCACCACGCCGTGCGGACTGCTCGTCGTGACGCCGACGCTCTACATGTCCGACGACTACTTCGGCGACCCGATTTCGGTGAGCAAACAGATCGTGAGCAGCGTGGCCTCGGGTTACAACAAGCGAATCGCCATCGAGTTGGTCGAGAAGCAGGCCAACGCCATCTCCATTTCGCTCGACGACAACATTCCCCGCCGTGCGGAGGACGTCATCAACACGCTCATCGCCCGCTATAACGACGAGTCGATCAACGACAAGAACCGTATCGCCGACTACACGGCCGACTTCATCGACAAGCGGCTGCGCATCATTGGTTCGGAGCTGGACGCCGTAGACCGCAAGATCTCTACCTATAAGAAAGACAACGAGATGTACGACATCACGGCGCAGGCCACGCAAAGCCTGACCGAGAGTTCGCAATTCAAAACCGCAGGTCTTTCGGTGGAGAACCAGATCAGCATGGCGCAGTACATCCGCGACTATCTGCTCAACGACACCAAGCTGCGCGACCTGATCCCGGCCAACGTCGCCATCACCAACGTGTCGATCTCCGACCAGATCAAGAACTACAACGAGCTGATGCTCCGCCGCGACAAACTCGCCGGCAACGCATCGAGCAACAGCCCCGTCATCCAAGATTTCGACAGCGAGCTGGCCGCGCTGCGGCGGGCGATCATCGCCTCGCTCCAATCGCATATCTCGACGCTCGAAATCCAATTGAACAACATCCGCCGCGAGGAGAGCCTCGCCCGTACGCGCATCGCTTCGGCGACCCGCCAGAGCACCGAACTGCTCGACAATACCCGCCAACAGCGCATCAAGGAGGAGCTCTACCTCTACCTGTTGAACAAACGCGAGGAGAATGAACTGACCAAGGCCATCGCCGACAACAACGCCCGAATCATCGATCCGGCCTACGGCAGCAGCACCCCCGTGGCGCCCCGCTCGGTCATCATCCTCTTCATCGCACTGCTGTTCGGTCTGGCCACGCCGTTCGGCATCATCTACCTGATGGAAATTCTCGACACCACCATCCGCGGCCGCAAGGACATCGAGGACAAACTGAGCATTCCGTTCCTCGGCGACATCCCCGAATACCACGGTTCGACCCGGCAGGGATCGGTGGTGGTGCGCGACAACGGCCGCGACAGCGTCTCGGAGGCATTCCGGCTGATCCGTTCGAACCTGGGCTTCATGAGCGTCAAGTCGGGTAAGTTGCAGATCATCATGGTCACCTCGTCGAATCCCCATGCGGGCAAGACCTTCGTCACGACGAACCTGGCCATGACGCTCGCCCTGGCCGACAAGAAGGTAGTCATCGTCGACCTCGACCTGCGCCGCCGCACCCTCTCCAAACAGATGGGTCAACGCGACAACCGAAACGGCGTATCGGGCTACATCTCCGGAACGATCGCCAACCTCAACGACATCGTCTTCCAGAGCGGCCTGCACGAGAATCTCGACATCATCTTCGCCGGTCTGCAACCGCCCAACCCGGCCGAAATGCTCCTGTCGGAGAAGTTCGACGAATTCATGGCCGACCTGCGCAAACGCTACGACTACGTCGTCATCGACAGCGTGCCCGCCATGGCCGTGGCCGACGCGCTGATTACCGACCGCCTGGCCGACCTGACGATCTACGTGATCCGCGAAGGACTGCTGGACCGCCGGCAGCTGCCCGACATCGAAAAACTCTACCGCGAGAAGAAATTCCACAACATGAGCATCGTGCTCAACGGTTCGACCGGAGGCGCACGCCGCGGATACGGTTACGGATATGGCTACGGATACGGGTATGGTTACGGCTATGGATACGGCTACGGCGAAGACGAGAGCCAAAAGTCCTCGGCCGTCATCGACAGCCGCTACAACCTCACGCAACGGCTGAAAGATTTCTTGGGTCTGAACGATAAAAAGTAATACCGCAATGGCTATCCGGGATGCAATTATCGCCGTCGACTTCGACGGTACGGTCGTTACGCACGCCTACCCCCATATCGGCAACGACATCGGCGCCGTTCCCGTGCTGCGGGAACTGATCGGCAACGGTTGCCGGGTGATTCTCTACACGATGCGCAGCGGGAGACTGCTCGACGACGCCGTAGCATGGTTCGCCCGCAACGACATTCCGCTCTACGCCGTCAACGAGAACCCCGCACAGCGGGAGTGGACCGACTCGCCCAAGGTCTTCGCCGACCTCTACATCGACGACAGCGCGCTGGGTAGGAAGCCCGCGTCGGTCATGCAGCCATCTTCACGAAACAATTCCATCTT
>OLQM01003738.1_pt1 | contig 12717 bp, 7 predicted proteins | sample 1673161 | NCBI WGS metagenome assembly OLQM01 (sample SAMEA3136761, study PRJEB25190) | human gut metagenome | reverse complement strand
CGTGACTTCTTATTTGTTAAAAACCTGTTTCATCGGGCGGCCGATCCATACTTGCGGTTGTTTCAGTCCGAAGATGTAGGCGATGGTTGATGCTACGTCAAATTGCATCATACTCTCGTTGAAGTTTAATCCTTTTTTGATGTTTTTTCCGCAGATGATGAATGGGGTTTCCATTTCATTCATCGTTTTTCCGCCGTGTCCTTTGTTAATGCCACCATGGTCTGCAGTAACAATAAAGATCGTTTTGTCAAATATTCCTGCATCTTTGGTAGCCTGAATAATTTGTCCGATATATCCGTCCAGTTCTTTCAGTTTGGCATAATACTCCGGTGTGTCGTGACCTGCACCATGACCTATATGATCGGGATTATCAAAAGCAACCAGTGTGAGGGCCGGCTTCTTTTCTTTCAGATAGCTAACTGCCATTTCGCACAGAGCAGTGGGATACTTGTTATAATCCGGTGCCTGTTTGTGATAGCTCAATGCAAGTGTATCTACCAGATATTTAATGCCGTTCCATTCGTACAGGCAACCAATCTCTGCTTTCGGAGCAGCATCCCGCAGTACTTGAAAAATGGTAGGGAAAATACCGTGCTGGTTCAATTCGCGTGAGGGAAGTTCCGGAGTTTTAGATCCCCATTCGGTATAACCGTGCAGTTCCGGACCTGCTCCCATGAACATGGAAGCCCAGTTTATAGCACTTGAAGAGGGGAGTGTAGAACGTTTTTTTAAAGTATAGCTACCGTTCTCCATTAAACTCTTGGTGTTTGGGATATCTGCTTTCTCTACACTATAAGCTCCCCATCCATCGAGACCGATAAGAACGACATGTTCGGCTTTCCATTTGGCGGCAAAACTGTTGGGGACAATAATAAACAGGGCAAACAGGCTGATTGCCCAACTTGAAAATAGATGTTTCATGGTGTTTCCTTTACTTTTTTAAGATTATGTATTTAATAAGCTTAACTGCCGGTGAGATACAAAAAGCACTTATCCCTCGCCAGCAGTTATGCAAATAAAGGTTTTTTCACCGGAATCAGTCTGTATCCTTTGTTTAAGTAAATGCCATAATAGTTCATTTGGACAATGCTACCCCTTATAATGGACAATATATGTAGAGTTTTCAACTCTATCGCAACGCCAGTGCTTTGTTTTCCGCCGCTTCCATTATTTCCCGTTCTCCCGGTCCTTTGTCATTGATGCCGCAAAGATGAAGGATACCGTGAATAATGGTACGGTGAAGTTCTTCGTTATAGGTGGTATTGAACTGTTCAGAATTGGTCTTTACAGTATCGAGGCTTATAAAAAGATCACCCGAAAGACGATCTCCTTCGCAATAATCGAATGTGATGATATCTGTATAGTAATCGTGTTGTAGATATTGCCGGTTCACTTCTAATATTTTTTCGTCCGAACAGAAAATATAGGCGATTTCATGACCTCCTTACCGGCAGCGGCGAACTGAGCCACCTGACCGATGTTGGAGGCCTTGGAGGCCTGTCCGCCGGTGTTGGAGTACACCTCGGTATCGAACACGAAAATGTTCACATCCTGCTTGGAGGCGATGACGTGGTCCAGACCGCCGTAGCCGATGTCGTAGGCCCAGCCGTCGCCGCCGAAGATCCACATGGACTTCTTGGCCAGATACTCCTTCTTGCTCAGCAGGTCAGCGGCGATGGTGCAGGCTGCGCAGTCGCAGAACAGAGCGCCCTTAGCCTTCAGCTCGGCAGCGTGCTCAGCGAACTGAGGCACAGCGGCCAGCTCATCCACGGTGCAGATGCTGTCCTCCAGAGCCTTGACGAAGGCACGGGCAGCCTCGGCATTGGCCTCGCCGTCCTCCATGGTGTCCAGCCATGCCTGAGCGGCGGCCTTCAACTCGGGACGAGCCCACTCCACGGCGATCAGCTGGCGGGTCTCCTCGGCCAGATCCTGACGGATCTTGTTCTGGCCGATATACATACCCAGACCGTGCTCGGCGTTATCCTCAAACAGGGAGTTGCACCATGCGGGGCCGTGGCCTTCCTTGTTGGCGCAGTAGGGAGAGGTAGCCGCAGGACCACCCCAGATGGAGGAGCAGCCGGTGGCGTTGGAGATATACATATGGTCACCGAACAGCTGGGTGACGAGACGGGCATAGCTGGTCTCGGCGCAGCCGGCGCAGGAGCCGGAGAACTCCAGCATGGGCTGCTTGAACTGGCTGCCCTTGACGGTGTTGTCCTGCATATCCTTCTTCTCAGACACCTCGGCCACGCAGTAGTTGAACACATCCTGCTGTTTAAGCTCGCCCTCCTGAGGAACCATAGACAGGGCGTTCACCGGGCAGACGCCGATGCAGACGCCGCAGCCCATGCAGTCCAGAGGACTGATGGCCATGGTGAACTGATAGGTGCCCTTGCCCTTGCCGGCCTTCACGTCCACGATCTTGGCGGCCTCCGGGGCGTTCTTGGCCTCCTCGGCGGTCAGAGCGAAGGGACGGATGGTGGCGTGGGGGCAGACGTAGGCGCACTGGTTGCACTGGATGCACTTGTTGGCGTCCCAAGTGGGGACGGACACGGCCACACCACGCTTCTCGTAAGCGGAGGCGCCCAGCTCGAACTGACCGTCCACGTGCTCGGAGAAGGCGGAGACGGGCAGGCTGTCGCCGTCCATCTTGCCCACAGGCTCCAGGATCTCCTTGACCATCTTCACCAGCTCCGGCTTACCCTTCAGCTCGCGGGTATCCGGCTCATCCACGGCGTCGGCCCACTCGGCGGGCACGTCGATCTTCTTATAGGCGGTGGCGCCCAGATCGATGGCCTTGTAGTTCATATCCACCACATCCTGACCCTTCTTCAGGTAGGAGGCCTTGGCCTTCTCCTTCATGAAGCGGATGGCATCCTCCTCCGGCAGCACCTTGGCCAGAGAGAAGAAAGCGGACTGCAGGATGGTGTTGTTGCGCTTGCCCATACCGATCTCGATGGCCAGATCAATGGCGTTGATGGTATACAGCTGGATGTTATTGCGGGCGATGTAGCGCTTGGCATCGGCCTTCAGGTGGTGGTTCAGCTCCTCGAAATCCCACTGGCAGTTGATCATGAACACGCCGCCGGGCTTGACGTCGTTGACCATCTTATAGCCCTTGGTGATGTAGGAGGGGTTGTGGCAGGCCACAAAGTCGGCCTTATTGATATAGTACGGAGAGCGGATGGGGTGATCGCCGAAGCGCAGATGGCTGATGGTCACGCCGCCGGTCTTTTTGGAGTCATACTGGAAGTAGGCCTGCACGTACTTGTCGGTGTGGTCGCCGATGATCTTGATGGAGTTCTTGTTGGCGCCCACGGTACCGTCGCCGCCCAGACCCCAGAACTTGCACTCGATGGTGCCGGGGGCGGCGGTGTTGGGACAGTTCTTATCCTCCGGCAGGGACAGGTTGGTCACGTCGTCCACGATGCCGATGGTGAACTGGCGCTTCATCTCGTCACGCTTCAGCTCCTCATACACGGCGAACACGGAGGCGGGAGGCGTATCCTTGCTGCCCAGACCGTAGCGGCCGCCGATGACCTGCACGTCGTTCTTGCCGGCGTTGGCCAGAGCGGTGACTACATCCTGATACAGGGGCTCGCCCATAGCGCCGGGCTCCTTGGTGCGGTCCAGAACGGCCACACGCTTGGCGGTGGCGGGAATGGCGGCCACCAGCTTTTCCGGGGCGAAGGGACGGAACAGACGGACCTTCACCAGACCCACCTTCTCGCCGTGGGCGTTCAGGTAGTCAATGACCTCCTCCGCCACGTCGCAGATGGAGCCCATGGCCACGATGACCCGGTCGGCGTCGGGTGCGCCGTAGTAGTTGAACAGCTGGTAGTCGGTGCCCAGCTTGGCATTGATCTTGTCCATGTACTTCTCCACCACGGTGGGCAGAGCGGCATAGTACTTGTTGCAGGCCTCACGGTGCTGGAAGTAGATATCTCCGTTCTCGTGGCTGCCCCGCATATGGGGATGCTCCGGGTTCAGAGCGTGAGCACGGAACTCCTTCACGGCGTCCATGTCGCACATATCCTTCAGATCCTCGTAATCCCACACGGCGATCTTCTGGATCTCGTGGCTGGTGCGGAAGCCGTCGAAGAAGTTGATGAAGGGGACCTTGCCCTCCAGAGCGGCCAGATGGGCCACGGGAGACAGGTCCATGACCTCCTGCACGTTGCCCTCGCACAGCATGGCAAAGCCGGTCTGGCGGCAGGCCATGACGTCGGAGTGGTCACCGAAGATGTTCAGCGCCTGGGTGGACACAGTACGGGCGGAGACGTGGAACACGGCGGGCAGCTGCTCGGCTGCGATCTTGTACATATTGGGGATCATCAGCAGCAGACCCTGAGAGGCGGTGTAGGTGGTGGTCAGCGCACCTGCGCCCAGAGAGCCGTGAACTGCACCGGCGGCGCCGGCTTCAGACTGCATCTCCACCACCTTGACCTTCGTGCCGAAGATGTTCTTCAGGCCGTTGGCGGACCACTGGTCCACGAAGTCGGCCATGGGGGACGACGGGGTGATGGGGTAGATGGCTGCAACCTCAGAGAACGCATAGGAAACGTGCGCCGCTGCGTTGTTACCATCCATGGATTTCATTTTTCTTTCCATAAATGAACCTCCTTTTTTTGTCAACGTGTTACCGTTTTTTAAGAGAGACCAAACATACCATACAGGATGATTGTAGCACAGTCTTTCCGGGATGTAAATGTGAAAAATGAAAAATTTCCTCGAAATAACACTTTTTTTTCATGGTGCATGAAAATTATCACGGTGGTTCAGACATTTTTCCGGAAATCTTGCCGCCGGAGAGCGATAAAGGGTTTCCTGCCGGAGAAAACTGTGATAAAATAAGGAGAAAACTGCGGAACTTCCGGGAAAGGGTGACGGAGCAATGGTGGTGTCGGTGCGCTCGCTGGGCCTGTCGGGCATCAGCGGATATGAGGTGACGGTGGAGTGCTTCCTGTCGGGAGGGCTCCCGGCCTTCGACGTGGTGGGCCTGCCGGATACCGCCGTGCGGGAAGCCCGTGAGCGGGTCCGGGCGGCGGTCAAGACCTGCGGCGCCCGGTTCCCCGTCAGCCGCATTACGGTGAATCTGGCTCCGGCGAACCAGCGGAAGGAGGGGACGGTCTACGATCTGCCCATCCTGCTGGGGCTGCTGACGGCCTCGGAGGAGCTGCCGCCCCTGCCGGAGGACGCCGCCTTTCTGGGGGAGCTGAGCCTCACCGGCGCCCTGCGCCCGGTGGCGGGGGTGCTGCCCATGGCCCTGTGCGCCGCCCGGTGCGGCATCCGCAAGCTCTATGTCCCGGCCCGGAACGCCGCCGAGGCCACGCTGGCCGACGGTGTCACCGTGTATCCGGTGGAAAATGTCGCCCAGCTGCTGGCGCATCTCCGGGGCGAGACGCTCATCCCGCCGGCGGAGCGGTGGCAGCCCACCGGCGAGACGCTGCCCATGCCGGACTTCTCCGAGGTCATGGGACAGGAGAACGTGAAGCGTGCGCTGGAGATCGCCGCCGCCGGCGGACACAATGTGCTGCTGGTGGGCTCCCCCGGCTCCGGCAAGTCCATGCTGGCCCGGCGGCTGCCCTCCATCCTGCCGGATATGACCCGGCAGGAGTCCCTCCAGACCACGGAGATCTACTCCGTGGCGGGGCTGACGGAGCCCAGCCACCCGCTGGTGACCCATCGCCCCTTCCGCAGCCCCCATCATACCGCCTCCCCGGTGTCCCTGTCCGGCGGCGGCACGGTACCCCGGCCGGGGGAGATCTCTCTGGCCCACAACGGTATCCTGTTTCTGGACGAGCTGCCGGAGTTTGACAAGGCGGCGCTGGAGACTCTGCGCCAGCCTCTGGAGGACGGCGTGGTCACCATCACCCGTGCCTCCGGCTCCCTGACCCTGCCCAGCCGGTTCATGCTGGTGTGCGCCATGAACCCCTGCCGGTGCGGCTGGTTCGGCCATCCCTCCGGCCGCTGCACCTGTACGGACAGTCAGGTGCAAAGCTACCTGCGCCGCATCTCCGGCCCCCTGCTGGACCGCATCGATATGCACGTGGAGGTGCCGTCGGTGGAGTACGAGGCCATGCGCCGCAAGGAGCAGCCGGAAACCTCTCAGCAGGTCCGCAGCCGGGTCAACGCCGCCCGACAGGTGCAGCAGCGGCGCTACGAGGGGACCGGCGTCACCTGCAACGCCTATATGACCCCCGCCATGATCGGGCAGTACTGCCGGCTGGACGCCGCCGGGGAGAAGCTGATGCAGGGGGCCTTCGACCGGCTGGGCCTGACGGGCCGCAGCCACGACCGCATCCTCCGCATGGCCCGCACCATCGCCGATCTGGAGGGCGAGGCGCAGATCCTCCCGGCCCATCTGGCGGAGGCCATCCAGTACCGCAGCAGCGCCATGCTGAAGTGATACCGCTTACCTGTTATGGATAACCTGAAGATACAAGGAGAAACACCTATGAATGAGATCATTCTGTGCAAGCTGGGCGAGGTAGTCCTGAAGGGCCTGAATCGCCGCAGCTTTGAGATGAAGCTTATGAGCAACATCCGCCGCCGTACCGCCCGCTTCGGCAAGTTCCGCATCTACTCCAAGCAGAGCACCATCTATGTGGAGCCTGCGGAGGAGACCTGCGATCTGTCCGGGGCCTATGCCGCCTGCAAGCAGGTGTTCGGCATCATCGCCATTGCACGGGCCGTTCCCTGCCCCAAGGAGAAGGAGGCCATTCTGGCCACCGCCAAGACGTATCTGGGGGAGGCCCTGACGGCGGCCCGCAGCTTCAAGGTGGAGAGCAAGCGTGCCGACAAGTCCTTCCCCATGAGCTCTATCCAGCTGAGCCAGTGGGTGGGCGGCGAGCTCCACGAGGCCTATCCCCACCTGAAGGTGGATGTACACCATCCGGAGTTGACGGTGTATGTGGAGGTGCGGGAGGATGCCGCCTACGTCCACGCCCCCGCCGAGCCCGCTGCCGGCGGCTTGCCCATCGGCATGGGGGGCCGGGCGGTGAGCCTGCTCTCCGGCGGCATCGACTCCCCGGTGGCCAGCTACATGATGGCCAAGCGTGGTGTTCAGCTGGAGATGATCCACTTCGCCTCTCCTCCCTATACCAGCGAGCAGGCACGGGAAAAGGTGCTGCAGCTGGCCCGTGAGCTGGTGCCGTGGTGCGGCCGCCTGACGGTCCATGTGGTACCCTTTGCGGAGATCCAGGAGGAGATCCGCCGCAGCTGCCCGGAGGATCACTTCACCCTCATCATGCGCCGGTTCATGATGCGTCTGGCGGACGCTCTGGCCCACGAGCTGGGCTGCGGCGCACTGGTCACCGGCGAGTGTCTGGGGCAGGTGGCCAGCCAGACCATGGCGGCGCTGGCCGTCAGTGAGGACGCTGCCACCCTCCCGGTGCTGTGTCCCCTCATCGGCATGGATAAGGAGGAGATCGTCCGCATCGCCCGCCATATCGGCACCTTCGATACCTCCATCCTGCCCTATGAGGACTGCTGCACGGTGTTCACCCCCCGTCACCCCAAGACGAAGCCCCATGTGGAGGAGGTCCGGGAGATGGAGCAGGCGCTGGACGTGGCGGGTCTGGTCCAGCGGGCCATGGAGAACCGGGACATTGTGAAGATCAGGTGAGAAAGAGAACCTGCTGACAAAAGTATGCCGCCGGAGGCACGTTCCTTCGGAGACACCTCCTAAAAGCAAATCATCAAAGGAAGTGAGCCTATGACCTATCACGCAGAGATCATCGCCGTGGGTACAGAGCTGCTGCTGGGCAACATCGCCAACACCGATGCACAGGAGCTGTCGCAGGCGCTGGCCTCCGTAGGTGTGGACGTGCTGTACCACACCGTGGTGGGCGACAACCCCCAACGGCTGGAGGAGGCGATCGCCATCGCCCGGAAGCGGGCGGACCTGCTGATCTTCACCGGCGGCCTTGGCCCCACCTATGACGATCTCACCAAGGAGACGGTCTGCCGGGTGCTGGATGTTCCCCTGACCTTCCACCCGGAGGCGGCGGCAGACATTCGCCGCAACTTCGACATCATCTTCCGCCGGGAGATGCCGCCCGGCACCCTGCATCAGGCGGAGCTGCCGGAGGGCTGTGAGGTGTTCTGCAATCGGGTCGGCACCGCACCGGGCTGCGTGTTCCACGCCGGCGACGTGACGGCAGTGCTGCTGCCCGGCGTACCGTCGGAGTGCCGCTACCTGACGGAGACGGCGCTGCTGCCGTGGCTGCGCCGCCAGAGCAGCGGGACCATCCTCTCCCACGACCTGCGGATCTTCGGCCTGTCGGAGCCCCAGGTGCAGGAGCTGCTGGGGGATCTGATGGATCAGGCGGTGAACCCGTCGCTGTCCCCCTATGCCAAGACCGGCGAGGTGATGCTGCGGCTCACCGCCAAGGGCGACAGCCCCGCCGCCTGCGAGGAGCGCATGGCGCCGCTGCTGGAGCAGATGCGTGGACGGCTGGGTGCCTACCTCTATGGCATCGACGTCTCCGGCTTGGAGGAGACGGTGCTGCACCTGCTGCACCGGCACGGCAAGACCTTCTCGGCGGCAGAGAGCTGCACCGGCGGCCTCATCGCAAAACGCATCACCGATCTGCCGGGAGCCTCTTGCGTGTTCCGGGGAGGTGTGGTATCCTATACCAATGAGGTGAAGGCCTCTGTGCTGGGCGTACCGCAGGAGACGCTGGACCGCTATGGCGCCGTGTCCGAGCCGGTGGCAAGAGCCATGGCGGAGGGCGTGCGGCGCATCACCGGCAGCGACCTGTCCGTGGCCACCACGGGGCTGGCCGGCCCCGACGGCGACGACCGGGGAAACCCTGTGGGCACGGTGTTCGTGGCCCTGAGCACCCCGGAGCGCACGGTGGTGCGGCACATGAACTGCGGCAGCGGCCGGGAGCGGGTGCGGATGCTGGCATCCCACTGTGCCTTTGACCTGCTCCGCAGAGAGCTGGAACATTTACCGATCGAAGGAGAATGAACATGGCGAAGAAAGAACCCTATGATATGACCAACAACTACGCCCGTATGGAGCGGGACAAGCGCAAGGCCATCGGCAACCCCAACAAGAACATCCATCACAAGAAGAACGGCTCCAACTACCAGAAGGACACCGGCTCCATGGTCCGCAGCACCTCCACCCGGCAGGAGCCGGAGAAGATGTCCACCACCATGAAGGTGCTCATCGGCGTGGTGTTCGGGGCGCTGGTGGCGGCGCTGGTGCTGCGCAGCACCGTGTGGAAGGATAACGTGGTGGCCGGTGCATGGATGATGGTGCTGGTGGGGGCCGTGTGCGGCCTCATGTACTACGTCCGCAAGCGCTATCCCGGCAAGCGCAAGGTGGGCGGCACCATGGATACCGTGATCTCCGCCCTGCTGATCCTGTTCTGCGTGGTGTATGTGGGCATGGGCGCCATGGCGCTGGTGGCCATGAATAAGTAAACTTTTCCCGTTGACAAACCCCACAAAAGTGGGTATAGTAAAGGGAGAATATGCATATCTGCGAGGATGGGGACAGTAGCCCGTCCCTCCGATGCCAAGAGAGCCGCCGTATGGTGCAAGGCGGACACGGAGGACAGCGGTGAAGATCACCCCGGAGCATCCGGCTGAACCGGCAGTAAGCCCGGACGGCAGAGGGCCGTTATCTTCCCTTTCCCCCACGGCTCGTGGGGCAGAGCGGCCGCACCCGGTGCGGCAACAAGAGTGGTACCGCAGAGGTTTCTTAGTGGCCTTTGTCTCTTACGGAGACAAGGGCCATTTTTTTGTTTTCGAATATATTTTCATACACGGAGGTAACACATGGAGTACAAAAAGACGCTGAACATGACCAAGAGCGGCTTTCCCATGCGGGCGGGTCTGCCCAAGCGGGAGCCGGAGATGCTCAAGCACTGGGAGGAGCTGGACCTGTATCATGAGCTGCTGAAGAAGAACGAGGGCAAGCCCCGCTTCGCCCTGCACGACGGCCCTCCCTTCTCCAACGGCGCCCTGCACATGGGTCACGCCCTGAACAAGTCCATCAAGGACTTCATTACCCGCAGCTACGCCATGCGGGGCTACTACACCCCCTATATCCCCGGCTGGGACAACCACGGTATGCCCATCGAGAGCGCCATCATCAAGCAGAACAAGCTCAACCGCAAGGCCATGGGCGTGGCGGAGTTCCGCTCTGCCTGCCATGAGTTTGCCGACCACTATATCGATGTCCAGCGGCAGGGCTTCAAGCGCATGGGCGTGGTGGGTGATTGGGACCACCCCTATAAGACCATGGACCCCGCCTTCGAGGCGCAGGAGGTCCGTGTGTTCGGCAAGATGTATGAGAAGGGCTACATCTACAAGGGCCTCAAGCCCGTGTACTGGTGCCCCCACGACGAGACGGCGCTGGCCGAGGCGGAGATCGAGTATCAGGACGACCCCTGCACCACGGTGTATGTGAAGTTCCCCATGTACGATGATCTGGGCAAGCTCTCCCATCTGGATAAGAGCAAGCTGAACTTCGTCATCTGGACCACTACCATCTGGACCCTGCCCGGCAACCTGGCCATCGCCCTGCACCCGCAGGAGGAGTACGCCGTGGTCCGTGCCGACGGCGGTGAGATGTATATCATGGCCCGGCCGCTGGTGGAAAAGGTCATGAAGATCGGCGGTGTGGAGCACTATGAGATCGTGGAGACCCACCCCGGCGCCTTCTTCGAGAATATGCTGGCCAGCCACCCCTTCCTGCCTAAGACCAGCCGTCTGGTGCTGGCGGATTACGTCACCATGGACTCCGGTACCGGCTGCGTCCACACCGCCCCCGGCTTCGGTGCCGACGACTATCAGACCTGTCTGCGCTACGGCATGGATATGGTGGTGCCGGTGGACGATCAGGGCCGCCACACCGACTATGCCGGCAAGTACGCCGGGATGAAGACCGAGGAGTCTAACCCCGTCATTCTGGCGGATATGAAGGAGAGCGGCGCTCTCTTTGCCAGCGAGGAGATCGTCCACAGCTATCCCCACTGCTGGCGCTGCAAGAAGCCCATCATCTTCCGGGCCACTCCCCAGTGGTTCTGCTCCGTGGAGTCCTTCAAGGACGAGGCCTGCGCTGCCTGTGAGGACGTGCGCTGGGTGCCCACCTGGGGCAAGGACCGGATGCGCTCCATGATCCTGGAGCGCACCGACTGGTGCATCAGCCGCCAGCGCCGCTGGGGTCTGCCCATTCCCGTGTTCTACTGCAAGGACTGCGGCAAGCCCATCTGCACGCCGGAGACCATCGACGCCGTCTCCCGCCTGTTCGAGGAAAAGGGCTCCAACGCATGGTTCGAGATGACGGCGGAGGAGATCCTGCCGGAGGGCTTCACCTGCCCCCACTGCGGCAAGTCCGCCGGCTTTGAACAGGAGAGCGACACGCTGGACGGCTGGTTCGACTCCGGCTCCACCCACTTCGCCTCCATGGAGCGCACGCAGGGCTTCTGGCCCGCCACCATGTATCTGGAGGGCCTTGACCAGTACCGCGGCTGGTTCCAGTCCTCCCTGCTGACCGCCGTGGGCGCTTTGGGCCGTGGCGCACCCTTCAAGGAGTGCGTCACCCACGGCTGGACCGTGGACGGTCAGGGCCGTGCCATGCATAAGTCTCTGGGCAATGGCGTGGATCCGGCGGAGGTGTTCAACAAGTACGGTGCCGATCTGCTGCGTCTGTGGGCCGGCTCCTCCGACTACCATGTGGATGTCCGCTGCTCCGACGAGATCTTCAAGCAGCTGTCTCAGAACTATCTGAAGTTCCGCAACACTGCCAAGTTCTGCCTGGATAACCTGACGGACTTCGACCCTGACACGCTGGTGGCCCCGGAAGATATGCTGGCGCTGGATCGGTGGGCCATGACCCGTCTCAACGCCCTCATCGCCAAGGCGTTCACCGCCTACGACAACTATGAGTTCCATGTGGTGTCCCACGCCGTCAACGACTTCTGCGTGGTGGAGCTCAGCTCCTTCTATTTCGACATCATCAAGGATCGCCTGTACTGCGACGGGGCCGAGAGCCTCAGCCGCCGCAGCGCCCAGACGGCCCTGTACCTGATTCTGGACGCCATGACCCGGATGTTCGCCCCCATTCTGGCCTTCACCTGCGACGAGATCTGGTTGGCCATGCCCCACCGCACCGGCGACGACGAGCGCAACGTGCTCCTCAACGAGATGGTGCAGCCCTACACCCAGTACGCTCTCTCCCCGGAGGAGATGGCCCGCTGGGACCGCATCGCCGCCGTCCGTACCGCCGTCAACGGCGCACTGGAGCAGGCCCGTGCCGACAAGACCATCGGCAAGAGTCTGGAGGCCGAGGTGGACCTCACCGTTCCCGCCGAGGATGCCTTCCTGGGCCAGATGGAGGAGGGTGCTCTGGCGGACCTGCTGATCGTGTCTCAGGTCCGTGTGGAGACCGGCGACAGCCTGTCCGTCACCGTCCGGCCCGCCTCCGGCACCAAGTGCCAGCGCTGCTGGAAGGTGCTCACCAGCGTGGGTACCGTGGCCGGTCACGAGGATCTCTGCCCCCGCTGCGCCGCCGTGGTGAAGAGTCTCCCCGTGGTGGAGTGATCCGGAAGAGAACGCCGCCTGTGGAAAAATAACCGAAAATCAGGGAGAGCCGGAGCATATGCTCCGGCCCTCCCTGAACCTGTCAAAAGAGCGGGACACTTTCGTCAACGGGGCGGAAGGGTGTGTGCGGGAAACCCGGGAAGGGTGTCCTGC
>OLQM01003733.1_pt1 | contig 12731 bp, 9 predicted proteins | sample 1673161 | NCBI WGS metagenome assembly OLQM01 (sample SAMEA3136761, study PRJEB25190) | human gut metagenome | reverse complement strand
TCAAGGATGGCGGGGAAGTTACGGAACTTTTGTGGGACAAAGGGAATACCGTTGAAGCGGTTCTCCTTTTGACCAAACTCAATGTCGAGCGGCACATCGAAGTGGACGTCAGCATAGAGGAGCTGGATGTGACTGCTGCGGAGAGCAAAGCAACTTACAATGAGATTCGGGATTATGTGTTGGCGCATCATCAGTTGAAGGTTTCCAATCTCTATATCGCACAGGTGAAGCAGAAGTATGGCATCATCGAGCGTGAGAGTTACCATAAAGCGAAAAATGAGAATGCGAAGCAGCCCGAGTGTCCGAAGGAAAAAGAGGATGCGATTGTGGAAGCATTAAAGCATTTTCAGATGATTTGATACGCAATCACCCCAGAGAGAATAGCCTCTTGTGCGTTCTCTCTGGGGTGATTTTTGCGTTATGCTACTTCCGGGTAGCGCATATATACATACTCGTAGATTTTCTTCTGGTAGGTCTGGATATCGCTTACATCATAGCTATTGGGAAGTTCTTGCCAAAGGGTATTGCGAATCAGGTTATCCACAATCGCCTTAGTTTCCTGCTTGTCCGTCCAATGGTCGAGTTTGGCAATCTGCTGTTTGATTTTTGTCAACAAGTCCACAGACACCTTCTTGATCGTTTCAATTTCCTGCTTCGTGAGGTTCTCCGAAAATAGCAAATCGTACACTGAAAGTTCCTCATCGCTGGAAAAGCCCTCACGCACATAGCGTTGCTGTTCCATATCCAGCGAACTGGCCAGTTCCATTAGATCCATGAAAGTTTTCTCAATGGTTGCCCGGTTCTGCTCTGCATTATAGGCATCTATGATCTCCTGATAGCGGTCATAATAATCAATGCGCTGCGGGTTTGCAAACAGCATTTTCGCCAGCTGCTGGTTTACCAGTTCATCCAGATCGCGCAGCAAAAGGTTCTTCCGCCGGGTGTGGGCGAACTCCCGGCTCAACAGGTCAAAGTCAATTTTGCTGATGTCAAACTGCCGGGAAGGTACAGCCTCCTGATCCGGCTTTTCCACATGGATGTACTCGTTGACGATGCCGTTGATCTGCACCATCAGGTCGGTATTGTCCGCGTGTTTCCGCTTCTGCTGCAAGCCCTCGTAGATGGCGAGAACTGCGTTTTTCCGGGCGCGCACGGCATCGTCCACATCGTCACGGTCTGCGTAGCGGAACAGCCGCGCCAGTTCAGACGCATAGGTCTGGAAGGTTTTCTTGGTTTCCAACGTCTCGCACATCGCGTTGACTGCATCCTGTACAAGGCTCATCTTTTCAAAGTCCTGTGCGTCCACCAATTCCTGCAGTCGGAACCCGTGTTCTGCCAGAAAGCCGTCCGTTTTTCCGATGACCGCGCAAATACGCTGAATCAGCTCCGTTTTATCCACCGTTGGATCAATGCCCGCTGGGCTGTTCTTGCTGACCGTATAATCTGCCAGAGCCTTGCGCAGCGCCTTTACGATACCAATATAGTCCACGATCAGGCCGTTGCTCTTGCCCTCCGAAACACGGTTTGCACGAGCAATCGTCTGCATCAGGGTATGGGCTTTCAACGGCTTGTCCAGATACAGACAGGACAGACACTTTACATCAAAGCCCGTCAGCCACATGGCACAGACGAACACCACCCGGAACGGATTCTTGCTGTCCTTGAATTCTTTATCCAGCTCCCGCTTTTCCATTTTGGCACGGTGCGGCAGAATATCCAGCCCCCACTTTTTGAAGGTCTGCACCTCGTTCTGCTCCTGACTGATCACCACTGCCATTTCGGTTTCTTTCATCCATGCCAGTTTACGGGCAAGCTCCTGTGCTTCCTGCTGGGTCGCTGTGCCCTGCCGGGCTTCCAGCTCCCTGATCTTTGCCTGCCAGCATTCCTGCACATAGTTGTACATCCGCACACAGGTGACCTTATTCAGGCAGACGAACATCGCCTTGCCGCTGGTCCAAAGGTCAGAGTAATGCTCCACAAAATCCTTTGCAATGGAACGCAGCCGTTCATCTGCGGTGAGAATATGGATCTCCTTTGCAAACTCGCGTTCCAGCTTTTCCTCCTGCGAGGGATCAAGGTCGGCTGCTTCAATGGCATCCAGGATCCGCCCGGTGATCTCCGGCTTGTCCAACTGGGCGATCTTATCCGCACGGTTTTCATAATACAGCGGTACCGTTGCGCCGTCCTCCACTGCCCGCTTGAAATCATACACCGACAGATACCCGCCAAAGGTGCGCTCGGTAATATGGTCATCCGCCAGCAGCGGCGTACCGGTAAAGCCGATGCGGGACGCCGTGGGCAACAGGTGCATCATGTTGTCTGCAAAAATGCCGTACTGGCTGCGATGGGCTTCGTCCGACAAAATCAGAATGTCGTGATCCGGGTAGATGGGCGGCTCCTTGGGCAGGTTGAACTTCTGGATCAGGGTAAACACAAAGCTGGGGTTGCCCTGCAGCTTTTTTACAAGGTCTGTACCGCTGGATGCAATGAACTGCGAAGCCTTTGTCTTGCCCAGCAGACCGCAGTTTTCAAAGGTATCGCTGATCTGCCGGTTCAGCTCGTCACGGTCGGTCAGTACCACAATGGTGGGCGAGCCTGCAAACTTGCGCCGGATCTTCTGCGCCAGAAAGACCATCGAATAGCTTTTGCCTGACCCCTGCGTGTGCCAGAACACCCCCAGCCTGCCGTCTTTCAGCTTGCGGTTCTCGTAAGCACTGACAGCTTCGTTGACGCCGAGATACTGGTGGTTGCGCGCCAGAATCTTGGTGGTGCGCCCACCGGAATGGTCGTAAAGGATGAAGTTTTCCAGCAGATCGAGGAAGGTCTTTTTCTCGCAGATGCCCCGCAGCATGGTTTCCAGTTCCACGCTGCCTGCATCGCTTTCCTTCAGACGCTTCCACTCGTGGAAAAACTCGTACTTGCTGCCAAGCGTGCCCACCTTGGCTTCCAATCCATTGGACAGCATAAGAAAGGCATTGTAATAGAACAACTGCGGAATGGTATCGAGGTAATCCCGATAGTTGTCTATGTAGGCGTTCTGCACATCCACGGTGGGCTTTTTCAGCTCGATAAACAGCAGCGGAATGCCATTGACAAAGCCCACAATGTCCGTTCTACGGCGGTACAGCTGCGAGTGGATCTTCATCTCTTTTACGGCAAGGAAATGATTGTTTTCCGGGTTTTTGAAGTCGATCACCGCCGCGCTTCGGATTTCGGTGCGGCCATCCGCCCGCTTGACCGTCACCGGGATGCCATCCCGCAGCAGAAAATACTTTTCCTCATTGATCTGCATCAGGGATGCGGTGGAAACGTGCGCCGTGAATTTCTTCTGCACCTCGTCCAGCTGGTTCGGGGTGAGCCACGGGTTCAAGCGCAAAAGCGCCTGCCGAAAATACCGGGTCAGCAGCACTTCCCCATAGCTGGTGCGGCCTAACGTCCCGTCCTGCCCCAGCTTTTCGGAGTTGTAAGCCAGCACGACCTCCCAGCCCAGAACATTTTGCAGCAAGTTGCCTGCACTGTTCTGAACAAGGATATTTTCGGAGTATTCGCGGCTCATAGGATCACCTCATTATTGTTTTTCTGCAAAGATATTATTTTCTTGTATAATTTTATAGATTAATTCATAAATAAGTTTAAAATTTTCAAAATTAAACTTTTCAAAATTCGAAGTAACGTACTCCGCAAAATCATTTTTGCTACACAATGTTCTTCTTTCAGACGTTCTCTCTATCCGGCTACAACCTGAATCCACAATTTGATTCGGCAATACCTTGCAGTGAGAGAATTTACTATAAAATAAATTTTTATCTATTGACATCCCATACTCGTCAAAATCCTTTCCCATATAAAGATGTCCTTTTCCCGTTTCCGTCTGTATTTCAGCATTTGTATAGTAATGTTCGATACTGATTTTATCATCAACATTCTGTTCAGCGTTATTTAGAGCCGGTATATTGAACCTATATACATTCTCTGATACCTTCCTATATTCACCTTCCTCATTATGCTTGTCCCTATCAAACATAGCTAAATACACCACGCCTTTTGCAGGAATCGATGCCAACTTATTTAGCAATGGTAATAAATCATCTGCTCCCAACACTTGATTTTCAAAATCATAATAAGAAATTTTCGAGAGGATTCCATGTGGGTCATCAATATGTGAGAACGCCGCTTTCAGATGTTTGATATCAGTCTTGCCCTCTGCTAAAATCACTATCTGTTCTGTTGCCTGTTTGTATTCTTCTTGTAATTTTTCAATTGCGTTCTCCAAGTTTTTTAGTTCATCGTCATATTTTGTTTTTTGTTCCATTAAATACGGTGCAATCAGCGGCATCAAACCGATTTTTTGATTTATTTCATCAACACTTATGTCAGTATCGTATGCTGTCGCACCAGATTCCTTTTTGCTTACATAATAACATCTCGTTTCATCTCTATTTTTTATCGCATATATCGCTGGCGAATGTGTTGTAATTAACAGTTGACATTTTTTCCTATAATCATATAATTCTTCTGCCATCTCATAGCAGAGGCTGTATTCCACACCATTTTCTGGTTCCTCAAATCCCCAAATAAAATTATAGCTTACGGTATTTTTAGCTCTATTTTCCTCCATGTTTTCCTGCATAAAATTCAGAATTGATGGAATGTGTCGTGCCTTAATGCCATCTCCACGTTGGTTTAAATCCACATTCTTCACAAATTTATCTGTAGTAGAAAAAGAAAGGTCTTTAAAAAGCGTACTCAATTCTCTTGGCATCTGAATGTCCGATCTCATATGCAGAACATTTTGTAAATTTTCACTTAATCCATGAGTTATCTCTTGTAACTCACTTGAATACTTCTTGTTCAGGTCTTTCAACGCACTATCTGCAACTTCTGTCATTGAATCATATACCTGCGATAATAAATACTTGAAATAATCAGCACTTTTAATGGCAGGCACATACATATACTTTATTCTGCTAAGAAATGTTGTTCCTTTTGTTCCTCTTGAGAACAATTCTGTCGCATTATCGTTGTACAGTCCTTCTTTTCGCCATATTTTTGTCCATGTTTTAATTCCACCATCTTTAAATGTCGCTGGCATTTGAACATCTAGCGCTATCATAATCTCCTTCGCTTGGTGAATCGACCTCTTTGCAAATTTCGAATAATCCACCGCAAAATTAAACGGTGTATCATAATCCGTTCTCTCATTAAAAAACAGATTTATTGCCTTCAGTACATTTGATTTTCCTGAATCATTTTTTCCAACGAAAAAATTAAAATCATCTAATTCGATTGTTGCATCCACAATTGACCTAAAGTTTTTGATGTGTATTCTTTTTAGTACGACCATTTTTATCTCTCTTTGTTTTTCAAATTTTAAACAGTAGCGGCAATAACGCAATCCCCACGTCACAGCTCTTATCAGCCATCCATGCCAAAACAGGCTTTACTTTTTCCCACTTTGACTTTTTGCTGTCTTTGGACTTCACCACTTCTTCAATCTCAGAAATTTTATCCAGCACTTCCTGTGTCTGTTCATTCGTGAGTGAAGTCATTTCTTCTACTTCTTTGCGCACCTGCTCAAATGTAACGTTAACATTCATGCTGTTGGTAACATTGACAATCTGCGAATTAGAAACTTCCGGTTTGGGCAACTGTACTGCGTTCATCTGGTATTTGTACGTTTCCAGCTTTGCTTTCATCATTTCCAGATTTTCAACCACACAATTCGGGTGTTCTACCAGATGTCCATAAAAGACCATTTTCGCATTTCTATCATTGTACCACAGACCATCATACCATTGCTTTACACATGCTTGGTATTTTCCGTCTATTTCTCTATGTAATTTCAAGCGTTCATCGTCACTTAAATTTTGAGTATTACTCAATCGTTCAATATCCGCACGTACCATATCATAAAAATCTTTTGGCATATCCATAATGTCACACCTCCACTTCCCCGCTCATCAACTTCGGCAATAAACGGTTTCGTATTTCTGTAAGATCTTCCACCTGTTTCTTTAGCGCTTCAACTTTCTGCTGAATATTCTCTTCGTAATCATTAAATTTATCCAAAACCTTTTTATCCGCAGTCAGTACCAAAATTTTTTGCAGCATTCCTTTTGTTAAAAACTTTATAGTTGAACCGCTTGCGCCTTTCGCCAACGCTTCCATATTATCCTGTACGGTAAAATACAAATTAAATAAATTTGAATGGTCAAATGGTGCAAGCACATAAGTTCTCTGATACGCTTCAAATTTTCCGCGGTATAGTTTCACGTTAAAATCCCCATTACCAGCCAATATAACAGCACTGGTATCAAATGAATACCCCGGTGCTGTTATCGTTTCTTGTGAACATGTAAAAAATGGATAATTTCCTCCTTTATCTCCATAGTTTGCATCTTTTTTTCCTGTAACTACCGGTGCAATTTCTTCAAGCGGAAACTTTCTCCACCCCTCCGGCACACCATCCACAACTTTCGTGTTTTCATGCCCCGGAAAGCGCAAATCCACAAACCACTCTTTATAAAGCCGCTGGGCTGCTTCTTCCAGCAATTTGATTTGTTTCTGGTTGTTTTCAATCAGGTCATCGTAAGCAGAGAGAATATCAGCGATATGTTTTTGACTTTCCAATGATGGAACATCAATTTTTATATTTCTCAATGAACCCAAACTTACTGTACGCTGAGCAGCTCCAATTGCAACTGCGTCAGCTTTTGCATAAAAGTCTCTGTTCAACATTGTATAAAACAGGAATCCACTGTCAACAATATCTTCTTTTGGACGTAAAATCGCAATATGTCGCTGAAAAACAAATGGTCTTTCTTCCTTTATCAAAACAGGAATTCCAAATGAACCGACCACAGAATAAAGTACGTCTCCTTTACGAACTTTTCTCTTTTCATCCAAAGACTGATAATATTCTTTTGGAACAAACATCGTGTCAGAGAAATCCAGCTGATTCATTGAATTTATATTTGAAATCGTCACAAATGGAATGCCCTGTTGTGCCTTCGGTGGAGGTTGATGGTCTCCATCTGAGATACTATAACAGCAATCTTCAAGTCTCACCTTTTCCCACTTCATACCCCCATCTCCTCCAGATTCTTCGAGATGGTTTCCATCAGACGGTTGGACTCTGCCTGCAATTCCAGCAGTTCCTTGTGGATTTCCTTCATCCGCTGGGCAAAATCCACGCCGTCGTCCTCCACAGGTGCAACGCCCACATAGGCACCGGGCGTCAGGGATGCGCCTTTCTCGTTGAGGATGGTGTCGCGGCTAGCCACCTTGCACAGACCGGGAATGTCCTGATAAACGTCCTCGCCAAACTTTTCGGTGAGCCAGACGGCCTCCTTGGCAACGGTCAGCTTCTCGCTGAGGGCTTCCAGTTCCTTGTCGAACTTTTCCTGCGTAGCTTTGCGCTCTTTGCGGGGTGCTGCCTCCACAGCGGTTTTGGCTTCTTCCCGCTTGGCCTGCACGTTTTGTTCCAGTGCGGCCTGAATCTCTGCAAAGGGGCGGTCGTCTGCCAGCTCTGCGTGATACTCTGTCAGAAGCACCTTGTACTTGTCCACCTCGCCGCGATAGAGCCAGACAATGGCGTTGAGGTTCTTCAGTTGCCAGTCGCTCCATTCGTTCTGAGTGCGGTCCACCACGGTATAATAGTTGCGGGCGTCGATGAACAGTACGGTGTCCAGCAGATGCTCCGGCTTTCCCTTATCCAGAAACCACAGCGAACAGGGCAAACTTTTGGTGTAGAAGAAGTTGTTGCCCACGCTCATCATCACGTCCACATGGCCGGTCTGGATAAGTTTTTCACGGATGTCCTTGTCTTTGCCCTGACTGTCGGTAGCCGAGGACGCCATCACAAAACCCGCACGGCCATGCTCGTTCAGGTAGGAGTAGAAATAGGACACCCACAAATAGTTTGCGTTGCCGATCTCCTTGGCCTTGTTCACACCGGGCAGGCCAAAGGGCAGCCGTCCGGCACTCTGCGCCGACTCCGACTTGACCTTATCCACGTTAAACGGCGGATTTGCCATCACATAGTCGCAGCAGCCGTTCAGGTTGTGGGCATCGTGATAGAAGGTATTGGCTTCATCGCCGGACTTGATCACGCCGGTCAGACCATGCACAGCCATATTCATCAGGCAGAGCTTTGCGTTGTACTCCACCTTTTCCTGTCCGTAGAAGGTCATGGTGTTGTTGGCGATCATGCCCGCATGGTTTACAAAGTCGCCGGTCTGCACAAACATACCGCCGCTGCCGCAAGCCGGGTCCAGCAGAACGCCGTGGGCAGGCTCCAGCACATTGACGATCATCTTCACCAGCGATTTCGGCGTAAAGAACACGCCGTCATCCTGTGCCACATTCTTGGCAAACTTATTCAAAAAGTACTCGTAGATACGGCCGATCACATCGCCGCCCACATCGTCCAACGCATCATTGTTGAAGATGCGCAGCAGTTCCCCCAGCAGTTCATCCGAGAAGATGGTGTAGTCCTTCGGCAGAACGCCCTGCAGCTGCTCGCTCTGCTGCTCCACCAGTTCCATGGCGTTGTTCACCACTTCGCCCAGACTGTTCAGCGGATTGCCCTCGATGCCGGTCAGCCCCTGTTCCGGGATGTTGGCGGGCAAATTGACCAGGTAATTGTACTGTGCCTCCTTGGGCAGAAACAGTGCGCTCTTCTCGGCAAAGTCGCTCTGTTCCACCGGCAGCACCCGGCCACCGCGCATGGGGCGGTCTTTCAGAATCTCCTGCTCCACCAGTTTAAAGCGGCTGTACGCATACCGCAGAAAAATCAGTCCCAGCACCGGCATACAGTATTGGTTCGAGGTGAGTTTAGAGCCTGCACGCAGCAGATCTGCCGACTCCCACAGGTCAGCTTCCAGTTTTTTGACGTTCACATTATTTGCCACGAGGGGGGTTCCTCCTGTTGTTTGGATTTTCATTTTCTATTGTATCACAGTTTTCTGCAATGTTCATCTTTAATCATCGCCATTTTCTTTTTTGACTGGAAAAAGTTGTTTACCAATGGCTGACAATGTGTTAGAACCATATATTTTCTCATTTGGCGACGCTAATCCTGCATCCAATGGATGCAGTTCAAGGGTTTGGGTGTTCCCCAATAAGTATTTTGCAACGCAAAAGAAGCGCATTCGCAACCTTTCTAGCCGATGTGATCGAGAAGTACGCATCGGTCTTGGAAATAGACAACGCAGTATCCTCAACCAACAACAAAAATCAACAAGATGCTGTTGATACCGCTCTTGCAGCATGATATAATATTCTTGCAATATTTGTCCCAACACAGTGGCAAGGTCTCCCCTTCCACTGTATTACATACACGGAACGAGGTGCTTAAAATGAATCGTCCAGATGACTCTCCTAAAAATTCCATCCTCATTTACACCACAGAAGATGGCCTGACCAAAATTGATACTACCTTTGACGGTGACACCGTCTGGCTTTCCATTGACCAGATGGCTGAGTTGTTCCAACGTGACAAATCCACAATTTCCCGTCACATCAAAAACATTTTTGCAGAGGGTGAGCTTGAACGAGATTCAGTTGTTGCAAAATTTGCAACAACTGCCGCAGACGGAAAGACCTATCAGGTCGAATTCTACAATCTTGACGTCATTATTTCTGTTGGTTATCGTGTCAAATCCAAACGAGGCACACAGTTCCGTATCTGGGCAACTGGCATCCTGAAGGAATATATGCGCAAGGGATTTGCGCTGGATGACGAACGCCTGAAAAATCTGGGCGGCGGTGGATATTTCAAAGAGCTGTTAGAACGCATCCGTGACATCCGTGCTTCCGAAAAAGTGTTTTATCGTCAGGTTCTGGAAATCTATGCAACCAGCATTGACTACGACCCAAAAGCAGAAATCTCCGTCCAGTTCTTCAAAAAAGTCCAGAATAAAATTCATTATGCCATCCACGGTCAGACTGCCGCCGAGGTCATTTACAACCGTGCAGATGCCGAAAAGGAATTTATGGGTCTGACCACTTTTGCAGGAAACCAGCCCACTTTACGAGAAGCTACTATTGCCAAAAACTATCTGAACGAGAAAGAGCTTCGTGTTATGGGGCAGTTGGTTTCCGGTTATCTGGATTTCGCAGAACGTCAGGCAGAACGTGAACAGCCCATGACAATGCAGGATTGGGCAAACCACCTTGACCGTATTCTGACTATGAGCGGCGAGCAGCTGCTTGTTGACAATGGCAGTGTGACCCACAAGCAGGCAGTGGACAAAGCTACTACCGAATATCGGAAATACAAGGCTAAAACCCTCAGCGATGTGGAGCAGGATTATCTGGATTCCATTAAGTTTTTGGAGCAGAAAACAGGAAAGAAATAACCGTTTTATGAGGTTTTCTTATGTTACAGGAAAAGACAAAGGTTTACATTTACACCCGTGTTTCTACAGCTATGCAGATCGATGGCTACTCGCTGGATGCACAGAAAGCTCGCATGAAAGCCTATGCAGACTTCAACGACTACCAGATCGTTGGTGAATATGAGGATGCTGGAAAATCCGGCAAATCCATTGAAGGCCGTGCTTCTTTCTGCCGGATGATGGAGGACATCAAATCCGGCAAGGATGGCGTTGCCTATGTGCTGGTGTTCAAGCTCTCCCGTTTTGGCCGCAATGCTGCCGATGTACTGTCTACCCTGCAGGTAATGCAGGATTTTGGTGTGAACCTGATTTGCGTGGAGGACGGCATTGATTCTTCTAAAGACGCTGGCAAACTGATGATCTCCGTTTTGTCCGCTGTCGCTGAAATCGAGCGTGAGAGCATCCGTGTCCAAACCATGGAAGGCCGCATCCAGAAGGCACGGGAAGGTCGCTGGAACGGCGGTTTTGCGCCTTATGGCTATCGTTTGGTTGACGGTGTGCTGCAAATCAATGAGGATGAAGCCCCTGCCATTCGCACAATTTTTGAGCAATATGTAAACACGGACACAGGTGCAAATGGTCTTTCCAAATATCTGGAGACCCACGGTTTTCAGAAACTTGCTCGTCAAAATGGCACCTCTCCCCTTTTCAGCGCAACATTGATTCGGGCCATCCTGAAGAACCCCGTCTACTGCGGAAAAATCGCCTTTGGTCGCCGCAAACTCGAAAAGATTCACGGCACCCGGAACGAATATCATCAGGTTCCACAGGAGAATTATTTGCTGGTGGACGGCCTGCACGAGGGCATCGTATCGGAAGAATTGTGGAACGCCGCACAGGTCAAGCTGTTGGCGCAGTCCAAACGATACGAACCAGTCAACCGCAGCAAGACGGAACAGGCGCATTTATTATCCGCCCTTGTCAAGTGCCCCATTTGCGGTGCTGGAATGTACAGCAACAAATGCACCAAACGAAAGAAAGATGGCACACCCTATAAATCTTTCTCTTATTACAGTTGCAAGCACCGCAGGATGCAACGTGGGCAAAAATGCGATTTCAACAAGCAAATTCAGGAAGAAGTTCTGGACAACGCCGTGGTGGAGGTTATCATCAAACTAGTCAGCAATCCAAAGTTTGCCGCCATGATGCAGGAGAAGATCAATAGCAAAGTGGACACCACTGCCATTGAACAGGAAATTACTGCCGCTGAAAAGCAGTTGCGGCAGTATTATTCCATCAAGTCCAAAATTATGGAGGAGATCGACACCCTTGACCCGGATGAGCGCCATTACATCATCCGCAAATCTGACCTTGACGAGCGGCTTTACAGGATGTACGATAAAATCGAGGAAGCAGAAAACAACCTGATGGATGCCCGGGCAAAGAAGCAGGCTATCGAAGCGGATAAAATCACGGGCGATAACATTTACAAAGTTCTCATCTGCTTTGAAAAGCTCTACAATGTGATGAATCCCCTTGAACGCAAAAAGCTGATGGAACATCTGATTTCTGAAATTCGGATCTACCCGGAGCGTCAGCCCAACGGTCAGTGGCTCAAATCCATCAAATTCCGACTGCCTATCGTTGAAAGCGATATTGATCTGTGTTTGGACAATGAAAGTCATACTGAGTGCGTACTTCAAATGACCCGTAAAAGTAATTGATTGCTTCTTATTGCACAGGGCGTGCATGGCTATGTACAGAATGTCCCCCCTATTACTCCCTTTTGTTCAAATTCTGTTCCGAAGTCGTTCACGATTTAACCATAAATACATGCGATAATAATTGACATATTACAAAACGGTGTATCCGCTAACAACGCAACGGCCTGCTTTTTGGCTTTTGGGGTGCACCTGTATTCAAAAGGATGGCGTGTTTAAGATGAAGGCATGGTTCCAGCGTTTTATGTCCGGGCGGTACGGCAGTGATACTTTTGGCAACTTTTTGTGCGTAACGGCGCTGGTCTGCCTGGTAATTGGGCTGTTTGTGGGCATCTTTTATTATATCGGGCTTCTTCTGCTGCTTTATGCGTACTTCCGCATGCTCAGCCGCAACGTACACAAGCGCTATGCAGAAAACATTGCCTTCATGCAGAAAACCGCTGGTGTGCGCGCCAAGTTCGGCCAGCTGCAGCAGCGGTTTGCCCTGCGCAAAACCTACCGCTATTTTTCCTGCCCGCACTGCCGCCAGCAGGTACGCGTGCCCAAAGGCCGCGGCAAAATTTCCATCACCTGCCCCAAATGCGGCACCCAGTTCATTAAAAAAAGCTAAGGCAGCACCGCACAATTCCCGCCTTACGGCTTAAGCACCGCTCCGGCAGCTGCGGCACGG
>OLQM01003729.1_pt1 | contig 12735 bp, 9 predicted proteins | sample 1673161 | NCBI WGS metagenome assembly OLQM01 (sample SAMEA3136761, study PRJEB25190) | human gut metagenome | reverse complement strand
TCCCTGCCGCTTCTCAGCAGCCGGATGGGCCGCGATAAACATGGCATCCCCAAAGGAAAAGAAACGGTAACGTTCCTTCACTGCTTCCCGGTAGGCGTTTAAAATATGCTCCCGTCCGGCCAGCGCGCTGACCAGCATCACCAGTGTGGACTGGGGCAGGTGGAAATTCGTAATCAGGGCATCCAATACCTTAAAACGGTAACCCGGATAAATAAATATCTCTGTCCAGCCGGTTCCTGACTTAAGCACGCCGTCCTCTGTGGAGGCTGATTCAACGGTCCTGCAGCTGGTAGTGCCCACGCAGATGACCCGGCCTCCGGCCGCCTTGGTGTCATTCACCTTCTTTGCCTCGGACTCCTCCACAATATAAAACTCGGAATGCATATGGTGGTCCTGAACATTCTCCACCTTAACAGGGCGGAATGTACCCAAACCCACATGGAGGGTCACGTGAGCAATCTTCACTCCCATGCCCTCGATCTCAGCCAAAAGCTCCTGTGTAAAATGCAGACCCGCCGTAGGCGCTGCCGCGGAGCCTTCATGTCTGGCATACACGGTCTGGTAGCGGTTCTTATCCTTCAGCTGGTGCGTAATATAAGGCGGCAGGGGCATCTGGCCCAGCTGGTCCAGGATTTCCTCAAAAATCCCCTTGTAATAGAACTGAATCATACGGTTTCCGTCATCCACGGTATCCACCACGGTTCCTGTCAGCAGGCCCTCGCCGAATTCGATGACAGTCCCCGGCTTTGCCTTCTTGCCTGGGCGCACCAGTGTCTCCCATATATCATTCTCCCCGCGCTTCAGCAGAAGTATCTCTATTTTTGCCCCTGTATCCTTCTTCACCCCGAAAAGCCGGGCCGGTATGACCTTTGTATCGTTAATCACCAGGCAGTCACCCGGCCGCAAGTATTGCGTAATATCCTTAAAAATTCTGTGCTGTATCTCCCCTGTTTCCCGATCCAACACCATCAGCCTCGAGGCAGAACGATCCTCCAAGGGGTCCTGGGCAATCAGTTCTTCCGGCAGTTCATAATCAAAATCCTTTACATCCATGGTCAATCTTATCCTCCAAGCCTATTCTATCTTCACACTGGAACCGCCTGCTGTGCCGGAACCGCCTTCCTCCTCCAGAATAACCGTACTGTCTCCTGTCCCGGTCTCTTCCTCGGAGGAATGGACCACTGCCCCGTTCCTTAAATCCTTGTAAATTCCCGCAAGAACCGTATCACTCTCAATGGCCTGTCTCAGTCTCTCATTGACCTGGTTGGACAGCAGCTTCACATCCTCAGACTGGTTCTGCTTTGCCACATAATCCGCTTCATCACCCACTACATTCTCGCGGATAATGAAATTGCCGTTGTCATCCTTGACCACATAACACCACATAAGGCCCGGCGCCAATGTCTCCACGCGCCTGAACTTCACCTCATAGGTGACATAGGCCACATAGGAATCCGCTGTAAGCCCCGGCTTGGTATAGCAGACGATATCCACATAATCCTCAATGTATACCGCCTCATTCTTCAGTTCTTCCTTACGCGCATCCAGCCCGGTATCATCGCTTTTCCCGAATATCCGGTACAGCGTCTGGGCGTCCTGGTCCACCTTTGCCTGAAAATACTCGCTAATCAGCTGGTTTACCTGGGGTATCTCGTCCTTTTTCAGCTCATACTGGGAAAAATCCGTGGTGTACTGGTTATTGTCCGGCTCCACCCCTCCATCCTCCGGCGAGGCGGAGCTGTCGCCGCTTATATTGATATCCTCATCCGTGGAAAGTGATACGTCAGTTGAGGCGGATGCTTCCTTATCCGACGGCTTCCTGTCCATCACCAGTATGATTGCCACCAGCACCAGCACAATAACCAGCGGGATTGCCGCCATGCGCATATATTTTATCTTATCGTCCGCGGAACGTCTGCTGCCTGTCCTTCTTCTGTTTTGTCTCATGATTCAGTCCTCCTGTCCCGACTGCGAAGCCCGGAGTATGTTAGTATTCAAGTATCTCCGCTCTATTCTAGCAAAAAGCGGTCCAAATTGCAATCTGTACCAAAAAAATACCGCAGATAATCCAAAGCTGAAACAGATTATCTGCGATATCCTGACAAGGTATGCCATCATCCGGCAGAGACTCATTCTTTTATCCTGTAATCGTCCCTTGAAAATGTATGCGGCCATCTGCCAACCGCCTTCCATTCTCAGGCATATGTATATAATTTTATTTGTCTCGGTTCTTAAGCATCTCTTTAACCACCCCCGTCAATGCAAACAGCGCAATCGCATTGGGAATAACCATTAACTGGTTAAACATATCAGAACATGCCCATACCAAATCACTTTCCCCAATTGTTCCAAGGAAGATAAATACCAAAGCAACAAGCACGAATGGTTTTTGTGCTCTTTTCCCAAATAGATAAGTCACATTAATTTTTGCAAATAAGTTCCAACCAAGAATTGTGGAAAATGCAAAAAAGAACAAACAAATAGCATACACCAACCATTGCCACGCAGCCTTGTTCATGCGGATTTTTCACCGCTGCAAGTGCATGGGCATGCGGAGTGGAACCCATACCGGCTTCATTTGAAAACAGGCCTCTTTTTGCTCCCTGGCTAATAGCCGTCTTAATTGCCATACCAAATCCGCCGCCAATAATTGCCTGTGGCCGGAATGCGTATTTAAAGATCAGACCAAATGTTTCCGGAATATACTGAAACCGCACCACGAGTACTCCCAAACCGCCGATCAGGAAAAATGCCGCCATGACCGGAACTAATTTTTCGGTAACGGAAGCAAGCCGGTCTACACCTCCCATGAAGATAAATCCACAAATAATAACAAGGATTATGCCAACAACCCAGGATGGAATCCCGAATGCCATCTGAATTGTGGAACCAATTGAGTTCGACTGTACCATGCATCCAAAGAATCCAAGAGCAAGAATAATTGCGATCGAAAAAAAGCCTGCCAGGAATTTTCCGAATTTACCGTTAAAGGCTGTCTGGATATAGTACACCGGTCCGCCCTGAATATTGCCCTCCGCATCTGTCACACGTGTCTTCTGCGCTAATGTTGCTTCTGCGTAAATGGTAGCCATGCCCAAAAATGCGATAATCCACATCCAGAAAATAGCTCCGGGTCCACCGACAAGAATCGCTCCGGCTGAACCGACAATATTCCCGGTGCCAACCTGTGCTGCGATTGCTGTTGCAACCGCCTGAAATGAGCTCATTCCGCCTCCCTGTGAACCGCCCTGTAGTGAAAAACCGCCAAAAAGCTGTTTCAATCCCTTCCAAAGATACCTCTGGACACATTTCGTTTTGATTGTATACCAAAGGCCCACAGCCACCAAAAGAAATACAAGAATGTAATCAGAAAGGTATGAATTAATTGTGTTAACTATCTGCAGCATATAATGTCTCCTCCTAAATATATAAGTGTAGGGTTTTAGTCCCCAAGATATATAATGGCAATGGGGAATGTGCTATACCAAAATACTATATATTCAAAGACTTCCCTTTGGGCTTCCTTGAAGTCCGGTATACATATAAATACACTCTTTCTTTAATACTGGATGGAATGACTCTATGTATACGTTATTATGCATACGTTATCATATATTTCACTATAGTAACAGTATACTCCTTAAAATTTCCAAAATCAATTCACGAATCCCGATTTGGCGTTAAGATTGTGTGAAAATTAATGAAAATAAACGTTTTTTTAACACTCTTTATTTCCCCTGTTTGAATATGTTTTCATTCTCACCGGCACATATTATTGAATAACTGACTGGTTTTAACCGGCAGACAAAACAGGAAAAGCCGCGGAATCAAGCTTTGACCTGACTCCGCGGCATCCGCAACGATTAAAAATATGCAATTTAAAATGCGTCTGATAGGAATCGAACCTACGCACGCGGCTCCGGAGGCCACTGCTCTATCCACTGAGCTACAGACGCATCCCCATTATGATACTATATTTTTCCTGAAACTTCAAGTCCTAATTTTACACTTTTATCCTTTTCTTCTTTCCTATCAGTTTAAACACAGAATCCATCAGAAACACGGCCAGGGCAATGGCGCCCGCAATCTGAAGGGTTTCCACCAGATAATACATGGATTCTTCCCTGCTGTTGCGGATAACATAATACACGCTGTTATAGATGGATGTACCGGGCACCAGGGGAAGGATTCCCGGCACCAGGAACACACTGACCGGAGCCCTGAAAATCCTGGCAAACAGGTGCCCCATAAGGGCCACGGACAGACTGGCCAGAAATGCTCCCAGTATCATGGAGCCGGAGCCTGCCTTTACCAGCAGATATACCAGCCAGCACACTCCGCCGGTCAGCCCAGACCACCCCAGATATTTCCTCGGCATCTCCAGCACCAGCCCGAAGCTGAGCACTGCCATAAACGAACCTGCCACCTGAATCGCAGCTACCATATTCCGCCTCCTCCTGCCAGCTGGTGGAACAGGGCCATGCCTGCACCCACTCCGGCAGCCACCGCCAGAGCAGTCACCACTGCCTCCAGCATCCTGGCCGCCCCTGAGGAATAATCCCCGTTCAGAGTATCCCTTACCGCCGTGGTAAAGATAACACCGGGCAGCAAAGGCATGATGGCGCTGATGATAACCACGTCATTACTGGCTCCTGTCAGAATCCACCGGTTCATGGCCAGGGCAGCAATACCGATGGTAAACGCCCCCAGCCCATTGACGCAGAAATCATTGAATCCCAGACCTGATATGGCGTATACCACCATTCCCAGAATTCCGCCGATTACAGCAGCCCCCAGGCAGTCCGCAGGACTCCCGCCAAGGACCACGCCGAAGAATACGGCGATAAACGCATAACTGAGGGCCTTTAACTCCCTTTTATACTGGCAGCTGTCCTTTATTTCTCCCAGCTCCCGGTATGCCTCCTTAGGGCTCATGAGGCCGCCGCACAGCTTCCTGGACACCTCATTCACACGGTATATCCGGTTCAGGTTGGTAGAGCGCGCCTCCACCCTTCGCACCAGGGTCAGCGCCTCCCCATCGGGGCTGTCCAGACTCACAAATATGCCTGTGCTGAATACCATGGTCTGTGCGTTCCTTCCATGGCAGCACCCCAGTATATAATGTATGGTTCCCTCTATCCTGGCAATCTCGGCTCCGCTTATCAGCATGATTTCTCCGGCCAGGACAGCGGTACTGGCTATCAGATGGTCCTCGCTCCAATGATGTTCGTCCACTCGTCCCCATTCCTTTCCGAAACTATAATCGAGTATATCAGTCCCATGGCCATCCGTCAATTTCATTTCTTGCCATTTTCCTGTGATATCCCCGCCATTCCCGCCTGTGTAGTCTATAAAACGACAATACATCCTTGAACCCCCCATAAAATATAGCGTTTTCCGCCCTGAGACTCTCCCAGACAGCCTGGCGGCCAAAAAATCCCGTTCCCCTCTATTGACAAACATGTCCTTATGGATTAAGCTGGTGTCAATTCATTTAATTTCTGATATTCATTTATATTTTGATATTCATTTTATCCATCTGGTAATTATCCAAGGCGATTTCACCGGAATTTCCCTTATTATTCCATTCAGGAAGATATGGAACTGTTATTCAGTTTACATAAATAATATTAAAGGGGGTATACATTTGGTATACGAACAATTTTTAACTGCTGTAAAAGAACGCATGAAAGCGGCCCTGGGAGACGACTATGAGCTGGAGCTGCGCAAGGTTCCCAAAAACAACGGGCTCATTCTGGATGGACTGTGCATCACCAGAGGGAATACCCATATCGCTCCTGCCATCTACCTGAATCCCTGCTATGACCAGTACCGCGAGGGAATGCCTTTAGACCAGATTGTGGCAGAACTTCTGGCCCTGTACCGCCGGAACGGTACACCGCCGCCCCTGGACTACCAGATGCTGTCCGATTATGAGGGCATACGCTCTCATATTGCCTGCAAACTGATACATGCCGCCTCCAATGAAGCCATTCTGAAGGACATCCCTCATATTCTCTGGATGGATCTGGCTATAGTATTCTACCTCTGTATTCATGAGGACGATACCGGCCTCATGACCGCCATGATTCACAACAGCCATCTGCGTATCTGGAACATTTCCCTGGAAGATTTAAAAACCTCTGCCCTTGCCAATTCTCCACGGCTGTTTCCTCCTGTCATCTCCAGCATGGCTTGTATCATCGAGGAGCTGAACCGCCAACTGAATCCCCATTTTCAGGAAACCGGACCAAGGCCGGAAACCCCTGCCCCGTTTTACGTTCTCAGCAACCGCTCCGGCATCAACGGCGCTGCCTGTCTCCTGTATGAGGACGTATTAAAAAACTTCGCGGAGGGGGTGGAAAAGGATTTGATCATCCTTCCATCCAGCATCCACGAAGTCCTGCTGCTGCCTGACGACGGCGATATTTCCTATGCGGAGATGAGCCGGCTGGTAACTCACATTAACCGGTCCGAGGTCCCCAAGGAAGACCGCCTGTCCAATCAGGTATATCTCTATTCAAGGAATACCGGGGACATCACCATGGCATCCGCCGGCCCCGCTTCCGTTTGCTGACTTTAAACTTACAGACTGCCCCGGCTGATCCCGATACGTCCATTATCCAGATATTATTAAAATATCAGACTGCCCAGCTGGAATACCAGCATGGCCCCTGCCCAGGCCACGGCCAGCTGAAACAGCACCATTCCAATGGTCCATCTCCAGGAACCCGTCTCCCGCTTAATGGTTGCCACTGCCGCGATACAGGGCGAATACAGGAGGCAGAATATCATCAGGGCATAGGCGTTTACCCCCCCAAAACCAGCCATGGCAAGCTGTGAAGAAAGTGCTGTCATACCGGCAGCGGAGTTTACATTGTTGATTCCGTAAAGGACGCTGAAACTGGAGACAACCACTTCCTTTGCGGAAAGACCTGAAATAAGGGCCACCGCCACCTGCCACTGCCCCAGACCAGCCGGTCTCAGCACCGGCACCAGAACATGACCGATGACTGCCGCAAAGCTGTCGGACACATCCGACACAAATCCCTCCGGACCAAGGTTTAGTACAAACCAGAGCACGATGGAAGCAATGAAAATCGTGGTTCCGGCCTTACTGAGATAGTCCTTCACCTTATCCCATACATAGATGGCCACCGTACGGCCGTTAGGCGTCTTATACTCAGGCAGTTCTATCAGCAGAGCGTTCTGGGCGCTGTCATTCTTACCATGGATATGTACGATAAATGCCACCAGAATTGCCATACACAGGCCGATGATATAAAGGGAATAGGCCACAATCAGGGCCCTGTCCGGAAAAAACATCTCCGCAAATAATACGTAAATCGGCAGTCTGGCGGAGCAGGACATAAAGGGCGTGATTAATATAGTCCTCCTTCTGTCCTTCACACTCTCCAGAGCCCTGGTAGCCATGACCGCGGGAACCGTGCAGCCAAACCCTAAAAGCATGGGCAAAAACGCCTTGCCGGACAATCCTACCATGCCCATGGTTTCATTCATCACATATGCCACTCTTGCCATATAACCGCTGTCCTCCAGGAAAGCCAGGGCCAGGAACAGAATAAAAATATTGGGCAGGAATGTAAGTATGCCGCCCACGCCCGCAATGATACCGTCCACAATCAGGGAAGTGATCCACTGGGCCGCGTGCACACTGGTGAGAAGTGACAGAACTGCGCCGGAAAACATATCCAGCCCCATCTGAAAATACTCCTTTAAAAAATCACCCACTGTAAACGTGAGGAAAAATACCAGAGCCATGATACCTAAGAACACAGGAATACCCCACACGGGATGGGTCATGAGCCGGTCCACCCTGTCCGTGGTGGCAGCCTTTTCATCCTTGTTAAACAGGCACTCCTTTATGACCTCTTCTATATAGTCATACTTCTCGTTGATGATTTGTTTTTCATAATTGCGCGGAAGAATCCGGCTCACATCGTCCAGGGGATGATCGTCAATCACCACCTGGTCAAACTCCAGGAACTTAATGGCATGCCAGCGCATGTTATCCATCTCACCGTACTTTTTAAACAGCGCTTCCTCAATCAGCCTGATTTTTTCCTCCACCTCCTGGCTGTAGCGTATAACCACACCCTGAGGCCCCTCCTCATAGTGGTGGACCACTGCGTGCATCAACACATCCAGTCCTGTCCGTTTCCTGGCTGATACGGGGACTACGGGTATCTCACCCAGCATCTCGGGCAGACGGTGCATATCTATCTCCATGCCCCGTTCTTCCACAATATCCATCATATTCAAAGCCAGGATTACCGGCTTCTTAAGCTCAATGAGCTGCATGGTCAGATACAGGTTTCTCTCCAGGGAAGACGCATCCACCACATTGATGATGACATCCACGCCGCCGTCCTCAATGCATTTGCGGGTAACCTTTTCCTCTATGGTATAGGAGGTAAGGCTGTAGATGCCCGGCAGGTCAATGACCTTGATGGGACGCCCTTTATAGCTGGTCTCTCCTTCCACCCGCTCCACCGTAACACCGGGCCAGTTTGCCACCTTAAGCTTAGCGCCGGTAAAGGCGTTAAACAACGTGGTCTTGCCGCAGTTGGGATTGCCCACAAATCCAACTGTAATCGGCGTCCTGTCATCCTCATGCTGCTTTGAAGAATCCAGCTTCTTCTCCCTGCTGTCTCCCAGAATCACACTGCCGTATGTATCCATACCATTTGCCCTTGCATGTCCGCTCATGATGCCTGTTCCTCCCTGACCGTAATACCTTCAGACAAGCGCTTTCCCAGGGCCAGACGTGTCCCGCGCACCTTGATGATAACGCTTCCGCTGCCTTTCTTATTCAATATATTCACCGGCGTCCCCTCATTGACCCCCAGGGCCTCAAGACGTCTGGTAATACTCTCATCCACTTGCACGCCCGATACTACATACCGGCCGCCGATTTCACACTCGTTCAGCTTTTTCTGCATTGCTGCCTGTCTCCTTTTGTAGTTGCATTTTAACCATATTCATTGTATGCTTATTGCGAAAAAATGTCAATAAAAAGAGTTTGTTATGACAAACTCAATTTCAAAAAAGAGGATGCAGCGAATCTCTCCGCTGCATCCTTTCTATACGTTTCGGTTCTATTAATATTGATTTAGGCTTTACTGCACCCAAGCTCCGGAACCATCCACATATTTTCCATCCGGCGTCCATGTATTATAATACATGGCTCCGTTGGTGCCCAGATAGTAGTACTTGCCATTGATGGCCTGCCAGCCGGTGAGCATAGCGCCGCTGGGGTCTAAGTAATACCACTGTCCTCCCAGCCTCTGCCAGCCGGTGAGCATAGCGCCGCTGCCGTCCAGATAATACCATCTTCCATTAATGGCCTGCCAGCCGGTCTGCATTTCACCGCTGCCGTTCATATAATACCATTTGCCGTTGATGGCCTGCCAGCCGGTCATCATGATACCGTTGGACGGATTCAGATAATACCAGGTTCCGTCCAGCTTCTGCCAGCCGGTGAGAATATAGCCCTTGTTATTAAAATAATACCATGCGCCGTTAATCTGCTTCCAGCAGGATGCCGGATATCCGCCTGTATCATAAGCATACCACACGCCTGTACCGTCCTGCTCCCAATGCCCGCTTCCGCCATAGCGGCCAAGCTCATCCTCATCAATATACAGGGAGCTGGAATCCTCGGACCATTCACCTGTCTTATTGTTGTAACGGGAAATGGCCCTTACACGGAAGGTATAGTCTCCTTCCCGGTTAAAATAGCCTGCAAAGTTATAGGAGGTTCCTGTGGTGCTGACCGTAGTGACTGTCTTGTCGTCACGGAGGAGTTTCACATCGTAGCTCTTAGCGCCCTCAATCTCCTCCCACTCAGCCGTGGTGTCACTCCACTCCAGATCCGACGCGCCCTGAAGCTTACCGCCGATACGTTTTAGCTCAGCATACACCTCAATGTACTGGCCATCGTCATAAATCTTTGCTTTCTTGAAATCCGCATTACATCCGGAAAGAGAGAAATGGCTTTTAGAGGTGTAGGAGAACTTGTATCCGTCCTTGGCGGACAGCTCCACCTTTACCTCCGGTATATCCCCCACCGTCCAGGTATCCTGGTCCTCTATATTAGTATATTCGGCAGAGTCCACTTCAAATCCGCTGCTGCCCGCCTTAACTGTAATATCCCCTATCTCATCTCCGCTCTCAGGCGCCTTTGAATAGGAAAAGCTCAGCTTCACCGTGTCAATCTTCTTATCTGCTGCCAATGCCGTGAAACTACTGCCCAATACCATGGATGCTGCCAGCAGCAGACATAGCCCTCTTTTTCTCCTCATAAAACTTATCCTCCTCGTCTATATTTGCAACCAGTTGTGATTATTGCCTATCTTTATTATAAAGTAGTGGCATCTATAGTACAATTTAATAATCCTTAAAAGAATATTACATTTTTAGGTATAATGTTCCATGAGTTACAGAAAATTACATATCCTGCAGCATTTTCTTGATTTCTACCATTCTGTCACGCAGCCTTGCCGCCTCCTCGAAATTCAGCTCCGCGGCGGCCTGGTGCATCTTCTTTTCCAGTTCCTTTGACAGCTTCTTTAATTCCTTCTCGTCCATGGACTCCGGATCCTTCTTAAAGTGCTTATCATCTGCATTCACAGCCTTGGATATGGCAATCAAATCCCTGACAGCTTTCTTGATGGTGGTTGGAGTAATTCCATGTTCCTCGTTGTACCTCTGCTGTATCTGGCGCCTTCGGTTGGTCTCCTCAATCGCCACAGCCATGGAGTCCGTCACCTTGTCCGCATACATGATAACATGGCCTTCGCTGTTGCGGGCAGCACGTCCAATGGTCTGAATCAGGGATGTCTCCGAACGCAGGAATCCCTCCTTATCAGCATCCAGGATAGCCACCAGTGTAATTTCAGGAATATCAAGTCCTTCCCTCAACAGGTTGATGCCCACCAGGACGTCGAACACATCCATACGCATATCCCGAATAATTTCAGCCCGTTCCAGCGTATCGATATCCGAGTGAAGATATTTTACCCGGATACCCACCTCTCTCATATAGTCGGTCAAATCCTCTGCCATCCGTTTGGTCAGAGTGGTGATAAGCACCTTGTGACGAGCCGCCACTTCCTTGTTTACTTCAGAAACCAGATCGTCAATCTGACCCTCCACAGGCCGCACCGATATCTCCGGATCCAAAAGTCCGGTGGGACGTATGATTTGTTCCACCCTCATAAGCTCATGCTCTGCCTCATAAGCAGACGGAGTCGCTGAAACAAACATCATCTGATTGATTTTAGACTCAAACTCAGGAAACGCCAGAGGTCTGTTATCCAGGGCAGACGGCAGGCGGAACCCAAAATCCACCAGCGTGGTCTTTCTGGACCGGTCCCCGGCATACATTCCGCGCACCTGAGGAAGAGTTATATGAGACTCGTCCACAATAATCAGGAAATCTTCCGTAAAGTAGTCAATCAGCGTACAGGGCGGTTCCCCGGGCAGGCCTCCGGTCAGATGCCTGGAATAATTCTCTATGCCTGAACAAAATCCGGTCTCACGCATCATCTCCACATCAAAGTTAGTCCGTTCCGATATGCGCTGGGCCTCCAGAAGCTTATCCTCACTCTTAAAGAATGTAACGCGCTCCTCCAGCTCTGCCAGGATGTTCTCTGTGGCTTCCATCATTTTTTCCTTTGGCACCACATAATGGGATGCCGGGAAAATAGCCACATGACCCAGCTGAGCTTTGGTTTCATCGGTCAGAGAATCTATTTCCGATATCCGGTCCACCTCGTCCCCAAAGAATTCCACCCGGTAGGCCACCCCATCGGAGTATGCAGGATAAATATCCAGTACATCCCCCCGCACACGGAAGGTTCCCCGCTTAAAGTCCATATCATTCCGGTCATACTGAATGTCGATGAGCTTGTGAATGACCTCGTCCCTGTCCTTGATCATACCGGGTCTCAGTGAAATAACCATCTCCTTATAATCAATAGGACTGCCCAGACCGTAGATACAGGATACGGAAGCCACGATAATCACATCCTCCCGTTCGGACAGGGCGGCGGTGGCGGAATGGCGCAGCTTGTCTATCTCATCATTAATAGACGAATCCTTTTCAATGTAGGTGTCCGTGGACGGGACGTAGGCTTCGGGTTGGTAGTAGTCATAGTAGGAGACAAAATACTCCACCGCGTTCTCCGGGAAGAACTCCTTAAACTCGCCGTAGAGCTGGGCGGCGAGGGTTTTGTTATGCGCTATGATCAGCGTTGGTTTCTGTAATTGCTGGATGACGTTGGCCATGGTGAAGGTCTTGCCAGAGCCGGTGACGCCTAGTAAAGTCTGGAATTGATTGCCTTCCTGGAAGCCTTTTACAAGGGCTTCAATCGCCTGCGGCTGGTCGCCGGTGGGCTGGTATTCTGAGTGTAATTTGAACTCCATTTTCGCTTTTTCCTTCCTTGGTGACCACTTAAAAAGTTCGCCTATTAGGCAGAAATTCGTAAAATAACGCCTTTTTGTCCTGCCTAATACACGAACTTTTTGCATTTTACGAATGAAGGTCACCAAAATGCAATTTTCTTAACTCCGCAACACTATATAAACTCAATGAAATTAGTAATACCAAATGTCACCAAAATTATAACATAGCGGAAGGAAAAAGTATAGGCGCAAGTATGAACATTTGTTCTTTCCCTGCGCCTTGTTTCATTTTGAGAACCAAATTGA
>OLQM01003719.1_pt1 | contig 12759 bp, 9 predicted proteins | sample 1673161 | NCBI WGS metagenome assembly OLQM01 (sample SAMEA3136761, study PRJEB25190) | human gut metagenome | reverse complement strand
CATAACTCATTAAGGATTTCATGATAAGTCCTCACTCTCTCCCGGCGCATAAAAAGGTTGAGGTGAGCTTTGTGACGGTGCGCGGCTCCATATCCTTGCTGTATATGAAAAACGGGGTCTGGCAGAGCATATCCATGTTGTCAACGTCCTTCAGCTGCATCACAAGCCCGGTATTCGACATGTATTTGCAGTAGTGATCAGTAAAGAATATGAAAACAGTATCGTTTATCCTGCCGTCGGCCTCCATTTTATCTATAAGCTCGCCGATAAATGCATCGGTTTCCATAGCGGACGAGATTCGATGCCGACAGCATCCAATGCCATACGCATGGCTTCCACATTCCGGTTCGGTTCCGAGTCGGTATGCAAGGAAGAAGCAACGTGTGTCACACCGGCTGCACCTCCTACCGCTCCCTGAACAGCCGTTTCGTAGGCATGTTCCTCTCCTTTCACATGCAAGGACGGATCGAGCAGGATCGTATTCAGCCAATAGTTACTGTCGAAACGGGAAGATGGATTCTCGTGCAATACGATCCCTTCCACTCCGGCAAGCAATTCCTTATAGAGTTGGCAGGTATGCTGATGGTGGGCAATATGTTCATCCAACACCGTCATCTGGCCACGTCCAATACCGGCACAGATATTCGACATACGATAGTTGTACCCGACCTCTTCATGCTGATACCATGCCGCATTCTCACGAGCCTGCGTTGACCACTTACGAGCCTTGTTTGCATCTTCAAGGCTGTTAGTCAGCAAACATCCGCCGCTAGAACCAGTTATTATCTTATTGCCATTGTAGCTTACAGCGCTGTAATCGCCAAAGCTTCCACACTGTCTGCCGTCAATGGTAGCACCCATAGCCTCAGCAGCGTCCTCGATCAAAAGCGCACCATGCTTTTCGCATATTCTCTTTATCTCGTCCATTCTTCCAGGAAAACCGTATAACTCAGCGCTTACTACCAGCTTGACTTCAGGATACATCTCAAAAGCCTTTTCAAGTGCCACAGGATCCATGTTCCAAGTATCTCTGTCAGTGTCGATAAAAACAGGGATACCGCCCTCGTAAACAACTGGGTTGAGAGTAGCGTCAAAGGTCATGTCACTGCAAAAAACTCTTCTGCCCTCAAGAGCGCCATGAGATATAGCAGGCTTGCCATAAAGCCTCTTGCCAGCAAGCTTACAGCACAAGTGAAGCGCAGCCGTGCAGCATGAAAGGCCAACAGCATACTTGACTTCAGACTTCTCCGCCGCTATCTTCTCGACCTCATTTATATTCTTACCGACTGTAGACATCCAGTTGGTATTATAAGCCTCAGTAACGTATTCAAGCTCCTCACCATGCATTGTAGGTGACGCAAGCCATACTTTTTGTTTAAAGGGTTCTATCTTTTCCATTATTTTTTACCTCTTCCATATTTACTTCATATAAGTAACCATAATTACACTTATTCACATTAATAATTTTATCACAAAATTTTCATCTAGTCAAGTATTCACCCCACATTTATGTATATTTTTTCAAGAATCGTACATTTTCAGTGTAATATACAATGCTAACCATTTACAAAAAGCTCAGTTTGTGCAATTTTATACTAAGCTGAAAGCTATAATTTTCTTCATTTAAAATTGTTAAATCATGAAACGTTTTGAAAAATATTTTTACTACAAGATTTTTGATGCAGACAAAAGCTGACTTGATTTTTATCTACATTTTACACGGCTTTTATTGATTATCAGGCAAAACCAGCATATAATCATAATAGTAATTATGGCGAAGTATGAGAAATATGATTGGAGCGGTGTTTATGATAGTAAAAATTTTCTGTGCGGTTTTGGTAGTCCTTGGAGTGAGCGTTGCAATTGTTCTAGGCGGTCTGATAATTTTGGCTTCCTGTGCCAGTGTCAGAAAAAAGCCTGCTGGTGACAATACCGCTGATGACGAGGACACATTTATGTACACAAATTATATGCAGGGATTTTACCTATAACTTTTTCTACCCTGCCAAGCTTTTCATATATTATGATAAAGTGGGGAGTGCTTTGCCCATAAGCATTCTCCACTTTTTGTATACCATTTTTTATTCTATCACTCGCCCCCCAAAAACTATTGACACAGCCCGAAACTTGTGCTATACTCTCAACAAAATCAAATGGAACTACACACAGAAAGGGCGTTTTATAATGACTGAAAAAGAAAAAATGCTTGCTGGCAAGATATATGACTCCTCCGACAAGGAGCTTGCAGAATTGAGGACAAAGGCTCACAAGCTTTCACAGCAGTACAGCAGTTTGTATGAAGATGATGAGAGAAGAAAAGCTATCCTTAACGAGCTTCTGCCCGACCATGGCGAGGGATTTTTTCTCCAAGGCCCTGTGTATTTTGACTATGGCGTTTTCACAAAGTTCGGCTCAGGCTGCTATGCTAACTTCAATCTGACAGTGCTTGACACCTGCCCTGTGACGATTGGCGACAACGTGTTTTTCGGTCCCAACTGCACCATTGCCACACCTGTTCACCCATTCAGATGGCAGGAGCGTAACATGAAGAAAAAGTCTGACGGCACTGTTTATGATGATGAATACGGCAAGCCTATCACAATACACTCCAACTGCTGGATAGCGAGCAATGTTGTCATCACAGGCGGAGTTACCATAGGCGAGGGCTGTGTTATCGGTGCAGGAAGCGTTGTCACCCGTGACATACCGCCAAATTCTCTTGCGGCAGGAAATCCATGCAGAGTTATCCGTGAGATAACAGAGGAGGATTCTATCAAGTACAAAGCAGAACTTTTCTAGGCACACCAAAATACCCCTGACCAGAAAATGATCAGGGGCATTTTTATCGTCTGTCATATCATTGAGTATAGACCCATTTTTTATCGGACCACGCTCCGTTATAAGTCTTTCCGCCTTTGACAGTGTAGCTTCTTACACGGACGTAATATTTTTGATATCTTGCAAGCCCGGAAACTGTCTTTTTATCGGTGCGGTTGTTTGTTACCTTTACGCTTTTTGCTCCCTTAAAGTCGGAACGCTGTGAGTATGATATTTCATATCCAGTGGCAGAGCCTTTCTGTGCATAATCTATAAAGAAGCCTGCATATGTGCCGTAAAGCTTCTGTATCACCTGCTTTGCAGGATAGATAGTAAAGCTTTTGGTGATAACTCCGCCGTAAATGCCCTTGCCTGTGATAGTCACCTTTGCGGTGCCGACCTTGGTGTTTGCAGAATATTTCACAGTGTAGTCTGTGCCGTTTTTAAGTGTCTTTGAGCCGTATTTTACTGTGATCTTCTGCGTTATCGCCTTGCCGGTAAAGCTTTTTGAAGAAATACCGCTGACCTTTGCGTTTGCAAAATTAGTCTTTGCCGTCACAATGCTTTTAGCGTCTGACCAATTGCCGTAATAGGTCTTTCCGCCCTTGACAGTATAAGAGCGAACTCTTACATAATATGTCTTTGAAGCCCCTAATCCAAGTACCGTCATCTTATCCGTCTTGTTGGTGGTGGATCTGTAAGTGGAAGCATCTGAAAAATCAGATCTTGTGCCATACTGGACCTCATAGCCTGTTGCAGATCCTTTCTGCACAAAATCCACAAAAAAGCCCTTATATCTTGTTTCAAGCACCTGTATCTGCTGTTTTGCAGGATTTATAACAAAAGAAACGGTCTGCTTGCCCTTATAGTTGCCGTAAAATTCAACTGTTATCTTGCCCGTGCCAACATTCACGTTTGAGAAATACATCACCATATAATCAACATAACGTTCAAGGGTCTTATTGCCGTCCTTTATAAGCACATCAGGTGTTATCTCCTTGCCGGTGAACGACAGTGGTGTAGCATAATAAATCTTGAACTTGGAAGCGTCCTTTGGCTGGATAGTAAAGCTTTTTGCAACAGAGCCTCTGTATTCGCCTTTTCCAACAAAGGTCATTTTTGCAGGTCCTGCGTTACGATTGGTCTTATAATAAACAGTGTAATCCACGCCCTCTTTAAGCTCTTTGCCCTCATAGGTGAGCGTTACGTCAGGCTGTTCAATATTCTTTCCCGTGTATGTGAAACTGTTCTTGAAGCCTGATATCTCGCAGTCTGCAATAAGCTTGCTGTCAGAATACTCCGCTGTGACAGTCATATCCTCTGTGACGTTTTTATAGTCCTTGTCCCAGCCTGTAAAACGCAGACCCTTCATAGCAGGGGCTTTCGGAGCTTTTGCAGACTTACCATATTCCACTGTCTGCTGACTTATAACCTTGCCGTCCTTATCCACAAACGTAACGTTATATGTATAAGGCTTCCATGCGGCATAAAGGGTCTTTGCGCCGCCTGAATATGAGATGCTTTCTATTCTTTCACCTGAAAGTGCAGCGTTATCATACCAGCCTGCAAAGTCTGCACCCTCTTTTGTCGGCTCGGAAAGCGTCACGCTTTCGCCTTTGCTGAGGTATTCTGGATTGCCTGTGCTGTTCGTGCCGCCATTTAAAACATAGTCGATAGTGACAAATTTTGCTTCAACAAGCTTTGCCTTTACTGTGCTGTCAGCAGTATAAACTGTGTTTGCATCGACAGCAATGCCGTTCTTGTACCATTTAAGAGCATAACCGCTTTGCACTTTGACAGCAGGATATTTCACCTTGCCGTCCTTATCAGTGCAGGCATAATGCTTGCCGTCGGGAGCTTCAAATGTTATCTTGTGCGAAGCCTGCTCCCCAGGACGAGTTAGCCTTGCTTTGCCGCCTGCCATTGTCCACCTGCCGCTGTCTGTCTGCTTTCCGCCAACGGTATTCAGCGAATAAGCTGCAGAGCTTGTAACGTTAGACAAAGCCGTTTTCTTTACCTTGCTGTCAGAAAAGTTGCCGTTATACCAGCAACCGGCAGATTGCTGTCCATAATAAAAAGCATCATTATCAATGCTGCCCACCATAGCTTTAGCATTTGAACTGCTTGGCTTTGCAAGGTCTGAAGCACACTCTGTCAGGGTCAGACCACCTGCTTTGCCCACGATTCCGCCTGCCGAGCTTGTACCCTTGACAGTTCCGCTGAACGTACAGCGTTGAATAGATACCGCATCAAATTCACCAACGATCCCGCCTGCGTACTTACCGCTGACAGTTATTTTCTCAGCACTGAGATCTCTTATCTGCGCTCTGTCCTCAGCATAGCCGAACAGACCTGCATAAGAATTGTTTTGGATAACAGCGTTTTTCAGAACGTGTCCGTTGCTGTCAAAATATCCGCAAAAAGGTTTTGAAGCCGTTCCTACTGCCGATATCTTTGCACCACCGAAGTCGATGTCTTTTTCAAGCACAACACGCTTTCCTGCAAAGCTTTCACCGCCTGATACACGCTTTGTGAAATTCTTCCAATCCGTCGCCGTCTTTATAACAAGGCTTTGTTCCTTTATCTCTTTAGCCTTTGCCTTTATAAGAAGCTTGGCATTGGTAATATCGTTCTTTGATGCGTTTTCGTCTGCAATAACTTTCTTGCCGTTGTTGACCTCACGCTCATAACCGCTCTGCTTTTCATACTTTGCCACAAGTGTTTCAAGCTCGCTTTTATCAGACTTATCTATATCATCGGTATAAGCAAATATTATAGGCTGACCAGTATAAGCGTCCTTGTCGGTAACGTCCGTCCAACTGTCGCCGTCATTGGAAATATACGCCTGACCAGGCTTCATGACCCCGTCTGAATAGCCATAAACGGTCACATAGCCTGAGCCGTCATCACCGCTGAATGTCATCACGACAGAATATCTTTCGCCCTCGTCAAGCTCAACATCAGGGATATCCACAGTATAAAAGCCGTCGCTCTGCACCTTTCCGCTGACCTCACATTCAAGTATCCCCACAGGAGTGCTGTCTGAAACAGAAGTGTAGACCTGCACAGTGTAGTCAGCCTTTCCGGTATAGCCAAGATACATAAAGCCCACTTTGTCAAGAAGCTCGTCTTTTTTTGCTGTAAAAACATCTGCACCGCTCATTTTGTTTTCATTGCTAACATAAAATATAGAATTATCCTTATTAGCAGGATAATGGTAATTATTATCACAGCTTTCAGTGAGGTCGAACGCCACCCAATCGGTCATTTCTGCCTCTTCATAGGATATCCAGTAATAACCGTCTGTGCCACCGGATACTCCCCAAGAGCCTTTCACAAGCCATGCCCCGTTTTTCTTTGGCTGATAGCCTGCAAGGAAATTTGACTTGCTATAATTATCGTCCCAGCCCACTACGCTTACGGCATGATTTATTCCACTATATTTTGTAGTTTCCGGATCGTAATAGCTTTTGTTATCAAAGGTCATATACAGGTCGTCTGCATAATAGCTCACCATTACTCCGCCAAGCTCTTTTATCTTGTTTTTAATGGCGTTTCGTCCGCCTGTGATAGTGGAAGCGTAATTAAGCTGATATTCGCAAACGCCCTTTTTCTCCTCAGATACGATAGTGGCTTCCGTTCCGTCGGACACGAAAGGCTCATATTCATCATAGCAAAGTCCTCTATGAGCCGCCATTGCAAGGGACGAATCCATCCACGTTCCGCCGCAATCCCATATTGACTCGTCAAATCCGCCGTTAGCATATGTAGAGAGGACAAGGCTCGGCACAGAAAACTGCACGTTTTGATTTTCAAGCCCCTTTTGGATAAGATTGCTCTCTGTGCAGGAAAGTGCCGCAAACGCCCAGCAAGTGCCTGTCTGGAACTGGTTTTTGATAGTCGTCAGCGTATTCTTAGATCTGGGGTCATATTTCGCAGGCAGCGAAGCCGTTGCCTTCTGTGCATAAGGTGAAACCCCGTCGTCCGTATCGGCCAGATCTTCATCAGCAATCTCCGGTTTTTCCAGACCTTCCTTTTCGTAGCCATAACCATTATCAGTAAAAATTATCCTGCCCATCTTGAATTTTGGGCTGTCATTATCTCCGCCATGCTCCATATCCGCAAAAGCTGCGCAAGGAAACTGCACTGACAATATCGCTGCCGTCAAAATGGCGGCACATTTATAGATCACCTTCATAAAGATCTCCTTTCTGCTTTTCTGTTATTTAGTTGCACAAAGTTTCTTTTGGTTACTATTTTAATGATTACTTTTTTATCTTTTTCTCCCCACTGAGATAATATTTTTCTTAGTAAGCACAAGTAGCACAATGCCAAGCAAAAGTATCAGCGGCCAAGTAAGATACGGTCTTTTATCATTATCAATATCGGTCACGACCTTATCAGGCTCACCATTTTTATCAGTGTTGTAATACACGTTCACTTTTTCGTTCTGACTCACATAATATGTTCCTGTGAAGATCTCTCTTGTGTACTCCTTGCCGCCAACATCAAAAGCGACAGTTATGTAATATGTTTCAGCTTTGTTGCTTGCCTTTTTGTTATGTCCCCAAGTTTTCAACTCATGGTCTATCCACTTCACATAGCCTGTGGTTTTCTCAGCACTTGACATGAAAACCCTGTTTGAAACATACTTGCTGAGATTATAGATAGTAGAGAAACCACCCATAAGAATAAAAACGATACTCAGAGCGATAAGCCCTGCATTTTGCTTTTTCATTTGATATACCCCCTGAACAGAAATGTTGTGTTAATATGAATTTATTATATCATATGAGAACATGGAAAGTCAATAAGCCTATCCCATCTTTCCATAAGTCTTATGGACATATTTATTAGTACGGTTTTGATCGTTGAGGTAAGCCGCTATTTTCTTTCTGCTGTAAGGACTTTTTTTATGAGATCATGTTGAAACTTTATTTTCTTCATTTTTTGAACAATTCTTGACTTTGTTATAAATCTGTGTTATACTAATCATAAACGAACGGTCGGTACGCATAAAAGGAGCGAAGCAACATGAAAACAACTGAGCAACAGCACAATGAGCGGAAACGTGAACTAATGGAAAAGTGCTTCGAGTGCTATGCGGAAAACGGGCTCACAGGCACAGGAATTAAAGCACTAGCCGATGCGTGCGGATGCACGAAAGCAAATCTGTATTCGTATTTTAAAAACCTTGATGAACTGATCATTGAGTCAACGGCATACTGTATGGAAAAGGTTGAGGACGACTTTATGGAGATGGCACCCACCGACCCCGAGGATGTTGTCCGTTTTGTGAAGGAGGTCCCGTATTGGACAGCAAAAAAGCACGGAAAAAAATATCGCCTGATGTATCAGATATATACGCACCCGAAGTATATCGAGCACGGCAAGAAATTCTTTGAGGGCGTGAACGAACGCTATACCGAGTACGCCAAGCGACTGGAGCCGAAGATCGGCATTCCCTATACGGTCATCACGCCGCTGATCTTTATATTCGTCCGCGCCTGCGTTCATTACGCGATGTTTGAGGATGAATATTATCTAAAAACCCAGATGGAGGTCTTAAAACAGGGGGTCGCCCTGTTTGTGGATAAGTACAAAGCAAACCAAGCATAAGCCTATCGACCGCCGCTCATTTACGGCGTGGGCAGCGGCGCAAAGCTCCGCCGTGATAAACAATTCCGAACGGAGGAAAAAAAATGAAAACAGGAAAAAAACTACTCACAGGTACACTTTTGGCGCTTTGCGCCGCTCTTTTGGTGCTTTGCAGCGTGCTTGCAATAGGATGGAGCAAGGCGGCAAAAACAGGCGACGCATTGCCGGAGGTACGAAACAACGGCACGGCGATTCAGTGGAAATACAGCGACGAAGCCGACTGGCACGACCTTGTGGCGCTTACCGAGCTGCGGGGCGCTGCCGGAGAAAACGGAAAGAACGGCACAGACGATAAAGACGGCTCTAATGGTGCCGACGGTAAGAACGGAATAAACGGCACAAACGGAAAAGACGGCATTAACGGAGTTGACGGTAAAGACGGAGCCAACGGCAAAGACGGTATCAACGGCACTGACGGCATTAACGCCAAAAGCATAGAGGTGCAGCGAGCTGAAACCCACATACAGTGGCGTTACGAGGGCGATGAGTGGCAGGACCTTGTGGCAATAGCCGACATCACAGGCCCCACCGGGCAGAAAGGTGCAGACGGAGCAAACGGAAAGACACCGGAGTTCCGTGTAAGCGAAAACACCCTGCAGTGGCGCTATGTCGGCGATGAAATATGGCTGAACCTGTACGATCTTTCGGTTTTGAAAGGTCTTGACGGCAAGGATGGTATAAACGGAAAAGACGGAGCCGACGGCAAGGACGGAACAAACGGACAAAACGGCTCTGACGGTGTGGACGGAAACACCCCGTTTATCGGCGAGAACGGCAACTGGTGGATTGGAGAAACCGACACCGGCGTAAAAGCGGCAGGCATTGACGGCACAGACGGAGAAAAGGGTGACAAGGGAGATAAAGGTGACAAGGGTGATGCCGGAGAAAAGGGCGACAAAGGAGATAAAGGCGACAAGGGCGATGCCGGTCAGAACGGCAGCTGTTCGGGGTATTTTCACGCCTCAAACGGCGGCACCGGCGCTTCATTCAATCAGCCGCTTCAGTTGTTTGAAGATTGCAATTCCGGAGGACTTTTTGTATGGGATCGAGCCAATAGAACCGTAACGCTGAAAGCCGGACATACATACAGTATTTCATTCAGCGGTTCGGTCTGCATTTCTCACGACATGGGTGGATGGTACTCGGTAGTATTGAAAGGCAGACAAGGCATTCTTAATGATACATTGATCGAAAGGTATATGAACGATGCAGATAATTCACGAGTGTGGATGCCGTTTGCATTCAACCGCATCTACAATGCCGGCAGTGATATTGTGCTGCAATATGAATTTATCCAGTTGACCCCCGGCACACAGCTGAACGGTGCTGTCTATAATATTACAATCATTGCTCTTGATTGAGCCGACATATACGAAAACAGAGGTAACGGAAAATAAAAAAACGAATACTCAGTATCATGCTCACCCTTTGTATGGTTCTTTGCCTTGTGTCGACAAGTGTATTTGCCGAGGATAATATGGCAGCAGCAGTGCAGGGCATGTAATCACTGTGTCCAGTGGTATTTTGACAATTGAAAACAGTGACTATACAAAATCACACAATTTCCAAAAGAAGTATAATTTATATGTAAATGATTTTTTTTGAATTTTGCTCCGTTTAAAATCATACTAATTTTAGCTTTTAATTTTTTCATTCCAAAAACCGCCCCATTTCGTTCTATAAATTACCTCTTATAATCAAATCATGCAGACATATAATATTATTGCAAACCCGAAAAACAAATGAAAAGGAGATACGAAAATGAAAGGTATCACAACTCAGGAAGGCAGAGAAACACTCAACAAGTTCAAGATGGAAGCAGCTAACGAAGTTGGCGTAAACCTCAAGCAGGGCTACAACGGCGATCTTACAGCTCGTGAGGTCGGCTCTGTAGGCGGTCAGATGGTCAAGAAGATGATCGACGCTTACAAGACAACAGGCAACAAGTAATTTCTCCCAAAAGTCCTAAAAACTCCGCCGCGGCATTCGCTGTGGCGGAGCTTTTTATGCCAAATCTTACTTTAAATTTTCAAAAAAACAATGCCTTGAAATGACAATTTACAAATTGTTTACATTTCGAAAACGTTATACTAAGCAGCCAGCTTAACAAAACGTGGGAATAATGTGATATAATTTCAGTATAAACCAATGCCTAACAGCATTAAATTTAAGAATTGGAGTGATTATTTATGAAGAAGTTATTAGCAACAGTGTTGGCGTTGACGCTGACATTCGGTACGTTTGCGATGCCAGGTGCTGAAAGAGATCTAACACTCAGCAATTTTAGTATTGTTGCCTATGCAGAGGAACGTGATGACTATGGATACATTTACGGCGATTTTCGTTATTATTATGATGCTGGAAATGTGCTGATAAGCAAATATTTGGGCAACGCTGAAGATGTTGTTATTCCATCTGAAATTAATGGTAAAAAAGTAACAGCGATCAGTCATGGAGCTTTTTCTTGGTGTCAAAGCCTTACAAGTGTAACAATTCCAAATAGCGTCACAGAAATTGGGGATTATGCTTTTGATTACTGTGAAAATCTAAAAAACATAATTATACCTAGTAGTGTTGAAAATATTGGGAGTTACGCTTTTGGAAAATGCACACATCTTACAGATATAACAATACCAGACAGCGTAATAAAAATCGGAAAGGCTGCTTTTTGGAACTGTAGTAGTCTCACAGACGTAACGATGCCAAACAGTGTTAAAGTAATCGGAGATTATGCTTTTAGTGACTGTGAAAATCTCAAAAGCGTAACAATACCAAACAGCGTAAAAGAAATTGGAGAAGGTGCTTTTTGGAACGATACAGGTATAACTACCATAACAATACCAAACAGTGTAACGATAATCGGTTTTGGTGCTTTTAATGGCTGTACAAATCTTCAAAATTTACTTATCGATGAAAATAACCCAAAATATTCATCAGTAGATGGCGTTTTATACAACAAAGATAAAACCACTTTAATACAGTATCCTTGTGCTAATCCAAAAACAGATTATACAATTCTAGATAGTGTAGTTGATATTGAAGATCGTGCATTTGACAACAGCACTAATCTTGTAAATATTACAATTCCAAACAGCGTAAAAAATATAGGTGGTGGTGCTTTTGCGAGTTGCACGAGCATTAAAAACGTTATAATTCCAGATGGCGTTGAAAATATAGGTAAAGGTGCTTTTCGACGTTGCACTAGTCTTGAAAGCGTTTCAATTCCAAATAGTGTTGTAAACTTAGGCAACAGTGACGAAAAATGGGTCGGCATTGGCGAATTTGGCGGTGGCGGTCCTACCTTGGGTGTCTTTGGTGGTTGCAGGAATCTAACAAGTATTACATTACCATCAAATTTAACAACTATATCTGCTGGTCTTTTCTCTTGTTGTTCTAAATTAAAAGAAATAACCATTCCAGATAAAGTTACATCTATAAATGATTTTGCATTTTATGATTGCCTATTAAGATCAATAAAAATTCCTGATAGTGTAATTTCAATTAGTGGTCAGGCTTTCCTTGGATGTAGTTTTAAATCGCTGGTAATTCCTGATAGTGTCAAAAATATATCATCCAATACATTAAACTCAACTTATAAATTAAAAGACCTTACAATTGGTGGCGGAATAAAAAAAATATCATATAATGATGTTCGTAAATGTACCTCATTAGAAAAACTTACACTTCGTGAGGGGATTGAAACCATTGGTTCTTGTGCATTTATCACACAACCAAACCTCAAATATGTAGTTATCCCTAAGTCGGTCAAAACTATTGGAGAAAGAGCTTTTGGCTTTGAGTTATACTATCCTGACGGTATGGAAGAAAATTATTGTCACAGATACATTGACAATTTCAAGCTTGGTGTATATGCAGGCACCGCAGGTGAAGAGTACGCAAAAACTTTCAACATTCCTTACGAAATAATATCTGAACACACGCACTCATACACAAGCAAAGTCACAAAGCCTGCCACCTGCACTGAAAACGGCGTGAGAACATACACCTGCGAATGTGGCGACTCCTACACAGAAACTATCCCAGCAACAGGCCACAACTATGGTGATTTCGTTGTTACGAAGTCTGCGACCTGCACAGAAGATGGCGTAAAGACCAAAACTTGTGCTAACTGCAATGACAAGATAACTGAGTCTATCCCTAAGACTGGCCACACATCTAGTGATTGGATAATCGACAAGAACGCTGCGATAAACGTCAAGGGTTCAAAGCACAAGGAATGTACAGTCTGCAAGAAAGTTCTTGAAACGGCTGAAATTCCTGCAC
>OLQM01003714.1_pt1 | contig 12787 bp, 11 predicted proteins | sample 1673161 | NCBI WGS metagenome assembly OLQM01 (sample SAMEA3136761, study PRJEB25190) | human gut metagenome | reverse complement strand
GCAAATTATAAAAACTTTTATTTATATCATCGGATTACTTCTTTACAAACTTACATCTGCCAAGTCCATAATCAGATAACATCTTTTTGTAGGCTTTGTATTTACGTTTTGGCACATAAACCTTTGCGTGCTTCACTTCAATAAACACATGTGGTTTTCTTAACTGTTTTAACTTTGTACCTCTAAACACAATCTTTTCGAGCTTTTTATTCAGACAGAATGCGTGAGCTCCCATAAAGGAAACATTCTTTCCGATCGTAAGCTTCTTCACATTCGGACATGCATAGAATGCTTTATGTCTGATCTTTCTTACAGAGTCCGGAACCACAATATTTCTGATCTTCTTATTCTTGATAAAAGCTCTCGTTCCAACGGAAGTTACATTGTACTTAATTCCATTCCATGCCACACTCTTTGGAATAGAGACTTTCTTCGCACTGCGGCCTTTTACAAATCCGATTACTTCCACTTCTCCGCTTCCGTCAACCATTGTGTTTGTCACTTTATATCTGTAAATACCTTTTGTGATCACATCGCCTTTTCGAAGTCCGACAAGCAGATTGCAAGATGCGCTCTTACCACTTTCTGTTGTAACTGTGATTGCAAGCTTACCTGGCGCAATTGCCTTTACATTACCATTTTGATCAACTGCTGCCATAGCAGGCTGTGAACTCTTCCAGCTTAACCAATCTGTGCTGTTTTCCGGTGACAGATATGCTATAAGCTGTTCTCTGGCATTAGGAGAAAGGACGATACTGTTTTTATTGAGTCTTACTCCAGTTGCCGGAATCTTATTACTTACTATGATCTTTCCTGCCGGTTCATCCATATACGTATCTGTAACTGCATATTTCACTGTATAGGTCACGTCTGCTTTTCCACCGATATTTGAAGGGACATCCAAGGTCGCTTTCTGTGTGCCGGCATTACCTTTCGTATCTTTTTCATCGATCAGCTTACCGGATGCATCAAACAGACCAACCTTCATAGCGTTTTCAAGACATTTACCTTCCAGCGCCACTTCATTCTTTCCTGCGGTAGCAATCATTCTTTCCGTTACATTTAATGACTTTACTTTCGGTCCTACCCAGACTTTTACGCTGGAAACAATATCCTGGCCATTCTCATCCTGCACTGTAGTTGTCGTACTGCTATTTACTGCCATTGCAGAAATCGTAATGTATCCATATTTATTACTGGTCTTTAAAATGTTCTTTGCTGTATCTAACTTACAATCTGTTCCATTCGCATCCAATGAATATGCAATCTTTGCCGGATAAGCCTTTAATTCTTCTTCACTGTACGCTTCTTCTAAATCATCATAACAAATTGCTTTTAATGTTGTTACATCTAACACAGTGTTAAATGCAATAGCTTCAGGAACATCTTCTAATACGATTTTCTGAAGTGAGCGCACTCTTGGCACTTTCAATTCTAAAGCGTTACTTATGACTTCTTTATTCAGTCGATTCGTTGCTCGAACAGTAATATTGGCCTTCTTACCGGCTTCTACCGCAGCTATTATATTATTTCTATCAAATCGAAATGCCTTTTCATTATCAGAATTCCATGTAAGCGGTACACCGTTTAGATTATAGTCTTCTTCGTACTGATCCAGTCCCTTTACGATAAAATACTCGGAAACATAAGCATTCTCTCCATTTTTCAATACAGCATCTGCATCTTTTTGCTCCAGTTTTAATGTATCAAGAACTGGTTTTTGTCTCACATTTAAAGTAAACTGCGCTGCCAGCGCTTTCTCACCATTTACATTTATAAATGTTCCCTTTAAAATAACATTTCCAGTTTCACCATAATCTACAGTTCCCTCTGCTACTGACAGATTCTTTGCTTTTGAATCAAAAGATACCTGCTCACTCTTAATCGTTCCCTTATCCGTCAGTTCCCATGTAATACTATCGACTTCTTTTGCAGAAAGTTCGTAAGGATCTCCATTCTGGTCTTTGGCAGTAAAATTCACCTTGGAAAGATCATAAACTTCGCCTTCTCTTACTACTGCCGAATCTCCGGTATATAATTCCTTTACATATGGTTTGGAGATAACATTAAAGTTGATGGTATTCGATTCAACCATGTTTTCCCCTTCACCTACAACGAGCTGTAATGTATCAGAACCTTTTACAAGCCCAAGCAGTGTATCCGCAGTTACTGCAGAATACTTTCCACCGGTAAGCCACTGGTACGTTTTCTTTGTCCAGTCATAAGAATCACCATACTGGTCAAGCGCTGTTACTGTTACATCCTTTTTCAAATCACTTTCATAAGCACTTCCAATGCCTATACCATTCTTTTCAAGGTCTGTTTGAATCGTAACCGAACTTAACTTTCTTGCTGGTTTTACATTAAGCTCTACTACATTAGATGTCACGTTATACTTTTGAGAAACTGCCGTAATCTTATATATTCCCGCCTTATGTATCGGAAGTTTATTCTGAGAAAGTTCTGTAAATGCTGCACTCTGCCCATCAATCTCTACTACCCATCTCACATCAGAAGTATCCTTCCACTCACCATCATACTGATCGAATGCTTTTACAGTCAGTTTAGATAAATCAATCTCTTTTGGAGCTCCCTGATCGTTATAAATAAAACTCTCTAACGTAGCCGGCTGCGTGTCATCAGAAATCGTAAGGGTTGTTAATGCCTTCTTCGGCAGCGCCTTTACACTGATCCATTCTGAATGCTTCCCACGATAAGTTGCGCGAATCTGGAATGTTCCACTCTTTGTAAACGAAATCTGATTATTCTCAAGCTTAATTCCATCTTCCTCATCCAGTCTTGATTCCCATACAATCGGTGCACCGGAAATCTTTTTATCTGTGCTGTCTAATGCATAACCTTTGATTTCTTCATTGCCAAACAGATTCACCGGTGTTTCTCCCACATAAGTAGTTACCGTTCCTTCTGCCTGCACACTTCCGTCAAATGGCTTTGTCGTCACATTCACTTTAATTCTTGCGGTTGAATCAAGAGATTCATTCGTTGATAGAGAAGATTTTTCTAAACTCGTATAGACATCTTCATCAATCACATATTTTAGATACAGCGTTCCTTCTTCTTCCCCTGCTGTAAGAATCTCTTCACCAGTCGCAGTATTTCTTTCAATCGATGCCTTCTTACTTCCCGTCAATTCATGTCCTTCGGTATCCGTAAGTATCCAATGTCCCTTATCCTGGTCAAATCCATAATAATCAACATCATTTTCATTCGTTCCATTTAAAGTAACAGTACTAAGATCAAATGTATCCCCACCGATCATATTCAATGTCTTCACACCGTTAACCACTTTGATATTCTTTAACGGATATAACGGTACGATCGCATTAATATTAGAATTCATACTCACTGCATCATAGCTGAGTACTCCACCTGTCACAGACATTGGACACTTCGTTGCCAGCCAGGTTACCTTATCTTTCAAAGTTACCTCTCCATTACTTACAGCTCTTTGGATTGCCTTAGCAGACTGATCGATCGAACTTCTGACTGCCTTGCCATTCTTCGTATTCTGACCTGTTGTCCCACTTCCTGATGTATCTTCCGTATAATAAAATGTTACACTGTTCATCGCAGCAATGACGTCGTCACTTACCCCTTCCTTTTTCAAGGAGTTCTTCTCCGCTTCGCCAATCGGCTGAACCACTTTACTGTAACATCCTGATGAACTATCATATCCCATTTCATTATCTACAGCTTCACCATTACTATCTTTTACCTGTCCCGAATACAGATTATACTTTTTCCCTGATAACTCATAAACAGATCCCATTGTAACCAATGTTTCGTAATTTACAGGATATTCTTCTTCTAAATCTTTCGATTCAAATGTATTCTGGATCTTACCCTCTTCATTAACCAGGACTCGATGAATCTTAACCTTCGCCATCTCCACGCCAACATCTTCCTCATTGATCGTTCCACTTAAAATATCTTTCCATTCCAGTCCAGTTAATTCATCCGCAGAAGAACCATCATCACGCTTTTCTGTCCATCCATAAGTTTGTCCATACGACTGCTCATAGTTTTTCGTTGCGGTATATCTGACTGCACGATTATACAGATTATCCATTGCCGTTATCCCGCCTTTTGCGGAGGAAGAGCCAAATATTGTACTAAAATGACTCTGACGATAACCGGAAGTATGGAAAGACTGTACCGCTGCACTGTCATCATATACAACACCAGATAAAGAGAAAATCGCCACTTTATAAGTAATCGCAACCGGACAGTCATATCCTAACTCTACATTCGTTACTGCCTTAGATGATTCCATTCCAACAGCCGTCTGTGCCGGAAGTGTCATACTCGAAGATACTTTATTCTCCGATGTTTCACTATATTCCTTTGTTTCGGAATAAGCTGTAGATAATGCCTGTTCACACGTCACTTCCAGCTTTAAGGTCTGTTCTACTTCACCAAGAAGAGGAATTCCTCCCGAAAGTGTTGTTTCAGAACCGATCATCTGGCTATAAGAATAACTTTTTCCAGTTTCAAGAGTATTCGAGGTCGTAACAGAATTCGACTGAGTAAATTCCATACCGACATCTGCTTCCTGTTTCGATTCATTCTTATAGTAGCTAAGTACCGGATTATTCTTCCCACTTGTTTTATATTTGACACCAGAAACATTATTATCTACTGCCTGCTGCAAAGAATCATACTTCTGCGCCTTTGTAACATATTCCAGTCCTTCTCCTGCAAGCACAGATAACTGGAAATCATAAAAAGCAATACCAAACGAATTGTAATTATACTTATAAGTCTTTCCTGCCCTGTCTACGCACGTCACAAGCGTATATAAAACATCCTGCGGTGTCTCATCATTAAGCTGGCTTAATGTATCATCTCCATCCGTTTCTTTCAGTACATCACTGCCACTGATTTTTCGATCAATCGCTCTCGCAATCTCATCCGCTGCCTCCTGGCGTACTTTTTTTAAATCCGTAGCATAAGAAAGCCCTTTCCATTTTGTGTAATCATTCTTTCGGCTTCCAACGGTATGTTCCTTTGTCTGCGCTAGTGCATATGCCAGATCCGCGTATCCACTTCTCTCCCGGTTCGAGCTTCCTGTAAAGTTCTTCTTAAATCCACCGCCAGCATTCACTCTTGCTGTATAATGGCTATGCGTTCCATAAATCTGTTCTGCAAGAGAAGCCCACTGGCCAAGCACACTGTCGCTTCCATCAGCCATATCCTTCCCACTCTGTAAAACAGCCTGTAAAAAAGCAAGCTGATTTGTCGGATCGGTGCGCCCCGTCTTGCTGCCATCATGAATGTCAAAATATGTCTTGCCATCAATCACTACTGACCGGATTCCCACGCGGTTCTTTGCTTCATGTTCCGCACCATCTTCAAACCGGTACTGCACTCCCACCTTAGAAGCCGCCTGGCTCCTAATTGGAGATGCCAGGCCAACTATGACTGGTATCGTAAGCATCACTGCAAGAATACCTGTTAACAACTGCCTTGTCCCTTTGTACTTCATACTCTCACCTCTTATTCTTATACAATATTTTTATTCCTGTTGTTTATGTGCCTTCCTGTCTCGAAGCCGAATACAAATCACCGTAAAAATAACTCCTGCCACAAAAGCTATCATACCAATAATCACATAAACATCTGCTCCATTCCGCAGGAGAACAGATCCATACCCGTCATTAACCGTAGGAATTCCGGATACATGTGCCATTTGAAGCAGGATTCCCATACATACCGTTAATCCAGCAATCAGAACTGTCATACTGCCAAGTATCCTTCTGTCATATCGATTGCGAAGAACATTTATCCGCCGGTGAATCTTGCACCGTCTGATCTCCCCTTGATTCATACCTTCCCTCCTTCCCCATTCTTTTTTTGCAAATGATACATATTTGCAAATCTTATTTACATAAAGACATATAAAAAAAAATCCTTTCACCTATTTTGAAAAAAATCAAAAATAAATGAAAAGATCTGAAAAGATTTTTAACCTGTTCTATATATTCTACATCGAATACTTATTCATTTTTATCAGCAAATGCCATCCTATGATCAACAGCAAGATCATAACAGACGGAAACAGATATCCAATCCATTTCCATATTCCATCTGCCGAAACAAGTAAATTAAAAATAGCATGAAAAGCACTACTGGCCCCAAGCAAACCGATTGTTCCTGTCACTTTCAAAAAACCCCTGCAAAATATATAAGCCATTCCAAAACCGAGCAAAATTCCACATAATATATGTAATGCACCTGCTGAAATACCACGCACAAGCAAAATATCAAAATCTGCCGCTCCATTTTCCGTCAAATAACATACATTCTCAAATGTAGCAAAACCTACCGCAATCGCAACCGCAGCTCCGGGAATCCCCTTCCTTTCCGGTTCAAAAATCAAAAGGTAAAACAACAGCGGAAGAAGCTTCATCACCTCTTCACAAACCGGTACGATCTCTATCGCTGCCACAACCGCATCTGTATGATAATACCCCATAAAAAAACTGCTGACATAGGCAGACAACACACACATTCCCATCCCGATACAGATAAACAGCATATATTTACGCATATCTCCCCGTATAAAAATCAATGAGAGGAAAAGCGGAATCGAAATACATATAAAAATATTCTCAATATACATCATCTCGGGACACCTCCCAAACTGTGCATGGTAATAATAACATATTGACAATCGTCAAAACAAAATCAATCAAAAAATATAAATTAAACCTTGTATAATCATGAATAAAATTCGAACTCACATACAGCGCCACTTCTAACACAACACATACAATCATACAGTAACACACCCCATGCGACTCCTTCTCATACAGAATCCGGAATACAGCGATAGAAACAATCACCCCTGCCACAATCGCAAAAGTACCGGTAGAAAGAAATACCGGTCCAAAAATTCCGCTCCACAGCGAAGCGATCAGAACTCCCGCTCCACATATCACAGGAAGGACTAAAGCCGATGCCGGGGGTTGTTGATCTGATCCCTTGCAATCCGCATCTTTTTTATACTGTACCGCACAATCTGATAGGTATGCATAAACAAGTAACTGGCAATCCATGAGATTTCCGACACATAAAACACCTGCGGTACAACGCCCCGAATCACAAGATGAAGCACAAAATAAAGCGTTCCCATCATAAAGCAGCCATGTACCAGCGCCAGTATAATATACAAGCGGTCTCTCTTATAAAACCAATATACCATATCTGCAAACGCCGCAGCAAAAAATACCGCTACCTGAAATACATTATCAATAATCTCGAAATTCATCTCTGTTCTCTTTCTCGTTCTTCTCGTTCTCTTCTCGTTCTTTTTTCTTGTTCCTCTTGTTGTTTTTTCTTCTCAGGCTGTACGTCTATTTCCATTCTGTACTGATATTTCCTCGTTCTGCGCTTATGTTCCTCAACCCTTCGCAAACGATACAACAATACCGTCACACATACACCAAGCGCAAATGCTAACACGCCCATACAAATATATCCCAATGCCTCATAATGCCCCAACATGCTCGCCGTTCCCATCGTATAATCAATATTGCTTACAGAAGCCTGCTTCACCACTCCCGGCATGAAACTTCCTATTCCGATAATAAGCATCAGACATAACGCTGCACCACACACACTGAACATACACTGTTTCTTACGTCTTTCCTTACTACGAAGCTCCAGTGTTCTTCTATAAATCAATTGCTGACGCTCTTTATTCGTCCGCATACGAAAACCCTCCCTGCTCTAAAATCTTTCTCAAACTCTTCTTTCCTCTATGTACCAGATTCGTCATCTGCTGTTCACTCTTTCCAAGAATCTTTCCAGCCTCACTATAACTCATCCCCTCTATACTCACAAGATATAACGCCTCTCTGTACTCTGTCTTCAACTTCGCCATCGCCTCATAAAGACACTTTTCCCTCTCATTTTGCAAAAGCCTTGTCTCCACCAGCTCTTCACTCGGCAATTCAAAATCCACATCATCCAAATGTAAAAACCACAACTTATGTTTTTGTGTGTGACGTATCGTCAGATTTCTCGCTGTTTTATAAAGATAAGCTCGAAAACTCCCCTTTCCATCAATCGGACGCTCCTTCGCAAAAACCCTCGCAAACGCCTCGATCATCAAATCCTCCGACTCATGGATATCATGAATATAGCCATTTATATAATAAGTAAGTGCATCTCCATATCGGTCAACCAGTATGTCCGCACTTTCTTCCCTTCCCTCTAAGTACTCCCTGTAAGCCATCTCATCTGAAATCACACACACACCCCCTCGTATCCGTTTCATTCCTATAGACTTCCTGATCCGATCAAAATCACCAATTTTACTTCGGACCGTATACTCTATTTTATACGAAGACCTTGTATTTTACAAGAAAACATAAAAAAAAATCGTATACCAGCCTCTGATCTACAGCTGCCGGTATACGATTTTATGCCAGGTGTGAAATGATACGCATCTCACAATAAGAATGACTTAATATCTTTTATAAGATATGTGCTACAGTGTCTATGCCTCTTCTACAACCGGAAAAACCTGCTGTACTTCATAAGCGATAATTCCCATTGCTGCGATTGCATTTTTGTAAATAGGATAATGCCTTGTAGACAAAAATGCCTTTGCTACCGACATTCTCCACCAAATGACAAACGTTCCGTCTTCTTCAAGATTAACATCATATTTGTATTTTTTATCAAGTACAGTTAGTTCCCCATGATCTCCCCGCTCGACATACTTTGAAATAAAAACTGGCTGCATTTTTTTAAAGAATTCATCAGATGTGACCCCTGCCGGAAGTTTGAACTTCATTCTGCGAAGCCGCCTCACTTTATGGTCTGCATATGTATCGATCAGGCATACAAGACACAGCAAGATAAATGCAGCAATTGCCAGCCATCCTGTGAAATCCCCCTTCAGAATTCCAATTATCAAACTGATTGGAACCAGGATATATAATTTGCGGATATTTCTTGATTTCATCCGGTAAGGGTTCCGGCGAGGTGACTGTTCTTGCCTGCGAAGCATCCTCTTCTCCGCCCATACTTCCTCTTATGTAGCCGTCATGAACAGATTCCATGAATCCTTTCTCTTTTTTCTCTTTCTTTGCCATTGATGATTCCTCCCATTATTTAAAATAATTACCTGAAAAGCCAACGCTTAATCAAAGCTACCGGAATTAAAATCCAGCCAAACATTGCCCCAATTAAAAAACGCTGAATCCACATATCTCCGATTCTCCCGATAATTACTTTGTTCGCTGATACGTTCCGTACATTCTAAGTTGTCTGCTATCACTGACGGAGGCTTTTTTGCTTTATTTTTTTCTACATAATAGCTTATGTATTCTTCTGTATAAAGCTTTTTCGGAAAGGAAATCTGTCGTCCTGCGTATGCTTTATGTATTTTTATTGTCAGTTTTTCCCCAAATTCAGAAAATAAGGAACCGTATATTGAACGGTAACTTTCCGGATTGCTCTCGTTAAATATTGCCATTTTTTATGTTGTCCTGTTTCATTTTTTTCTTTTCATCATTGTTTTCCATATACTTCATGAGCATTCTCTTCTACCTTTCTTACTGCTATTATACGAATAAAGATAGACAGAAAATGTCCAGGCTGTATTTTTATCCTCTTTCGATTTTCTACAGACTGACCAGACAGAAAAATATTTTATCTTTTTTTCATATACTCTTTTTTATTATAGCTTTTTACAAATTCAATTACTACTCACAAATTTCTTGGAAATTTTCCTTATTTCCTGCATATCTTTTTCTGTCCCTGTTCTCTTTCTGACCTGTTAACGACAAAAAAATGGAAGAGTCCTATCATAGCGTCCTTCCATCTACTATTCATAGGATTCTTCCATTTTTATTTCTTATTTTATTTCTTAACGCAACGTAACTTTATTGATCAAATGACCAGCTACCGTCATCGTTTTGTGTTCCGCCAATGACATCCTGTCCATCTACGGATACTAATACGTCTGTGCTACTGATATCGTCTCCTTTTACAGAGAAGTCATAATATTCTTTATCACCTACGGTTACTTTTTTCTTGTAGGAGTATTCTGCGTCACTGCCGTAGTAATCTTTTGCCTGGCTTAACGCATCATCCTGGGAAATGCTTTCGGAGCTGCTGCTTGATGAATCAGAATCAGAGTCAGAGTCTGTATCTGTTTCGCTGTCTGCTTCTGTTGTGCTTCCTTCTTCAGAAGTACTTTCTTCTGTACTCTTTTCTTCTTCGCTCTTGTCTGTTGTGTTTTCTTCGTCAAAACCGTAGGAACTGTTTTTCTTTGCTGTGATATCTGTTACGGAGTAATCGAAGTTATTATCATCGCCATCGAATGATGTCTCTGTGATCGTTACCTGATAAGTTCCTCTTACTTCGTCTGTATCTTTGTCGCGAAGTTCTGCTGTGATGATATAGTCACTTCCGTCCTTTGTACAGTCTGTGATATATGGAACGAGGCTTCCTACGTCACCTTTTAAGAATCCATACATATCTTTATCATCATCGTAGGTTGCGTATTTATCTCCGTCTGAAATTTCAGGGAATTCCATGTCGCCCTTTCCGTATGTGTTATATAATGCGGAGGCATACATATTCGTTGTGTTCTCTTTAAGATAGTAGAAGGAGTCTTCTTCTACGCCATCTCCGTATGCGGATTCTGTTTCCATTAAGGATGTGAGAACTGCCATGGAAAACCAGAAGGAATCTGCTTCTTCTTCGCTCGTGTCGTTCGTGTAATATGCATAGCCTTTCGACAGCTTCTGTACCATTAAAGCTTCGATCGGATAGATCATGTTGTCGAAGTTGTCAGGAAGTGTCACGTTCGACGCTACGTAATCTGCTGTTGTATTTGCCTTACTTTCTGTCGTTGCTTCGGTTCCCTGTTCACTCTTAGCTGTGTTGTTTTTCTTCGCATCCTTACTGCTAGAACATCCCACAACACCTACTACCATCATTCCGGCTAATGCTACTGCAAGCACTCTTTTCAGTTTATTTTTAATCATAAGTTCTGCCATCATCTGATACTGCCACATCGTATGCTGGGAATCATTTTCCTTTCCGTAAAATATTTTCATGGAAATAATAGCGCACTTAAAAAAAATTGTAAAGGTATTTCTCTTTATTTTCTTTCCTGGCTTTTACGCTATTCTGATTTTATGAATGAATAGAAAGCAGGCAAAGGAATAGTTAGTTCAGTTCTTCGGTATAGATTTCATATACTTCGCTCTGCTTACTGAGTTTTAGTAAGGTATCTTTATCTGCGATCGTTGTAAAACCATATATTTTAAGACCATTCTTTTTAACGTAGGATGCCATTTCTTTTAATGCTTCCGGCGAGTAATCATCTCCTGCTATCATTTCCAGAAACTGTTTCTGATCTGATAGATAATTAAGAAGACTTACAAAATGCTGTCTGGCATAGTTTTCTTTTTTGAGATTGTTTTCTACGCTGTCCCAGTGATCTGGGGCATCCATTTGATCTGTTTCACATCCCGGCAGAAGGGCCGGATACTTTTTATCGTCCCAGTTGAAGGCGGCATTATAAGATGGTACGCATACGAAACCAATATTTGCTGCACCGGAGAGGAAATCCGTTATATACTCTTCTCTTGTCTCTGCTTTGTCCTTGTTTGAAGAATCGTCAGCCTCTTCAAGATCTTCTTTGTCTTTCTGTGGTTCTAATACCTGTACTCCACACCATACTTCTGAAAGATCCTGCTTATCTACGTACTTTTTGAAATCGGCATAAGACATGATCTTATCTAGAGATATGTAACCTATATACATTTTTTGAGAATCCAGATTTTTTAATGATTCTATAGATTGTTCTTTTGTACCCGCAGCGCACATATTGACTTCTTCGTTCTCTTTCAGTTGAAAATACTTTCTGGTACATTTTAAATTCTCTTCTAATGTATTCTCTTCTTTTCCAACAAGGTTACTGTATGCAAAGGCATTGCTGACCGGTGTTTTTAAAATATTATTGTCGTAATATCTCAGCTTGCCCCGGACAATCTCTCCGGATACATCGGTCAGGTTTCTTGTAAAGCTCGAAGTCTGGTTCACTGTAATATTATACTTTCCATACCCTTTTGATTCTGCTTCAACAGAAACTCTTCTCTTTCCCGGAAGAAAGACTTCTGAGTATACTGCCATATCACGACTCATCTTGTTGATCGTATAATCCTTATTCCCGATATTTTCCGCTGGATTATAATAGAAACAGGATACTATGGTCGGAAAGCAGAACTGTACAAATAGAATTAATGCGAACGCTAAGGCGAGAACGGTTAACCCTAATCTTCGAAATGCCCGTCTGATGGAACGATTGATCATTGTGATAAATTCTGTATCGATATCCTCTTCCTTGGTACTTCTTCTGTCCTTGTTCTTCCCTCGCTGACCTCTCGCTCTTTGTTCCTGAGCATCAGCTTCTGCTTTCTCTTTCTCTGTCTGCCTTCCATCTGCAAAAACAAAGCTGTTCCGGTCTTCTTCTGCAAAAACGTCTTCCAAACCGGGAATTCCTTCCTGTTCATAGAGATAATCACTGATTGCTTCCTGCTTCTCGATATCTTTCTCGATCCGCTTTCTCTGTTCTAATTCCAGCTCTCCTGCTTTATATAATTCTAATAATTCACGATAGGTCATCTTCCTTCCTCCTTCGTTAAATATTCCTTCAGTTCCTTCTTCGCCCGGTAAGAGAGAACACATTTCCACCGGTGGTTGTTTCAGGATTGCCAAACATCACACCTATCTTTTCGCG
>OLQM01003713.1_pt1 | contig 12787 bp, 10 predicted proteins | sample 1673161 | NCBI WGS metagenome assembly OLQM01 (sample SAMEA3136761, study PRJEB25190) | human gut metagenome | reverse complement strand
GCAGTTGGTCACTGCCTCCGATACTGCGGTCTTGATATCCGCCAGTTCTTCCAGTGTGGGATTCAGATGGGTAATGAAAGCCGCCACCGCCACTCTGGCAAAGCTTTCATTACAGGAGACCGCATCAAATACGATCTCCATCTCATTCCGGCTGCCCTGCGTTCTCTGCTGCAAAAGTTCTTTTTCTTCCGTCACCTGAATGTTTTCCCTCTCTGCTACCATGTTCTCCTCATTTCTGCGCCTATTATTGCACTGTTTTTCATAATTTTTTGAATGATTTCTTTCATTTTCGACAGGATCTTCCTTCCAACGTTTAACCCGGCAGGATCTCGACGATCCTGTGAAGCCCGGACATACGGAAGATCCGCTGGATCTGCCGGTCTGCATGGATCGCATAGACATGTCCGCCGAAGCAGGAAATCTTACGGTACCGCCCCATGATGATCCCGATCCCGGAAGAATCCATGAACCGGGTATCCTCAAAATCAAACACTACATTTTCCACGTTTTCCCTGACCAAGAGCCTGTCCGCCCCTTCGCAGATATAGGAGGCTCTGTGGTGGTCCACTTCCTCCGGCATGCGCACCATCAGGCAGTTATCAATGATCTGAAAGTCTTCCATATTTCCTCACATTCCGCTGTTTTCCAGCATTTTTACTCAAAAGAAAAGAGAACCCGCGCTTTACTTTACGCAAGTTCTCTTTCGTGTGTTGTGTGTCATTGTCTGATGGTATGTTGTTCTTCCCTACTGTGCCGTATTCTCTGCCAGCTGGGAACGATATCTCTGGGCACTTCTGGCCGTCTCCGTATCCGGGAACAGCTCTATGATCTTGTCATAGGTGGTGATGGCATTCTGGGCATCGTCACTCTTACGGTAAGAGTTGCCCAGGCTCAGCCAGGCATCCTTGTTGGTCTCATCGTAAATGACTGCCTTGGACAGGTTCTCGATAGCCGTCGCGTAATCCTCGCTGCGGTAAGCATTGTAGCCTGTCTCATAATACTGTGCGGACAGCTGCGGCCCGATCAGGCCAAGCAACGTCTTGTACAGCTTCTGGAATGCTTCGGAAGTACTGTCCACATCCACAGATGCCGAAATGCTTTCCAGGTTAGCCGCCGTCTGGGTAATATCCTGCGTCTCCAGATATGTGGTGGCTGCCGCTAACAGGCTGTCGATGGTCTGTAGCGTACCGTCGGTTCCCACATACCCCTGCAGTTCCTGATTCAGCGTATCATTCTCTGTCTGCAGTGCCTGCATCTGGGTCTCCAGTTCCTGGATACCCTCCGCCGTCCGGACCGGGACAACGCCATTGACGTGTACCTGTCCGATGAGTATGAGGATGTGCTGCGGGAAGGTGTATGGCAGACCAAATTTAAGGTGAAGCCGGAACCCCTTACAGCCCAGGAGAAAAAGGAATGGATTGCGACCCAGACCGGTGTTACCGTGGGCAGCGATGCGTTCTTCCCCTTCGGGGACAATGTGGAGCGGGCCAGAAAGTCCGGTGTCTCCTACATTGTGGAGCCCGGCGGTTCGATCCGGGATGACAACGTCATCGAGACAGCAAACCGATATCACATGGTCATGGCCTTTACCGGCATGCGCCTGTTCCATCACTGAGGCAGAGGAGGTCCCTATGAAAATTCTTGTGGTAGGCGGCGGCGGCCGAGAGCACGCTATCATCAAAAGCTTGAAAAAAAGCCCTCGGGTGACGGAGATTTACGCCGCTCCCGGCAATGGCGGCATCGCCGCCGATGCCATCTGCACCGGCATTGGGGCGAAAGACCTGGCGGGCATCACAACCTTTGCCAAGGACAACGCCATTGATTTTGCGGTGGTGGCCCCGGACGATCCCCTGGTCCTGGGGGCAGTGGATCTGCTGGAAGAGGCGGGAATTGCCTGCTTTGGCCCCAACAAAGCGGCTGCCATTCTGGAGGGGAGCAAGGTCTTTTCCAAGGACCTGATGAAGAAGTATCACATTCCCACCGCCGAATACCGGGTTTTTGACAACATGGACGAGGCGCTGGACTATCTAAAGACCGCCCCCATCCCCACTGTGGTTAAGGCCGATGGCCTGGCCCTGGGCAAAGGCGTCACCGTGGCCATGACACGCCAGGAGGCGGTGGCGGCAGTGCGCGCCTGCATGGAGGACAAAATCTTTGGAGAGAGCGGCAGCCACATTGTCATCGAGGAGTTCCTGACGGGCCCCGAGGTCTCGGTTCTCTCCTTTACCGATGGCAAGGTGGTCGTTCCCATGGTCTCCTCCATGGACCATAAACGCATTGGGGATGGGGACACCGGGCCCAACACCGGCGGCATGGGCACCATTGCCCCCAATCCTTACTACACCGAGGACGTGGCCAAGGTGTGTATGGAGACCATTTTCCTGCCCACCATGCGGGCCATGAATCAGGAGGGCCGGACCTTCCGGGGCTGTCTCTATTTTGGTCTGATGCTCACGGAGAAGGGCCCCAAGGTGATTGAGTACAACTGCCGCTTTGGGGACCCGGAGACCCAGGTGGTTCTCCCCTTGCTGGAGAGTGATTTGCTGACCATCATGGAGGCCACTGCCAAGGGCACGCTCTCGGAGACCCCGGTGCAGTTCAGCGACAAGTCTGCCTGTTGTCTGGTGCTGGCCTCCCAGGGGTACCCCAAGTCCTATGAGACAGGGTATCCCATCACCATTCCCGCGGACCTGGATGCCCAGGTCTTTGTGGCCGGTGCCAAGCTGGAGGAGGGCGTGCTCAAGACCTCCGGCGGCCGGGTCCTGGGGGTTACTGCCGTGGGAGATACCCTCCAGGAGGCCATTGACAAGGCTTACCGGGAGGGGGCCAAGGTGACCTTTGAGAACGCGTACTACCGAAAGGACATTGGTGCCCGGGCTCTGCGGGCAAAGGAAGAGGTAAAATAAATGGTATATCGGGTCTATGTAGAAAAACGCCCAGGGCTCACAGCGGAGGCTGATGCCTTGGCCAGTGATATCCGGACGCTTTTGGGGATTGCTTCTCTGGAGAGACTGCGGCTGCTCAACCGCTATGATGTGGAGAACATCACGCCGGAGCTCTTCGATTACAGTGTCAAAACGATCCTCTCAGAACCGCAGCTGGATCTGGTGACGGATACACTGCCCCAGGAGGGAATTGTCTTTGCCGTGGAGTATCTCCCCGGACAATTTGACCAGCGGGCTGACTCCGCTGCCCAGTGCATCCAGATTCTCTCCCAGGGGGAGCGGCCCTTGGTGCGCTCTGCCCGGGTGTATCATCTGACGGGGCAGCTGACCGCAGCGGAAGTGGCGTCCATTAAGAAATATCTCATTAACCCGGTGGAGGCCCGGGAGGCCTCTCTGGAGCCCTTTGAAACCCTGGCCATGGACTATGCTGTCCCCGAGACGGTGGCGACGCTGACCGGCTTCCGGGAGATGGAAGAGACGGAACTGCAGGCCATGGTGGCCGAGTATGGTCTGGCCATGGACCTGGATGATCTGCGGTTCTGCCGGGACTATTTCCGCACCGAGGACCGGGACCCCACCATGACCGAGCTGCGAGTCATCGATACCTACTGGTCGGACCACTGCCGGCACACCACGTTCCTGACCACCATTGACGGGGTGGAGTTTGCCAGCCCCATTCTTCAGCAGACCTATGAAGAGTATCTGAATACCCGCAAGCGACTGAACCGGACCAAACCCATCAACCTCATGGATATCGGCACCATTGTGGCCAAGTACCTCAAAAAGCAGGGGAAAATGCCCAAGCTGGATGAGTCCGAAGAGATTAACGCCTGCACGGTCAAGATCAAGGTGGACACCGAGGCGGGGAAAGAGGACTGGCTGCTCCTGTTTAAGAATGAGACCCACAACCACCCCACGGAGATCGAGCCCTTCGGCGGGGCGGCCACCTGTGTGGGCGGCGCCATTCGGGACCCGCTTTCGGGCCGTGCCTATGTATACTCCGCCATGCGTTTGACAGGCGCAGCGGACCCGCTGACGCCCATTGAGCAGACCATGGAGGGGAAGCTGCCCCAGCGGACCATTGTCACCAAGGCCGCCGCCGGCTACTCCTCCTATGGCAACCAGATCGGCCTTGCCACCGGCCAAGTTGCTGAACTGTACCACCCCGGCTATGTGGCAAAGCGTATGGAGATCGGCGCTGTTGTGGGTGCTACCCCGGCCAGCCATGTCCGCCGCGAAGAGCCCCAGCCCGGCGATGTGATCATCCTGCTGGGCGGCCGCACCGGCCGTGACGGCATTGGCGGCGCTACCGGCTCCAGCAAGGCCCACAAGCTGACCAGCCTGGAAACCTGCGGTGCCGAGGTGCAGAAGGGCAACGCCCCCATTGAGCGTAAGCTTCAGCGCCTGTTCCGCCGCGAGGACGCCTGCTGCATGATCAAGCGCTGCAACGACTTTGGCGCAGGCGGCGTTTCCGTTGCCATCGGCGAGCTGGCCGACGGCCTGAACATTGACCTGAACAAAGTTACCAAGAAGTACGAGGGCCTGGACGGCACCGAGCTGGCTATCAGCGAAAGCCAGGAGCGCATGGCTGTTGCCGTTGCCGCTGAGGATGCCGAAAAGTTCATTGCCCTTGCCAATGAGGAAAACCTGGAAGCCACCGTGGTTGCTACCGTTACCGAGGAAAAGCGGATGCGCGAGAACTGGAACGGCGTTGCCATCGTGGACCTTTCCCGCGAGTTCCTGAACTCCAACGGTGCCGAGCGCCATGCCGATGTGCATGTTCTGCCCGGCACGGTATGGCAGCCCCAGTGGGCCGGTTCCACTTTTGCCGAAAAGCTGGAAAACCTGGTTGGCGACCTGAACGTTTGCAGCCAGAAAGGCCTGGGCGAGCGGTTTGACTCCACCATCGGCGCTTCCACCGTGCTGATGCCTTACGGCGGTAAATACCAGCTGACCCCCACCATGGCCATGGCTGCCAAACTGCCGGTGGATGGCGAAACCACCACCTGCTCCGGCATGGCCTGGGGCTTTAACCCCTATCTGACTGAAGCGGACCCCTACCGCGGCGCTTACATGGCCGTTGTGGAAAGCGTGACCAAACTGGTTTGCGCCGGTTTCCGCCACAAGGATATGTACCTGACTTTCCAGGAATATTTTGAGCACCTGAACACTGCCCCCGAACGCTGGGGCAAGCCGCTGGCCGCCCTGCTTGGCGCGCTGGATGCCCAGATGGGCCTTGGCATTGCTTCCATCGGCGGCAAGGACAGTATGTCCGGCAGCTTTGAAGGCCTGGATGTTCCCCCCACGCTGGTCAGCTTTGCCACCGCCATTGGCAACACCGCCAACGTCATGAGCCCTGAGTTCAAGAAAGCCAACAGCTCTGTTGTCATCCTGAAGCCGCAGTACAAGGACGGCATGCCGGAGATCGGCAGCCTGCTTTCCATCTACAAGATCGTGGAGCAGATGATCGACGAAGGCAAGGTGCTGGCCGCAGCAACGCCGGGTTACGGCGGCGTTGCCGAAGCACTGTTCAAGATGTGCGTCGGCAACCACGTGGGCCTGTCCCTGAGCCGCGATATTAACCTGGACGACCTGTTCAAGCCCTGCTATGGCGCAGTTATTCTGGAGCTTCTGGATGCTTCTGCCGGTGAATTCCTCGGTTCCACCACCGTGGATTACGTCATCAACGTCAACGGCGAAAACATCGACCTGCAGCACCTGCAGGATGTATGGGAAGCAAAGCTGCAGCCTGTCTTCCCCTACCTCAAGGCTGGCGAGGAAGTTAAATCTCTGGAATACAAGGTCAACTGCTTCCAGCGCGTTGCTCCGGCTGTGCGCCTGGCCACCCCGCGCGTTATCATCCCTGTGTTCCCCGGCACCAACTGCGAATACGACACTGCACGCGCATTCCGCCGCGCCGGTGGCGACCCGCACATTCTGGTGTTGAAGAACCTGACCCCCGCCGACGTTGCCGCCAGCTGCGAAGCCCTGGTGAAAGAGCTTGACCAGAGCCAGATTCTGATGCTGCCGGGCGGTTTTTCCGGCGGCGATGAGCCGGACGGCTCCGCCAAGTTCATTGCGGCGTTCTTCCGCAACCCCGCTGTGGCCGATGCCGTCAACCGTCTGCTGAACCAGCGTGACGGCCTGGCACTCGGCATCTGCAACGGCTTCCAGGCATTGATTAAGCTGGGCCTTGTGCCTTATGGCGAGATCCGCCCGATTACCGAGAACGACCCGACCCTAACCTTTAACACCATCCACCGCCACCAGAGCATGCTGGTGCGCACCCGCGTAGCTTCCAACAAGAGCCCCTGGCTGAGCGAATGCAATGTGGATGATGAACACCTTATCGCCATCAGCCACGGCGAAGGCCGCTTTGTCTGCAATGACGGCCTGCTGCAGCAGCTGATTAACAACGGCCAGGTTGCCACCCAGTATGTTGACCTGAACTGCGTGCCCACCATGGATATGCGCTACAACCCCAACGGGTCTGTGCTGGCCATTGAGGGCATTACCAGCCCGGACGGCCGCGTGTTCGGCAAGATGGGCCATTCTGAGCGCAGCGGCGACAGCCTGTACAAAAACGTTACCGGCGACAAGTACCAGCCGATTTTTGAAGGCGGCGTGAACTACTTCAAACTGTAAGACATGCTGTAAGAAAGGAAACCCGACCAATGGCACATGATCGTTATATTTCTCCGTTTTCCACCCGTTATGCTTCCGATGAGATGCAGTATACTTTCTCGGACGATAACAAGTTCCGCACCTGGCGCAGGCTGTGGATTGCGCTGGCTAAGGCTGAGCAGAAGCAGGGCCTGGACATTACCGATGAACAGATTGCCGAGCTGGAAGCCCACAAGGATGACATCAATTACGAGGAAGCCACTGCCCGCGAAAAGCTGGTGCGTCACGATGTCATGAGCCATGTTTACGCTTACGGCCTGCAGTGCCCCAAGGCAAAGGGTATCATCCACCTGGGTGCTACCAGCTGCTATGTTGGCGATAACACCGATGTTATCATCATGCGCGAAGGCCTGCAGCTGGTGCGCAAAAAGCTGATCGGCGTGCTGGCCAACCTGGCCGATTTTGCCGAGCAGTACAAGGATATGCCCTGCCTGGCTTACACCCACTGCCAGCCCGCCCAGCTGACCACCGTTGGCAAGCGCGCTACCCTGTGGATGAACGAGTTCTACATGGACCTGCAGGAGATTGACCACCAGATCAGCCAGCTGGCCCTGCGCGGCGTTAAGGGTACCACCGGCACCCAGGCCAGCTTTATTGAGCTGTTCAACGGCGATTCTGCCAAGGTCAAGGCAGTGGAAGCCGATGTGTGCGCCCAGATGGGCTTTGACAAGGTTGTGCCCGTCTGCGGCCAGACCTACAGCCGCAAGGTGGACTACAATGTGCTTTCCGCCATTGCCGGTCTTGCCCAGAGCGCCATGAAGATGGCCACCGACATCCGCCTGCTGGCCAACTTTAAGGAGATGGAGGAGCCGTTTGAAAAGAACCAGATCGGTTCTTCCGCCATGCCGTACAAGCGCAACCCCATGCGCTGCGAACGCATCTGCGCGCTTTCCCGCTACCTGATGGTGGATGTGCTGAACCCCGCCATCACCGCCGGCACCCAGTGGTTTGAGCGCACGCTGGACGATTCCGCCAACAAGCGCATCGCCATGGCTGAGGGCTTTTTGGCCGCTGATGCCATCCTGAACATTCTGCTGAATGTTTCGGACGGGCTGGTGGTTTACCCCAAGGTTGTCCGCAGCCGCGTGATGGCTGAGCTGCCGTTCATGGCCAGCGAGAACATCATGATGAAAGCCGTCAAGAAAGGCGGCGACCGCCAGGAGCTGCACGAGCGCCTGCGCGAGCACGCCGTGGCCGCTGCCGCTGTGGTCAAGCAGGAGGGCAAGCCCAATGATATGATTGCCCGCGTGGAAGCTGACCCTGCATTCGGTCTGACCCGCGAGGAGATCGAGGCCGAGCTGAGCCCCGAAGATTTCACCGGCCGCGCCCCGCAGCAGGTGGAAGAGTTCCTGGCCGAAGTTATCCGTCCCGTGCTGGACGCCAACAAAGAGGATCTTGGCCAGCATGTGGAGCTGAATGTTTGATTTATTTGGGCTTGAGGAATTATAAGATTACGATAGCATCATGATTGGATGAATAAGCGAAAGGCTGCTTCTTCGATTGAAGGAGCAGCCTTTTTAAGTTTTAGGAGGATTATATTCCATCATACATCACGGCGGGATGAGGGCATTCCGCCCTACCGCATCGTAAATGATGGCTTTATTATCATACTTCAAATCTCTCCCGCCGCCACATCGCCGGATTCTATGCATTGGGCAAGAGCGGTCTCATAGGGGATATCCCGCTGGATCATGGTTACATTATAGGTGGCAAAATGGTAGCCGTTTGCTTCGCAGGCGGCTTTTATTTTTTGCAGGGCGGGCTGCAAATCTGCCTGCTGGGGCTGCGATGTGGTTTGAATCGTGACCGCCAGCTTGGCCGGTACATGCTGCAGAATCTCCTTTTCAAACGGGGCGTCCAATGGCAGCCACTGCTGGTATTCCATGCCCAGATCAGAGATATTTTTCCCTGATTCATACGGCAGAATCACCATCACGCATTGCTGCTTTTCATCGTAGGGAATATCGTATTCCGGCAGGGCATCGACCAGGGCCGGTGCCAGGTCAGCCCGCGCTTCCTCGTCCATACGCCATGCAGTGTTGAGCCGGGCATCCACATACTGGGTGTGGTCAACGGTAGGGGTATCGCTGGTAAAGAGCCAGAAACTCGTTTCCACATAGAACCTGGTATCCCGGCTTTGCTGGGATTGTACGCTTACTGTATAGCAGAATCCCCGCATCGAACCTGCGTTTTCTGCCGTAAAAGTCTGGTCCGGGTAAAGTTTTTCCGCAAACTGTATGGCCCGGTGCATAGCCCAGCGCTCGCTGATGGGGTCGCCGTTGATGCAGTCAAAGGCCAGCAGCACCAAAGCAATCAGCACCGCCGCCAGAATGCCTGCCATCTTCCGCTTACTTTTCACTTTCATGTTTTTTCTCTCCTTTCCCGCTGGCATAGTTCAGCAGCCAGCCAATCAGGCAGCCAACGCCGCACAGCCCCAGCATAAAAGCGCTGTACACAATTAGGGTGACCGGGTACTCCATCAGGGTGGCCCCATACTGCCAATAACGCACGAAGGTCCGCAGCAGCGCGCAAAGGGCAATGCCCTCCCCCACTGCCATCAGCAGCTTCCACATCTGGGTGTCCTGATACACGGCCGCAGCACACACAAACGGGAAAATCAGGATGATCCAGTTGGAATGTTCGCCGTAACTTGTTAGCACCCCAAAGCCCATGCCCAGCGCTGCAAACATCAGCAGGCCGGTATTGTATTTGTGGCGGATCTTTTGCAGCAGGCGGGCATCATCGGGTGCGGGCAGGCTTTGTGGCAGGGCCTGCCCGCCGCCCGCCTGCCACAGGGTGCGGCATTCCGGGCAGGTTTGCAGGTGGGCTTTTACCAGCGCTTCACTTTCCGGGCTGGCAACGCCATCCTGCACCAGCGGGATCAAATCCCGGCAGACCGCGCAGGGAATTTCGGTTTCTGCTTTTCCCTGTTCTGCTTGCCGGTTTGTTTCTTTTTCTTGCGTCATTCGTCGTATCCCTCCTTTTGCAGGGTTGCTTTCAGCCAGGCGCGGGTACGGTGCTCCACCACCCGCGCGGATGCTTCGGTTATTTGCAGTTTTTGGGCAATTTCCTGGTACGAATACCCCTGCGCCCGCAGGTATACCACGCTGCGGGTGCGCTCGTCCTTTTGCTGCAGCAAAGCCTGCACGCGGCGCAGCTTTTGGCGGGCGGCGGTGGTTTCGGTCAGGGCATCATCGGTTATGTAGCGTTCCATCAAATCGTCCAGGCTGACGGACTGGTGCCGCCTGCGCAGGCTTTCCAGCCAGATATTGCGTGCAATGCCAAACAGCCAGGTTTTTACCTCGCACTCTCCACGGAAAGTGGGCAGCCGCTTGATGACCCGCACAAAGGTTTCGCTCAACAGGTCTTCCGCCTGCACAGGGTCGTGGGTCAAAAAGCAGAGGTAGCGGTACAGATCCATCCGGTAGCGCCGGTACAGTTCCTCCAGCTCCGGCAGTTTCATGCTTTGGCCCACCTCCTTTCGCTTTGTTCAGGCGCCTTACATGATATTGGTGGCCGCGGCCGCCGTTTTGTTACAGGCAGCGATAAAAAAATCCTGCCGCACCGCTTGGAAACGGCATCGGCAGGATTGGTTGTTCTTTTATTCCTGGCTTTGGGTATCATCCTGGGGCGCATCAGCAGTCAGGTCTGCACCATCTGCCGCTGCATCGGCGGCAGCATCCGTGGTATCCTCTGCCGGGGGTTCCGGGGTCGGCTCCGGGGTGGCCACAGGGTTTTCCGCCGACAAAAATCGCGGCTGAATGGTGCCGTCCGTCTGCTGGTCCGAAACATCCAGCGTACCGCGGTCACTGCTTGCCAGGCCATCGCCACCAGTATCCAGAATGATATAGGCGGCAAACCGGATCTTGTAATCCAGATTGTTTGCCGTGCCCAGCTGGACCGACACACGGCCCTGATACAAAAAGCTCAGCTCGGTCATGTTCTGCATGGTCAGCACCGTGGTGCCATCCAGCAGGCCATACTGGTCCAGTTCGCCCAGCAGTTCGTTCAGCACCTCGTTGGGGGTCTCCTGTGGCGTATCGGCTTCGTCTGCATTTTCCGGCGTTGCGGTGCCGCTTGGCATGGCCGTTGCCAGGGCGGTCGGCTCGCTGGGGGCATCCAGTGTCAGGAAGCTTCCCGGCGTGGTGGCCGCACCCTCTGGCAGCAGGGCATCCAGCTGCACCAGATTATCCGGCTCTGCCGGCTCCACACGCAGCACTTTCAGCTGTTCGCTCAGCACCAGCCAGCTGCCGGAATACTCCATCTTAAAGCGTTCCACCGCAGGCTGCACCCGGATGATCACGGTGCCGGGGGCCTGGCGGGTGACGACTGCCACATCCAGGTACGGCATCTGCGCCAACAGCTGGTCAGATTTTTCTTTGGTGGAAAAACCGTACAGGTTATCCCCCACCTGAATGCCGGTTGCATCGATCAGCTGTTGTTCGGTATAAATGCCGGTATTGGCGGGGGTGGTGCGGTCCGCATTTTCCACCCGGAAATCCGTCACCTTGAACAACAGGTTGATGGAAAGCACAATGCCGACCACCAGCACTGCCAAAACGCACAGCACCCCGATGATGGCCTTGCGGCGGCGGATTCGCAGCTGTTCCGCGCGGGTAACGCGGCGCTGCACCTGTGGCGCGCTGGAACGGTACCCCGGCTTTTGGGGGTTCTGTTGGGGGCGGGGGCGCTTTTGCTGCTGTTTGGGCGGCTGGCGTTCGGGCTGTTTTGCGGGACGCTGGCCGCTGCCCTTTGGCCGCTGCTGGCTGCCTGCCGGGCGGCTGCTGCGCTGCGGCGGGGCGCTTTTGGTGTTGCGATGACTGGGCTGACCCTTGCGGGGAGGTACACTTTTTTTCTGGTTTCGGCTGCGCTGATTGCGATCCATGGGGTGTACCTCCTTTCTGTGTTTCAGCTTTTATTTGCTGCCGGTTTGTTCCGGCAGGTTACTTTCCGTTCACCAGTTCCAGCAGCTTTGCGGTGATCAGTTCCAGGCTCTTGGGGTTGCCCAGGGTCTTGGCGGCGGTGCCCATGGCCGTCAGTTTGCCAGGCTCTGCCAACAGGGCATGCACGGTTTCGATCAGCTTGACACCGGTCAGGTCTTTTTCTTCAATCACAATGGCGGCACCGGCGTTTTGCAGCTCCAGTGCATTGTAATACTGGTGGTTTTCGGCCACATTGGGGCTGGGGATCAGGATGGACGCGCGGCCCATGGCTTCCAGCTCCGCCAGCGTCAGCGCACCGGAGCGGGAAATAACAAGGTCCGCCGCGGCCAGCAGATCCGGCATATTATCAATGTATTCTTTTACCACAAGGTTGGCACCGGGGGCAAAGTGGTTCTTGGCTTCCAGGTCCTCAAACAGCTTTACGCCGCGGCTGCCGGTGGCGTGCAGGTGCAGCACGGGCAGATCGTTTGCCTGCTCCCACGCGCACAGCTCTGCCACAACCTCGTTGATACGGCGGGCCCCCAAAGAGCCGCCGAAGCTCAAAATCACGGTGCGGTCCCCCGCGTGCACAGCAGCACGGGCGGCGGCGCGGTCACGGTTCAAAATTTCCGGGCGGACAGGGTTGCCAACCACAAGGGTTTTCTCCGGCGCGCCAAGCTTTTCCACCGCAGCGGCGGAAGCGGCAAACACCACGTCCACATCCTTGGCCAGCAGCTTGTTGGTCACACCGGGGAATGCGTTCTGCTCATGGATGGCGGTCTTGATGCCCTTTTTGGCGGCGGCGCGCACCACCGGGCCGCTGACATAACCGCCGCAGCCGATGACCAGATCGGGCCGGACCTCTTTCAGGATAGCGGCCGTGCGCGGGCCGGACAGGGCCAGGTGGTAGAGCGCTACCACGTTGCGGCCTACGTTCTTCAGGGTTGGCTTGCGCTGGAAACCGTTGATCTCAATATGGTGGAACGGGTACCCTGCCTTGGTTACAAGGCCGTACTCCATCCCCTCTTTCCGCCCGGCAAAGTGGATCTCGGCCGCGGGGTCCGCCGCCTTTAAGGCTCCGGCAATGGCAAGCGCCGGGTTGATATGGCCGGCTGTGCCGCCGGCAGCAATCAAAACACGCATAGTGGTTCCTCTTTTCTCCGTAAAATCGAACGTTTATGTTATGGCAATACCGCATAATTCTAAGTGCCGATACGGCGAGCGAGGTGCGGCAGC
>OLQM01003706.1_pt1 | contig 12814 bp, 13 predicted proteins | sample 1673161 | NCBI WGS metagenome assembly OLQM01 (sample SAMEA3136761, study PRJEB25190) | human gut metagenome | reverse complement strand
ACGGGTACCATAGCTCTTAAGTATCTTAACTAGGCAACGATACTTTTTTTGCGTCCGATATGTCATAGAAAATTAATGTATAAAAACGATCTTCAGAAGGAGAAGCGCCATTTATCTTTCCATGTGAAACTTGGTATACTTTAGGAAGAGAATTATTCACGACTCACTCGCTTTCTAGATATAAGGAACATACATACTTGCATCGTTGTAATCGATAGCCTTAATTAACTGTTCTATTTTCATATCAAGCATAACTTGAAAGCCAAAAGACTTCCGATTTTCCAAATCTAAGAAGTATTTCTGATTCTTGGCAATAACATCAGAAAAGCGGGCAGTCAATTTTTTTTGATGCCTCACGATTCATATATAATGTTCCAACATCATTTTTATAGAAATCTCCTACCTCAACTTCCCCATCATTCACAAAATCAATAACTGTCTTGTCTATCAGTGGAGCACGATACTCTTCTATTAAATCAGATGCTAAAGAAGCATGTCCAAACTTAACTTTGTGCATAAAGGCAAAGTACGGATGCAAGCCGTGACGCTCTATCGCACCGATGATATTTCGATAGAACAAACTATATCCATACGAAAGCATTGAATTTACTGGATCTTTTGGTGGCTTTGTACTCCGTCCCTCAAACATAAACTCTTCGTTTCTTAGTAGCTTAGGAAGACATGCAAAGTAATTTCTTGCAGCATTGCCTTCAAAACCCACCACCATGTCAACACTATCTGCAGAATCTAAATTCTCTAGAGAATGTAACAAACCTTGCAATTCTCTTGTTTCAAATGAATATATATCTGAAAAGGACATGAGGAGCGTGATACTGTTTTTAATTTTTGCTGAAACAATCTGCTTTGCCCACTGTAAACAGAATGATGGATTATCCGTAAGATAAATCTGTCTTTTCTGCCGTATAGGATTTCCATCAACGGCATGAAAGGGAACTTCTCGTACCTTCTCCCCGTCAAGACGCTTAATGACCACTTGTCCGTCGGTACAACCGAGCTTGAGATCGCTCTCCGTAAGATACAGATATGCCACTTGTATCAGCCTCGTTTTATTACAGGAGTTTATAGATTGCCTTATTGATACGCCTATAAAGTCCAGGCTTTACGTCATTGAGCTCGAGTAGGGACTGCATTACCTCCTCCATAGTCATACCACCATTGCACTCTATGTCCTTCTTGTTGATACGAACAATTGTATGTGCAATTTTGTTCCTATTTTCAGGGGCATGCTCGAAATTGTATAGTCTATGCAACTTATTGATAAGTACACCATCCTGACAATACTCATCAATCAACTTATCAAGTATGGTGTTGTCCAGATACGGGTTCTTCGGACGTCCGTCACTTCCAAGAGGAATAATCCTACGTAGTGTAGCGTCTTTTCTGATGCACTCTGCATCATACTTATAGTTTCCCGGCTTAGAAGGCCGTTGAAGATAACGATGGTCCGGCAGCACAGGACGTAGATATCGTAACATCGTCTCTGTTATCGCAGGGGTAAGCGCCCGCATAAAGTCTGCCCAGCGCCCTTGTTCCAGCATAACTTCAAGTATAGAGACATATTCTGTCACCATACCAGCAGTACTAGCCGAATATGCCATGTCACTCCGTGCAAAAACTTGAGCAGATTTCTGTCCATTAAGGTTCAACCTATCGACCGTAGCCTCTATCATCTTCTGGGCATCTGGTGAGATGGTCCTTGTCTGCTCCGCAAGGCTTGCTGCAGCCATATAGTTATAGCGAGCGACCAGAGCCCGAATATTCTCTAACAGCAGCCTGTCACTAAAGTTGGGTGTCTTAACCTCCAAGATGCGACAGGGACGACCCTCCTCGTTGTCTGGATTACATGCCCACAGTAAATCAAGGTCATAGTCTTGCGGATTCTCACGATCTTCCTTTTTGTTTGAACCCTTTCTGGGCGTAGACACCTGCAGAGGCGTGAGGTTGAGCCTACCAAACGCACCTAAGGCGACCAGCGCCTCCTCCATTGCCGGAGTACCCGAAGACGCGTTCACGAGTATTGTGTCTCCACCGTTTTCCTTGTCGATCTCATTGAGCTTTTGCTCAAACTCTGAGATGTACACGTCAAACTTGTACACATCAGTGGTATTGGACTTCACCAACTCTATCGTTGGGACATCTCCCTCATGGCACTCGGCTGACAGTAGCTCAATGGCCTTGGTGTAGCGCTGATCTTGTTCCTGGTATTCGGCCATCTCGGGCGAAAGGAACAACACCACCCGCTCAGGCCTGTAGTGACGGATAATGTGTAGCATTGGTCCATCGCCAAGCTGTGTAAGAGGATCAACTGTACCGATAGGTGAGAAAAGTACGCTCATGTTAGTTGTCCAGCTCCTCGAACCTTGCCCGACACTTGCCCATTGGATACATCTTGTCCCCAATTTTGCCCATCTTCAAGGTATGTGGAGACACGCCGAGCGTACTATCACACCAATGTCGATGATCTTCCTTGGCTTTTTTGAGTCTGCCATTCTTGTTATATTGCGCCTTTATCGTCTTAGGTTCAAAGCCAGCTCGCTGGATGTCAGTCTTCAATTGATCATGCAGACTCAGATCCAGCTTCGTTGGAAACTGCGCAAAAAGGATGTGAGAGACCTCATCGATGCGTCTCCTATCATCCACGAAAAGAGCGTTTTCGATAGTCTTAGTATTGAAATCAATGCCACCACCAAGGTAGCAGATAAGATTTTGACTGGAGTCATCGCAACCTGTACCACCAGACTTGGTATACTCCTTATGTATATTGCAGTAACCCGTATCACCCACTGCCCTATTGCGGCAGCGCATGCCTGCGAGGGGACCATCTTGTATCACATACCTGCATGCCCCATCAGACGAGACTCCCTTCTTTGTCAAGGTAACCTCATCATCAATGTCAAAGTAGCTTAAGAAACACTCTTGATAAACCTCGTGGGAGGACAGTAGAGCCTTTGACAAACCGTCTTTATCCAGCTGCAAACCATCAAAATATTTTCCTATGCGTTCATCAATAGTAATCGTAGTACTAATCACAGTGCCCGGTCGCAGACACTCTCGATAGATGTTAAGCTCATTGCCCTGATAGTAGGCTTTCTCGTCCGAGATCTTCCCAAGCTTCTTCTTATGTCGACCGTAATCATCCTTTGAGAACTTATCATATTTCTTAACGAGTACAAGATCATCCGTAGAGAGCGGCTCGGAATCTGATACAGATAAGTATTTAAGGATATCGTTTACAGCACTATTTTTATCTTTATTGGGCGGCTCTACCCAAAATGCTTTCTGTTGGATACCCACATCCGCTCTTTTTAGATTTTTTAGATTTTTTAGAACTTCTCCCCTGTCGTAAAGTTTCTCATAGGCCTTTCGATCACGTACAATGAGACTGACAAGGATGGCAGTACGCAACATCCCCTTAATGCTCGACCCTGGAACATAAGGGCAGCCATACGCATCCTTAACAAAGCGCCAGATATCAAGGTACTGATATGAGCCACATCGTGTACGCGCAAGTTTTGCATTAAGTGTGTAGAGTTGTTCCCTTTGAGCTACAGCATCAAGTCCCTTTTCCTTATCCAAATACTCCTGTAGGCCCGTCCCGGAGTCATTCTTAAGGAACTCGCAATAGTCATTCAGCTGATCGGGATCAAGCTCGCCCACAAAGTTGGGAACATCGAGAATTGCAATCGTTCTCTGCTTCGTAAGAAAGTAGTCTTTCTTCCCATACTTCCCACCATCCCCGATGTGCACAGGCCCCTCGGCTGTAAGTGTAAGTTTATATTTCTTACTAGACATCCGTATCAAACCTCCATCCACATCGCACGGGCATAGCGCCAAACGGAATGGGCGCCAGGGGTTACGTTCACATCAAGCACATCACCCGAAAACGTATGAGTAAATACCGATCCAGCAGCGAACAAATAGAGGTCTCGCTTCTTCTGAGGTGTCGCGTGATGGGTTGTCGACTGCACGAAGCCACCCCTACGGACGAGCCTGTAATAGGCACCTGCGAGCAGCGCATCGCTGAACTCGGCCTGTGTGGGGGTAGCCGTGGAGAGCAGAAGGTACCTCGGTCTGCCCTCTGCCTTAGCGGGCGAGAACCCTTTGAGGTTTAGCGGTTCAATGGAGAACTTAAAGCGCCCAAACCCGCTCGATCGCTTACCACCTATGCCAGAGTAGCCCAACTGCAAGAGTAGGTCCTCCAGTCCGGTAAAGGAACCTCTCAGTACGACGTAGACTCCGGTGTCGGGTTTGAAGGAGAAGCTGCCTACATGGTAGGGTTCCGCATCCTTCGAGTGCTCACGCGTAAGGTTCACCTTGGTTTGCACGCCTGAGACGCCCACATCAAATCGATCGTTTTCCTCTACAGGGTCCAAGTTACCCGAAAGATAATCCCCCAGCCTATCCGCCGGAATGTAGGTAAGTTTCTTAGCCGCCTTGCGTGTGCGTGAATCGCTAGCCTCTGGCCTTTTCAATGGCCTCACCATAGGCTTTGGAAGATACAGTGTTTCTTCCCTGTAAGGAAAAGCATCGCTGAACGCAATGTCACCACATTGCACCGCAGCGAGCAGCTCCTGGGCACATCCCAACCTGAGAGCCTCCAGATAAAGAGCACTAAAAAATGTTGCAGCATCGAAGGTATAACCACTGCCAGAGAGCCTGCCTTCCCCAAAGTGCACGGGTCCCAAGAAGGACAGCTTGACGATTCTCTCGTCCATGAAGCTACCTCAATTCTGGGATATTCGTATTTTTGTCCCCTGTAACGACCTCGGCGCGAAGGTCTCTAAATGTCACACGTCCGTTGCCGCGAGATCCTCCTCCTCCCAGGTAGTCATTCTCGATGAGACTGAGACCGGCACGGATGTTGGCAAAGTCCTCCTCTATCTGCTCCGCGTCCTCCACGTTGTAGATGATCTCCATCCCAAACTGGGCACCGCGCACCACACGTTCAATCTGACGAGGGTTCGCGATGGAGGTGAGACGGTCTATGGTGTTCTCGAACTTGTTCTCGAAGATCTGGGGCAGCTCCTCCTTGTTCTTGAGGAAGCAGTCAGAGAACTGCAGACGTGACATCTGCATCCCGGTACCTGCGGCATCACTTTCCTTAGAACTCGAGCCAAACAGACGGAGCAACTCGAAGCAATCGCCCTCGAACCCCTTCGTACCCGCTACGGGATCCGTCCCCTTATCACGAGCTAAAAGCGAGCGCATTTTACCCTTGAGCGTAGAACCAGGAATAATGGGTAACCGTGTAAGAGGGTCACGTACTACAGGAGAGTCAATGGCACCAATGGCACTGAATGAGTCGTCTCCGCCAATGTGCATACCGGTCTTTATCACAATAGTCCCGGTAATTTTAATTTTGGTATAAGCCATGACTACTTGTCCTTTCCACCAAAGAACTTAAAATATGCCACCAAACTCTCTGCATAACGGCAATATAGTAAGAACTGCTCATAGGTCTTTATTTGACTCACAGCCTCCATCAGGTACGTTGAGTCAATAAACTGTTTCACAGTCTTATCCCTGCCAGATTCGTATGCCATCTTAACCTTCAGGTACTGTATATCTGACTGGTATTTCTCGAAGTCGGATGGTTCGTTGATTCTGTTGTAGACGTTCATGATGAGGCCATAGATACTACGAAGTTTTGTAGTAGTCAGATCATCAAACAACTCACCGTAATTTGCCTTTGACTTTTCGACGTAGCCTTTTGCTTTGTCAGCATAGTTTGTCTCATCCAGCTTTTTACTGTCTGTCAAGCTCAGCGATACGATAGTATCATTCTGTGACATCTCTATCCCTTCTCTCTAACACTGTACACATACCATTCAAGTGCTGTAATAAGAGCTGTTCGCTCATGTGCATCAGTAGCCCAATCGTAGAGCCGCACACTCGATGTGTCTGTGCCTTCTTTCTCATTTTCAAAACTTCTCGCCAAGAGATACGCTAAACGTGGTAAGAATATTTGATCTTGTCCGCCTCGAAGGAGAGATACCAGTCTATAAATAAATGCTGTACCTCTCTCGTTTTTATCGAATATTTTGCATATCTCTTCAAATTTTGGAATAACCAAATTTTCAAAATCGTTCCAATTAAATACTGTCCGATCAGACCACAGCGCAATAGCGTTCTTAGTCTTTCCATCGTCTGTCGTATACCCTTTCGCAGCGTCCTCAAGCTCGCCGGTCTTTGCAGCCATGCTTGCAATGGGGTATTTCTCACCAAACATGCCTATGCCAGCGCTTATTGTAATGGAATCGTTCTCCGTGAAGGCAAGAAACTCCCTGCGAATATCTCTGGCAGCATGGATAATGTCATTCCAATTTCCTATTAGAAAAAGGTCATCCCCACCCGAATAGATGATCTGTGCTTGATAGTTTCCATCCTCAAGAATCTCATTGATACGACACTTGAAAAAGTAGGAGAGTGCTCTGCTCAGCGTTGACGTACGGCTGATGGATGCTTTCTCGACTGGGATGCCGCTCGCAAACACCGTACCGAGGTTATCAACGTCAGCTCGAAGCACTCCCAGCCGCTTGATGCCGTGATCCTCCTCGAGCGTAGACCCCTGGCTCGCGTAAGCAGAGATGCCGGCCTCACCCGTGTCAACCGTATAATCCCCCATCCAGAGATGCGTCGATAGCTTGACACCCATATCCCAACTGTTCTTTGTATAGATGCGTACAAACGCGGGTCTAGCAGCAAGGTACTCATCCCTCGAGTACATCACGAGTTGTTTATCAAAGGGAAGCGCAAGCCCAATGCGTCCAAACGAAGCGGCGTCCTCATCCTTGGGTGTTTCAACGACCACGAACACATCCTTATGGATGAGGCTTGCTGAAATCTTGCCGAGAGAGGCACAGAGCGGACAGAGGTTATTCTCGTTGATGTCGGTGTTCGACCGATGGCATTCCTCACACTCTCTGCTATGATCGTATTCTCCAACGCCACCAAAGTTGAGTTCCTTAATGGTATGTGCGTCATAGCGCGAAGCCTTAGCAGCCGAAAGACCTTCCGAGAGCTCTTGATACAACTCGGAATAGCGCTGCTTGTCTTTGCCCTTGTTCGCGAGGTCATTGGCACTGCATTCCACCAAGGAAGTCGCTAGGTACAGGTCGATTCCATAGTGCTTAATAAACCATTTTTGCAGTTCATCACAGAACTCCTCAAAGATGACTTTCGTTTGTCGTGTGTTGGGAAGCAAAAGGTGGGCATGTCCGCCGCCGTTGTAGAGAAGGTTTGCACGACTCAGTTCCAAGCGCTCAAGCAGTTCATCCGAAACATGCTCCAACATGAGTTCCAGGTACAAACTACGTGCTCTAAGCTGCTTGAGAGCACCAGATCCACTGATGTTGTAAATGAAGCTCTGGATACCACTCATACCCCATGAACACAACAGGAACATGGGCTTCTCGTAGAACCGAGATGACTTCTGCCTATCAAAGAGGGCCTCCCGATAGTTTGATATCCCATGATCAGAGAGGTACTCATAAATACACGCTGCAATGGCAGCTGTTGTCTTTGCATGATCAAAAAGAGATACGTCAATAAGTTCTGAGCGATTGGTAGATGAAGGAATCTTATCCGTAGTTACTTCAAGAAGATTTAAGAGAGAATTAAGGTCAGACTTGCGAAGTCCCATTTCTATCAAACCTTTATGAATGCGTTCTCTGATCGTGTTGTAGTCTTCATGTTCAATAGTAGCATCGCCATGCCGCCCGTTAATAATATTAAAAATTTTGCGTAACTTAGCGTTTCGGTCAAAGTAGGCAGCTTGTTCATCGCCCTCACTCTTTCTATCCATACCTGCCGAGATGTTGTCGGCAAAATACGTAATGAAGGCTAGCGAACTATCGTCAAGACAAGATGCGGATCTTATTTCTTCGGCATGGTGATACCTAATCTGCTCAACAATCTTTCGGCCACACTCTCCTCCAAAATCAAAATTCTGAGCAGCGAGCTTCTCTATAAACTTTGCCCCAAGCTTGGAGTGTGTTCCTCTAACTGAAATACCGCGATAAACGACCTTTCCGATATCATGCAGAAGCGATCCAAAGGTCAAAGCTAACTTATCCTCTTCCAATATTTCCTCCTTTCCAATTACTTACTACACAAGCAGGCTAATCTTATACGCACTTCATACCGCCCATTCCCATTGCAGTCTTAATGCCTATTCCTGCATACTCACCAAAGTTCAAAAGCATTCTCACAAGACCAACTATAGGTTGCGGTCCTTGACAACTTAAAGTAAGAGACCCCATAAAAGCTGGAATTTTACGAGTCCCCGAAACATGAGAGAAATACTGAGAATGCAATCTATATGACAAGATTTTTACATTTTGCTCCATATATTGTAGCGTTTCTTCATCTATCTCTCCACTGTCACCATAGAGAGCATCGTAATGCATTAAAAGATTCTGCAAAATAAGTCGCACACTGGGCATAAAGACATAGGAACCACTACTCTTAAAAGAAGTTGGCGTAAGAAAGGTAAGGGAACTCTTCTTCTGGTTATCATCTCGTATTCGATCAGTTAAACACTTAAGCTCAATGGTCTCAATTATTTTTGTCTTCACCTTAAGAGAAAGATTGCTTCTTCTGACCAAAATACTATCGATTTCCTGCATAGGTCTAATTATCTGATTGGAGGCTTCATCTGTAAGTGTATTGATACGCCAAATACATTCTTGATTTTCTTTATCCACCCAACAGTATTGGCTGTACGGGTTAAATGAGTGATTATGTAGCTGCTCTACATAGGCTGCATCTAAATGTTCCATAAGTACGCCTTGAAGGTACGGTCCAATAGTACTTATTTGTGCAAGAGGTACGCTTCGTTCCGTAGGCATATCAAACACAACACTAAGTTTAGTCAAATGCTGCATACTTTCTCTTTTCTACTCAAGATATACAGTCACCAATAGGATTACTATTAATAACCAAACAACAACAACTTACCTAAAACCTGCTGCCAAAGCTGAACTTCGTTCTTCAACAACCGGCCCAAGCAGTGAAAATTCTGACCTGCTACAATTGTTTTTCTTTGCAAATAGAGTAAGTTTCTTGGTAGCTTCAGTCACTTTGCGAACGACATCTCTTGCTTCAGACGGTGAAATTCCGCACGCCTCCGCAAATTCATGAAGAGCCTGAACTTCTCCCAAACCACTCTCACCAAAAATTGAAGTTACCCGGATACGTGACCTATCAGGATTTATATTGATATCGAATGCTGGAGAAAGATGCCATCCGCCAGCGTAGCGAAGTAAGCCGAGATTTCTGAGATGATCGTCTGTATTGTGCAACGCAACATACAAAGCAACTCGATGAAAGAGTTTATGCAATTCTTCTTTAGGATTAGCTGTCCATACTGACAACGCTTCTGCTATATCGACGTAATCACAGCGCTCTCCATCTTTTCGACCAATAAGACTCATCGCGCTTAAATACGGAATTCTCGTACCCCATAAAGAGGATCCTTCCCTATCAAACCTTTCAAGGACAAGCACCGAGTCATTCCCAAGCTTTACAAGACGAGTAGTTGGAACTTCTATCCCTGAAAAAGAAGCGATATCTAAGGCTGTCTTTTCCCATGCCATCACATTCCACTCATCGTTTGGATGGGAAAACTTAGCCAAAAGAAGCTTTTCCTCATCAACAATAGAGGCTTTTGGCCGCGCTCCTCCAAGAGAGCCGGATCCAGCATCAAGAAGCTCCTTGACTTGTTTCCCCTTATCATTTCCCATGGCGACCTCATGGGCTGCTGCCATAAGATGTTTCAGATTGATTATCGGTGGAACATCTCCTTGGGGGGAGAGAAATTCGGTCGAATCTGGAAATGAATACCGAAGTGCACCCTGCCGAGTTGCATCATAAACACCAACAAGATAGTCAACTTCATCGAGCGTTCGTGGCACAGAATTATCTTGCATTGCTTCAGCTGTATTTCTTCGCGCAATGAGATGCCGACCCCATCGATCCGGTGCTGAATCGCGCATTACTCCTGGAAGTCCGTCACAATGATACAAACCTTCGTGAAGAGGAAGTGATGGATCTATTGCATAAGCATTGGGTGTAGAAAGATACGCATCGTCATATGAAAATGTACAGCTTATCTTTCCTCGGCGAAGCATAAATCTACACCGACCAACATATACATCATCAAGAGATACTATCCCGGAGGTATAAACATCAAGAGCTGAAATCATTGTGGCTTCCTTACTCTTTGTGGCAAAGCCTGTTCAGAACGGATTCGACCATAATCCGTCTCGTAAGGATCGGTGGCATCAACAACGTCGTCAAGCGAGAATACCGCGCGACATACATTAAGAAACGTTGCAAAACTCACCGATGGATCTCCGTTTTCAAGTCGCGAAATGGTAGCGCGCGATACGGCGGCTTTATCGGCGAGTTGTTGGGAGGTAATACCATACAGCTTCCTCCAAGTAGCAATATTCTCGCCAATGCGCCTTGCTGCTATTTTTGTCTGCGCAGGAATTGGTCTGTACACGGTATCCTAACGTCAATAATCTGATACGATATAGCTATTAGTGTAGCATATTCATTTCGTTATGTAGCACGTACATCCGAAAGATCTCAGATCAAAGACTCTTTAGATTTTTCCAGATATTCTATACGCGAGAAGAACCATTCCGCTGTCGGTCTCACCCTCTGCCGCTCACCTTATAAGACTATGAGGCGCTATTCAATAGGACCGGTATACCCTCGGATACCACCAATATTGCGTATATTCGTATAGCCCATCTGCTTGAGGGACTTCTCGGCTCGCGCACTACGAGCTCCGCTTGCACAGTACAGAAAGAGTGGAACCGTGCGGTCCGCAACGACTGAGGATATCCGCTCAATATCGGAAAGGGGAACATTTACGGCATCTTTTATATGACCGGACGCATATTCATCTGCCTCGCGAACGTCCACCAAAACAGCGCCCGAGGTCTCGCGAGCCTCAGCGACACCTTCGTTGATATTTGCCCCACCGCTAAAGAAAGAAAAGATACTCATAGAATTCCTCGCTTCAAAATGAACCGCAACACACCCATACGGATAACAGGATAAAACATCCTTGCATTCTGAGGTCCCCTAACGTTTTTATCATTTCAACTTGACCCTTACGCAACGTAAGGGATTACTATCCTGTCATGGACCATGGCCATGATTCACGTAAAAGATGTTGGAAGTTACAACTGTTGTTGAAGGTACAACCGATACCGGAGGTTACGACCGTGGCAGAACAATACTCTGTAGGAGCGCTCGCCAATATGGCAGGAATTTCTGTCCGAACCCTGCACCACTTTGAAGCGCAGGGATTGCTGCACCCCAAGCGCCTGGCAAACGGCTACAGAGTCTACGGAACAACTGAGACAGACCGGCTGCAGCAGATCCTGCTTTATCGTGAGATGGGCGTGTCGCTGTCGGATATTCGTCAGATACTTGACGATCCATCCTTCGATCAAAAAGCCGTTCTCGCCCAACACCTCAAAGAACTGCAAGTGCGCAAAACACACATTGAACGACTTATCAAAAGCGTAACAAAAACACTTGAGAGCTTAGAAGGAGATACTCCCATGAGTACGGAGGAAAAGTTTGAAGCATTTAAACAGGACCTTATCGATAAGAACGAGAAGAAATATGGAGCAGAAGTGCGCAAACGTTGGGGAGATACCATCGCTGATGCGTCAAACGAAAAAATGAAGAGGCTCACTAAATCCGAATGGCAGCATCGCGACGAAATCGAAAAAGAGTTGAAAGCCGAGCTCATTGCAGCCGTTAAAGAAGGAAACGCAACGGGCGCTCATGCTCTGCATGCCGCTCAGCTACACGCTGAATACCTGCGCTTATCTTGGCCCGACGGGTTATACTCCGCAGAAGCGCATCGAGGACTTGCACACGCCTATCTCGCTGACGAACGATTCAAGTCCTACTACGATGCCTGGATTCCCGGAGCAACCGAAGTTCTTGTAGATGCAATCGACCATTTGTTGTCTGAGTCCGCCGTCTAGCTTGCCACCCAGCCCCACTATCCTGCCGTTTAGTCCGCTAACTAAACAGCCAAGAAGGCTCACAAAGACAAAGCTTCAGCCAGAAAATTCAGCTGGAAAACTACACGAATATATGACGGGGTAAAGAAATCGCGCGGTTAGATAATGTACTTTAAGGCTTGTAGGCGATGTACCACAATTATGGAACATCGCCTACAAGTACAAAATAAGAATCAAAGATACAAATCATGCATCATAGAGATTTCCACCTACAAGGCCCGACGGATTTTTGCTAAAGCGTCCAGGCTTTTCACTAGAGCGCCCGGGCTTTTACTAAAGCGTCCAAGCTTCTTGCTATAGCGCCCATCCGGAAGATTGTTGCTGCAACTCAGACATATGGCGGAACAGACCACCTTCTTTTGTGCGCAGCTCGGCAGGAGACCCTTCCTCAGCAACTTTGCCGTCTGCCAACACCACGATCTTATCGGCATTTTCAACCGTACGCATGCGGTGAGCAATCACCAGAACCGTCTTGCCGGCAAGCAGTCGGGTAAGGGCCTCTTGTACCTTAGTCTCGTTTTCCACGTCCAATGAGGCGGTTGCCTCATCCATAAGCACGATTGGCGCATCCTTTAGGAGCGCTCGGGCAATCGAGATGCGCTGGCGCTCCCCGCCCGAGAGGCTGGCGCCGCCCTCCTCGAGCACCGTGTCGTAGCCCTGCGGCAGCTGCATGATGAACTCGTCTGTTCTTCCCTGTTTCTGGATAAGAGCGTTCGAGAAGCCACTATCAACGAACG